>Ga0210051_1005564_pt1 | contig 12026 bp, 13 predicted proteins | sample CryGey092014_all_FD_185464 | JGI IMG/M metagenome (GOLD analysis project Ga0210051, IMG submission 185464) | Groundwater microbial communities from aquifer - Crystal Geyser CG23_combo_of_CG06-09_8/20/14_all (SPAdes) (version 2) | ecosystem: Environmental > Aquatic > Deep subsurface > Groundwater...
TATGAGTGGATTCCCTGAAGATTCAGGTATAGATAGCCTTCCTGCCTTCCCTTGATATTTAAAGCTCCTTCCTATACCCCAGGGGAGAACCTTCACACAACCAATCCTTTAATCTCCTCTAAAATCCTCAAAGCTCTGAATAGCAATGACCACGACGGGAACATGTTCCTTTCTCCGTGGATTTGACCCCGTATTGTTTAGGCGCCATATTGAAGTTGAGAAAATTGTTCGATTGGAACTCTCAACTCCTGTTTCGGTTTCTTACCCTGAACATGAATACGTTGAAATTCGTCTTCAATCCGCCTTAACACAATTCCTTCAAAATACTGTTCACCGCAATATTCGCACTGTTCACATGGAACATCATCCACAATTAAAAAGTTATTATCATGTTTGTAAACATATTGTACTTTTACGTCCTTAAAGTTTTTATTTCCGCAAAAATTACATTTCGTATTCATATTTACCCCCGCTCATACGGATTTCTAAATTTTGGTGGTGACGGAATATATACAGTAATAATGACAACTTTCTCTTTCCTTTCACCGCACACGATATGCACAGGTTTGCCCCGGTTTGTAAATCCGACCGTCAGACAACTCTCACCTCTTCCTGTATCTTCATATTGATCCAAAATTATTCCGTTTAATAATGCTTCTCTTACTTCGGCAATTGTCAGATTATCATTTTGCCTCTCTTGCTCAGCATGTCTTGAGAAAAATTCTTCGCCATTTCTGATTTTATTTTTTATCCATTCTATATCAAACATTTAGGATTACCAACAAGGAAGTTATAAATTTTAGTACAAATCTGGCCCAAATATGGGAACACCATCCTGGTTCTGAAATAACTGGTATGGTGTCCGTATATTTGTGGAAAAATCATTCTGTCACGGGGAATGAAGGGCGGCCGCGACAGCGTGAGATCGCCACCTACAGTACTCGATAATAAATCACCACCCCACCGCTGGTGCAATCTTGCAGATTGTACCGCAACATTAATTTATGGTTCAATCTACAAGATTGAACCAGCGGTAGTATTGGGCCATAACGCATGCTCAGCAAAAAACCGGGGCGCCGATTTTGCAGCGAACAGGGCTCCGCCCTGTACCCGATAAAAGAAAATGATCAAATAACCAAATGACCAAATAACCTATTTGCCAGAACGCACCGGAAGAGCGCGGCCGGCGTAGTCGACCGGCTGGCGACCCCAGTCCCGCACGCCATGGCTGAAATAGAAGCCGGCGGCAACGGAACCGCTTGTTTCGGAAGCCCACGCCCAATAACAAGTAAGACGAATCAATTCTGTTAAATGAACATCACCTCCACAGGCAGTCCTATAAGTTTTAGTCTCGTCATACAGCCCCGCCAATTCATCCTGCTTTGGCATCCGCCAGTCCATATAGCCGCCCCCGCGATAATTCTCGCAATAAGACCTGGCGTTTGCCCAGTTTATATTTTGCCCATTGTCCTTGGCTGCCCACATCAGGTTCGTCCGCGTGTCCAGAACCGTTCCATCGTCATAAGCGATGAACCGGCCGTCTTTTCGGATTTCCTTCAAAGTGAGTATTTTTGCTGCCTCTTTGCTTGCCTTCTTGGCCATTACCTCCTCTTGCTGGAATTTCGTGAACTGATCGATCTCAGTTAATATTCTTGGCCTCTCCAGACCGAATTCCCGCGTTTCCTTCGTTCCCGGATGCGTCACCCGCGCCGCCGTCAGCTTTGGGCTGAGTTGCGCCGCTTCTTCGATCTGGAAAAGTCCCTCAGCCTTCAGGTATGTCCTCGTCCGGTAGAAGTCTTTGGCGATATTAATATCCGTATAATTCCAATATTTTGACCACGATTTACCGCCGTGCTGCAGACGGATGGGGAACCGACTATTGTCCGCATCCGGCTCGCCCAGGTCAACCGTCATCGCTCCTCCCTCGGGAAGGGTGAATTTACGATCCTGCAAGTCTTGGAGACGCTTGATAAACGGCGTCAGCACCCGGATCTGTTGCCCTAGATACGCCACTTTAGCCTCGGCGAGTTTCAGTGTCTCCTCCTTTTTGAGGTTCTCCACTGCCTCACCCTTTTCCAACTCCGCCTCTTTCACCTGACGTTCATAGGTCGAGATTCTTTCATTGTACGCCGCAGTAGTCTCGAAGGCGTCTTTAGTGGCCTGTTTGGGCGGCAGCTTTGTTGTTGTCAGGGTTCGTTGCTGGGCGTAGGCGGCCTTCAGGTTTCTCGTGTTATCCCCGTACTGGTAATCGAGACGGCCCTTCAGGTTGGAGATTTCCCGTTTCAGGTCATTCACTTCCGTAACGGCCTGCCTCAGAGAAAGGCTGTCATCTATAACGACCCATTGTTCCTGCGTCAACTGCGCCTTCCTCGCCAGGTCGTTCCACCTCTGCTCATTTTCCAATTGGGCGCGCTTGACGCGATCCTGCTCCTCAGCCAGGGTGGCCGCCTCTTCCCTCTTGGCTTTCTCTTGCTCCGCCAGGGTTCGGTTGATTCGATCCTGCATCTCCCGCTCCTTAGCAATGCGATCCGCCTCAGCCCGGCTCAGTTCGCCCCTGGCCTTCAGGGACTGCTCCTCCCGAAAGAGGCGCTGGCGATCACGATCACGTTCCAGGGCCAAAGCCTGAGCGTTCAGTTCCTCCAGACGCTTCACCTCGGAACTTTTCAGGTTGGCGAGCTTCTCTTCCAGTTCCCGGACCTTCCTCTGTTCCTCCTCCAGTTTCTTCAGTGTCCCCTTTTCCTTCATGATCTCTTGAATCTGACGATCGAGGACATTCGTATCCACTTCGATCCGGGCCTTGACCTTGACATGGACCACGTTGTTATTATCCAGCCGGACGGCGGTACCTCCAACAAGCTTTGCCCGGACTACTCCTGATGCAAGGGCCGTCACTTCGTCTTTCTGGAGCTGATAATTCTGGACTACCGTCAGGGAAGAAATATAGGTTCCGGCCTCTTCCACGGCGAGGCGCTTGGCCTTCTGAAGGGCGAAAGCCTCTACCTGCTCCTGACTCTGACCCCGGCTGACGGCCTCTTCGACCTCCTGCTCAAAAACCTTGATCTCAGCAAAGGAAGAAACAACGAGTAAAAAATATAAGACAATTGTTAAAATCCAGATATGATTCTTAGATGTCAGCATTCCTCAACCCTCCATAAGAAAGTATTTATGACCAGTGTTTATATGTATAACGGGTTAATATGGCAAGAAAGTTTGAAACTCACATACCCAATCCTTTCTTCATATCCTCTAAAATCCCTTTAGCCGACTCAACCGGGTCTACGGCTTCAATTATGGGACGACCGATTACGATAAAATCCGAACCTGTTAATATCGCCTCTTTTGGAGTCATAATACGTTTCTGGTCATCAATAATTTCAGGGTTTGGCCTTATGCCTGGAGTCACAATTATAAAGCCTTCACCAAGGTTTTCTCTGATCATCTTAACTTCTCTTGGGGAAGCCACTACACCGTCAACCCCTGCCCTTTTGGAAAGCTTGGCTAGTCGGAGAACCTCCTCATCTACTGAATAGTCAATCCCAACCTCTCTAATATCCTTCTCATTCAAGCTGGTAAGCAGTGTCACCGCCAATACAACAGGTCTTGGGATATGCAGTTCCCTGGCTTTGGCCTTTGTAAAATCAACAGCCATCTTCATCATGTCAAAACCGCCCAGGGCGTGAAGGTTATACATAAATACCTTAAGCTTTACAGCCCCCTGTCCAGCTTTGGCAACTGTATGGGGAATATCATGAAACTTTAAGTCTAAAAATACCTTTCCCCCATTTTTGTGGATTATCTCTAAAATCTCAGGCCCGGTATTGGTATAGAGTTGCTTACCTACTTTAAAAACTCCTGCATAATCCCGAAGTTGTTCTACCAGCCTCTTGGCATCTCGAAGGTTATCTACATCCAGGGCTATAATAAGCCTATCCTTTGGATTGCCCCCTTTAACTAACACTAAATTTGCCCTCTCTATCTTTTTCAGGTCAGTTGAAAGAGACCCTTAACAAACGGTAACACCCTATCTCTTCGACACTTCTCCGCAATTATTATTGATTTCAGCGTGGATACTGCCTCTTCTAAATCACTATTCACCACTATGTAATCATAGTCATAAATGTACTGAAGTTCTTCTTTCGCATTTTTTAACCGTTTTTCAATATCCTCATCACTATCTGTGCTCCTTAATCTTAACCTCTCCTCCAAATCCTTCCGTGAAGGGGGAAGAATAAATATATAGATGCCGTCTGGATACTCATTCTTAAGTTGTCTGCCCCCCTGTCCATCTATATCGAGAATTATGTCAATTCCCTTATGCTGGTACTCTTTTAACGAATCTATGGTTGTTCCATATCTATTACCATGAATCTCAGCCCATTCGACAAATCTCCTATCATCTATCATCTTCTGGAACTTATCTTTAGAGACAAAAAGATAATCTTCACCATCTTTCTCTCCTGGCCGAGGAAGCCTTGTAGTATAAGATACTGAGTGATATAAGTTAGGAAAGAATTTTACAACCTTTTTACATAATGATGTTTTGCCAGCACCAGATGGAGCTGATATTATAAATAACAATCCCTCTTTGTTCATTTGAGACCTTTAAAAAACTGTATTTGTTTTAAAAAAGTATCCCTGAGAACGAATTACATAGATTTTTTGGGGAACCCACCTTAGCGAGCGAAATGTAGAAAATTCACATGTTTGAACCCGAAGGGTGAGTTTGTGAATTTTCAATGAAGCGAGCTTAGATGGGTCAAAAAATGGATGTTGAAGCGAAAAGGGATACTTTTTCAAAGCTCTCCATTTGAATCAATCCAATAGGTGGGTTCAGGTTCTAAGTTGTCTTTGAATCATCAGAATCGAATCTTTGCGCAACCGTTTCTGCCTGGACCGCAGATAGTATAACATGGTTACTATCGGTAACAATAATAGACCTGGTCTTTCTCCCCTGAGAAGAGTCTATAAGTCTTTTATCCTTTTTTGCTTCATCTTTCAGCCTCTTCATGGGAGCAGAATTAGGAGAAACAATTGCTATCACCCTTGATGACACAACTACATTTCCAAATCCGATATTTAATAATTTTAAACTCATCGACATCCTCCGACTTTTTAGAATTTATCCGCCAGAGGCGGATTGATATAAGTTATTCTATATTTTGAATCTGCTCTCTTATCTTTTCCATCTCACTTTTGATCTCTACTGCTTTCTGGGAAATATCTGCATCATTGGCCTTGGACGCTATGGTATTGACTTCACGGTTTATCTCTTGAAGCAGAAAATCCAATTTTCTTCCTGCAGAGTCATTCGTGCTCATTATCTTCTTGAATTGTTCAAGATGACTTGTGATACGAACCAGCTCTTCAGTAATATCACTCCTTTCTGCAAGAAAGGCTATTTCCTGGTTAAGTCGCTGGGGATCAAGTTCAAAAACTTCGCCCAGTTCCTTAACTCTTTTGGCGAGTCTATCTCTGTAAAATACCAATACCTGCGGGGACATAACCCTAATGCTGTCAATTAGCTTTTCAACGCTATTCAATCTCTCCAAAAGGTCTTTATAAAGTATTTCTCCTTCAGATTCCCTCATCCTTTCCAGAGAATTTAAGGCTTCGTTAAATGCTTCATTAAATGCCTTTTCCTCCCCTTCCTTGTTAGATTCTATATCTTTAACAACGATTATATCCCTAACCCCTGCCAGCAAACTTAAGCTGATTTCTTCACTCAGATGTAATCTGTCTTTTAACTCTTTTAAAACAGAACAATATGCTTGTGCTAAAGGAAGATTTAACTCAAACCCTCGCCTCTGGTTCTCTTCTACGTCAAAATCTGATTGGACAGTAACCTCAAAGCGCCCCCTGGAAAATCTCTTGGAGATAGTCTTTCTTGCCTGGCTTTCCATAGGAGAAAATCTCTTGGGCAGTTTGCAAGAGATATCCACATATCTGTGATTAACCGATTTAACCTCAGCAACTATACGGCCACCTTCGAAGACACATTCTCCTGAGCCATACCCTGTCATACTCTTTAACATAATTCTCTTCCCTTTAACCCCTTAAGTTGAAACACATATTTCCTTCTAATTGTATTCATCAATTCTATTATATCTTCAGACCTATAGTCAGGATATGTCCAATCTAAAGCATGAAAGCTTTTATCTTCATATATCAGGGTCAAATCAGCATATATTCCATCTCTTAAATAGGGTCTGTGAGCATACCCCTTTCCTGTTGCCAGTATGAGATGGCTTAAAGAAATATAACCAGGGTCAATGTTCAACCTTCTGTTTCCCTGATGGTCAGAAAAATGCTCCTCTATTTTATTGGTATAGAGTTTTATATGGGACAGCCTATAGGGTAAAACCATCTTATTAAATGAGAAAAACCTCCGAATTAAACCCTTGCCCATCTCTTTTTCATAGTATGATGTGGATTCAAAAGGGAATATCTCAGAAATAAAATCAATACTGCCAAATTTCTTAGATAACTCTTTTGCGACCGCTATAATCAACTCTTGGGTCTGGGAAAATACACTTGCTATCAATTTAACCGGCTCAGGAGACTTAGGCTTGCTCATCCTTTTCTGACTTTGTTTCTCTTTATTGCATCTATTAACTCACCCCTGGTTACTGCAGCCGTTCCTATCTCTCCTACTACAATCCCAGCAGCATAATTGGCAATAACTGCTGCCTCTTTCAAAGAAGCCCCTACTGTTAATCCCAGTGTCAGAGCGCTTATTACTGTGTCACCAGCTCCAGTTACATCATAGACTTCTTTTGCCAGAGTTGGAATATGAGTTACATCTCCATTCCCCTCAAACAAAGTCATACCCTCTTCGCCACGAGTAATTAAAAGCAATTTACAGGCTAATTTATTTAACAAAACCTCCCCAACTCGCAGCAAAGTCTCTTCGTCTTTAATCTCAATGCCAGAAGCCTCACTGGCCTCATTATTATTAGGCGTGATTACTGTGACACCCTTATAAAAAGAAAATTTGCTTACCTTTGGGTCAACGCATATGATCTTCTCGTTGTCCCTGACAATACGGAGGACTTCCCTGATAAGTTGTTCAGAGACTACCCCCTTTCCATAATCTGATATAATAACGGCATCTAAACCATTCAACTTCTTTCTGAGGTACAAAATGACCTTCTGCATACTTTCCAGAGTAATCTCTGAGATATCTTCACGGTCGTACCTAACTACCTGTTGGCTATGGGCTATTATTCTTGTCTTTACAGTGGTAGGTCGGTTATTCTCAATAATTATTCCATCAGGATCAACTCCCATATCCCTGAGATTACCAATTAGTTTGTTCCCCATCTCATCATTTCCAACAACCCCACACACCAGTACCTTTCCCTCCAAAGAGCAAATGTTGTTCACTACATTAGCGGCACCACCTAAAAGCAGGCTCTCGGAGGTAACGTTAACCACAGGAACAGGGGCTTCAGGAGAAATTCTGGATACCTTTCCCCATACAAACTGATCTACCATTACATCACCGATTACGAGGATCTTTGATTTTTCGAACTTCGATATAATTTCCAGTCCTCTTCTAGTACTCAGTATCCTTCTCATCCTAGTATTTATCCTTTAACTAATCCTCGTCTTCCTCAGTATCCATATATACCAGATTCCGATAAACCACACCCTCACTTACTCTCTTAACCTTGGGTTCTTCTTTTTCTAACTCGCTCTTGCAAGGCACACATAACCGAGCAAAAGGCATTACTTTTAATCGATTCTCGTTGATTTTTTTTCTGCATCTTTCACAAACACCATATGCTCCTTCCTCAATCTTTTGCAATGCCTCCTCTGTTTCAATAATTTTCTTCCTGTCACGATCGCACAGCAGAAGGGATAGTTCTCTGTCCCTTTCATCACCAGCTAAATCCATGATATCCCCCAATTCAAACCGGGACTTGTTTGACTCCTCCTTCATACTCTCTATTATCTCGTTTAGTATACCTTCTTTCATTTTCAGTAATAGTTCTTTTGCTGATTCGTACACAACAGCTCCCTTTTAAATTGTATTTTAATTTTTGCCAACTGTTAACTGCAAACCGTAAACTGTGAACGGATACGAATTACCATGGTATACATCTCTCAATAGCAATAACACCTGATTAGGAAACGGATAATACAAAAAATTCATCTTTTGTCAATCTAAAAATGCCCTTTTTATTTGATCATCAGTTTTCCCATCAAGTCATACTCATAGACATCCGTAATAACAACATCAAAAATTTTACCCGGATCCGCCTGACCCTTGGTAAGGTAAGTTACCCCATCTATTTCCGGAGCCTGTGAGGGGATTCTTCCTTTCAGCAATCCAGTATCCTCATTTAGTCCTTCTATGAGAACCCTTGTAGTAGTACCTATAAGTCTTTTATTATTCCTCAATGCAATCTCTTTCTGGGTTTCCATTAATCTTCTGTATCTTTTTGTCTTTATTCTTTTCGAAATTTGATCCGGAAAGGTTGATGCCGGTGTACCCTCTTCTCTGGAATACTCAAAGGCACCCAGTCTATCAAATTCTACGTCCTTAATAAATTTCAACAACTCCTCAAATTGCTCGTCGGTTTCCCCCGGAAACCCAACGATCAGAGAGGTGCGAATACAAATATTTGGGATTTCTTTTCTCAGTCTCTCTATCAATCTCCGGATAAACCTACCCTTTGTCTTTCGGTTCATAGCTTCCAATATCTTATCATTGATGTGCTGTATTGGCAGGTCTACATAGTTACAGACCTTTTCCTCTTCTTTTATTGCCTTAACCAGACCTTCAGTAAAATGGGCAGGATGGGTATACAAAGTGCGAATCCATTCAAGTTTGTCAATTTCAGTCAGTCTCCTCAGCAACTCTTCCAGATCTGTAACTGGATTAAGATCTCTGCCATACAGGGTAGTATCCTGCCCAATTAGATTAATCTCTTTTACCCCCATTCTCACCAGATTTTTTACTTCACTTATAATATCGTCAGGGGGCCTACTGCGAAATTTGCCCCGTATTTTTCCGATAACACAGTAAGAACAAGAATTAGAACACCCTTCCGCTATCTTGACATAAGCACTATAATCAGCAAAGGTATTCACCCTGGGTGTTTTATCGGTGTATATAAACTGGGGAACACCAATATAACTTTTTGACGGATTTGCAGATTCCTTTACTCTGTCTAAAATTTCAACTACCTTTTGAAACTCTCCTGTACCGATAAAGAGATCTACCTCAGGCAGTTCCTCTACAAGGGCATCCTGATAACGCTGGGGCAGGCACCCTGCTACGACTAAGAGGCGACAGTTCCCCTTCTTCTTGAGTTCTGCTAATTCCAGTATTTTCTCTATAGACTCCTCTTTTGCCTCTTTAATAAAGCCGCAGGTGTTAACTATGATTATTTCGGCATCTTCCTCTCTCTGAGATATCCGGTAGCCGTTTTCAATTAATAATCCCAGCATTACCTCGGTATCAACAAGATTTTTCGAACAACCCAGGCTGATCAGGCTCACACGTTCTTTTAATTTCATAGGAGATTTTTTTTAGCCTTGAATTTACTGCAAGGGGCTTTGGATGAAGTAACCTGAATTCTATTTATGTGTTTATACTAGTAAGGTGTTTAAACATCTAACGATAGGCATTAAAAGTTCTTCTAATAAACATCCATCACTGGAACAAAAAAGGCAACTTTTTCATGCAGAGAAGAAATTTTTCTCTTTACCTTTGGACTTTAATATCTGTTGGCTACCTGTTTGTTATATATTGGCAAAATTCTATCTTCTTCATATTTTAATAATCTTGTCTGTCTATCAAATTTTATTTTTGTAAAATCAATTTCTTTAATATTCTCAGGAATTAAAAAATCTTGCGCCAATTTTACCCAGTCTATATCCTTAATCGTTATTATTTCATCTAAGTAAAAACTAACCCAAATATCACCAATTTTAGAGTTGGATAACTCTCTGGAGAGGTTATCTTTTGTGATATTTACATACTTTTCATCGATATCGACCCCGATAAATCTTCGTCCCAATCTTTTTGCGGCAATAACAGTTGTTCCAGTTCCAACAAAAGGATCCAGTACAATATCATTTTCATCTGTACTCATCAAAATTATCCGTTCCAATAAATGTATAGGCAACTGACACGGATGTTCATCTCTATATTTATTGTGCTTAATCCGATGAATATCTGTCCATACGTCAGATACCAGAGGTCCAAACGGATGTAACCCAGCTTTTTTACCACCATAATCCTTTAGAAGATAGCCACATTTTCTGCATCGCTTATGCGGGTAACGAATCTCATAAAATTTACTTTTCTTCAGGTCTTTTGCGTAATATAAAATACCATAAAGAGACGGCTGCAAGCTTTTCCCCATCGGTGCGGTTGGCGCATCCCACGCAATCCAGTGTTTAAAATAAGCACATTCATTCAAAAAGCCAGCATAGTATGTTAACCATTTAGGAATATTATGGACAAATATAGAACCAGTCGGCTTTGTAATTCTGACCATTTCATAAATCCACTGCTTACACCATTCCACATATGTAGCAAATTCCTTGTTGTCTTTGTATCCATTATATTTTTTCTTTAAATTAAAGGGTGGGTCAGCAAATGTTATATCTGCAATATCATTTGGAATACTTCGCATAACCTCCAAGCAATCCCCATGAATTACAGTATTGATATATTTATCAATCATTAAACAAACACCTCTTTCAGTAATTGAGCCTGTTCAATACTATTTTAGCTTAATAATTACTGATAGTTACAAAGCTGAAAAAATGAATTTAACTCAAATTTACTGCATTTCCGAGGGGACAACCTCCGGAAAGCCAATGTTTTGAAAAAAGTTAACTCAAATTTATTGCGTTTGCGAGGATGATTTAACTCAAAAAATAACGTTTTCGGCTCCTTGATAAATAGGCATATTTAGTAACTCCCATTATATATTAAGGTTTTTGTGCTTCTCTGTAATATTGAACATCCGTGTTGAACAATAAGAGAAGAAAAACCTATCCTAAAACTGAATTATTGAACAGGCTCTAATTGCCTAAACCGCTCCAATTCCTCCTGATGGAATGTGAAAACATCTTCATAGGCAGCAACCATTCTTTTCAGATCATTCTTCCTTACATACCAACCAATTCCATCGATAAAACCCAAAAAGTGAGCTTTGGGATAATGCTCTTTGATTAAGGAATCGATCGAAATCTCTGTTTTTGACTTGTCCCCTTGACCAGAGGATGTCGTAACTAAATATGAACATTCGATAATTATTCTGGGGCTTCTTTTATCAGGAATGATAAAGTCCATTGTTCGTTTTGTATCTGGAGCATTGTTTATCAATTCTCCCAAATCTCCCTTCTCAAAACCAATGCCCATTTCATCCAGTATATTCTCGATGACTACTTCTGGATTATTCTCTTTCTTACCTGAGTAAGAGCCCTTTTCTTTATAACGAATTAACGTATCAATTAATGCTTCTATTTCAAAATTTAGCTTCGAAATACTCAATTTCTTAAGTTCAAAAAGTGGCAAGGCATTGGAAAAAATAGGAATTGTAGAACCTTCAAAAAAGATATTTACTAAACCCTTTCTAAAAAAATCGCTTTCTCGTATCTTCTTCTGAATTTTGTTGTCTGACCATTCCTTAATGTTTTCCTTGTCGTCTGTTTCTGCCTCTGCTATCCATCTTTCTTTATGAATAAGGGTATTCAACTCAGAATCATCAACTATTCGGATAAAGGTTATAAGCCTCTTTAAGCTCTCATTTGAAAAACCGGTCAGTGCAAGTAATGCCCTTAATCCATTTTCCTTTTTGCGGATCAGGTCTTCAAACAGTTCCTTTCTCAAGCCCTCGTTTTGGATCTGATTCTTTAATACAAGCAAAGTCTCTTTAACACCGATTTTCGCAGAGCGATTTGACATAACATTTTCGGTCGGCCCTTAATGAAGCCAGATCGAAATAATGCAATAAATAAAACATGTTATATTTTTTGTTGATATCGGCGGTCACTGAAAATGT
>Ga0210051_1005565_pt1 | contig 12025 bp, 11 predicted proteins | sample CryGey092014_all_FD_185464 | JGI IMG/M metagenome (GOLD analysis project Ga0210051, IMG submission 185464) | Groundwater microbial communities from aquifer - Crystal Geyser CG23_combo_of_CG06-09_8/20/14_all (SPAdes) (version 2) | ecosystem: Environmental > Aquatic > Deep subsurface > Groundwater...
GGTTTGACGCAACGAGAGACGCGAAGGCGGAGTCGAGCAACCGCTCACCACGAAGACCGGTCAAGTAACCAACAAACATGGCGTAAGCAGCCGAAATTGGACGCGGCTCAGGAAGGCGCCTGGCCTTCTTCGTTTTGCCCGCAAGGTGCCCGCCAAATGTCCACGTTGTGTTCACATTTTGAGCCATCGATTTTTTCGTGGCAGAACTGAAGCGACCCGGGAAACCATTTTCGAGATGCTGTTCCATGGCAGCTCTTTCAAGAACCTCGCCGTGGCGTAGAGTACGAACCAGCTCGAAGCTGTGGCGCAGTTGCGGATCGCGGGCATAAGCACAAACCAGGCAGAGCTGGTGGAGAGAATCTAAATCTACATGGCTAAAATCCCAGAGAACCCGGAACAAGGCTTTGGAGGGGTCCATGCCATAGAGTTCCATTAAATGGTGAAGACTCTTCTTGCGGCTGCTCAAAGTAGGTTTTTCCAAGACATTCTCATCGACGATGGCCTTGATGAAATCGTTCTTGGTAACAGAGAGAGGCATTGCACGGACAAGAGCGCCCATCTCCAGAAACATCATCGACCGAGCTGAATGGCCTCCGACGCTGGCTTTAGAGAAACCCAAGGGATTGTCCTGTCTCAACATGCGCTTGAGCCGAGTAGACCTGTTTTTTATGATTAAACAGGTTGACGTATATTTTATCCCATCGCCGCTTTGTTCCCCAGCAGTGACGCAGCACTGCAAACATGTATCCGCTGGCGGCTGGCTCCGCAGAAAATCATGCTGCTGAGGACAAATCTTTCATCTTGAGAAATCCCCGCTGACCCCCTTGCACCCCCATCATATCCCACCCTTTTGTCAGATCGGGTCAAATGCCAACAGGAAAAACAAACCCCATCCCTCAATCCGAGAAATGGGGTTCTCTATCCGCCTCTCTTTGGTGCAGCCTTGTTTTCATTCAAATAGGCCATGTCCACCAGTGAGTTGTGTTTGCCTATGGTAACTGTCTGTAACGAATAGCCAATTACAACGCAATTCTATTCTTCTTGTGCGCTACTGTCAATTGAAGGCTTTTCCCCCATTTCCAGGCGATTTTACGGACTTTTCCTTGCTTCTGAAGTAAGGTTGAGCCGCCCCATGATCACATCTTACCCGGGCAGGTAGGTTCTACATCCCGATATAATCCCTTAACTTGTTAACAGCATCCCTGTGTTTTGATGGTTCCATTTTCCCGATATTCAGGAGCTTCCACTTGACTGCGGGCAGTTTCTCAACTCCTTCAAGCCCAAGAAGGTCCCACTTGGGCACGCCTTCCTTTACTGAAACGAGGAAGTGTTTTTCCTCAGGCGTAACCTCATTCGTTAGCATTGAAACTAGGCTTTCTCTTGTCGCGCAAAGCTCCTCATAGCTCACTTTCTCAGTTACCAGTTCCTTGAATTCATTTTCGAAGATATCCCGTATGTCATTGAAGCGGGGATTCAGGATTTCGATCATGGGTCTTGGGTGGCTTATGACATAGACAAGGAATGCCTTTCTTGTTCTAAGGCTGAGGCCCTCATTTCTGATCAGCCAATGCACATCGAAGAGATCCCTGGGATGCTGACGGTCAAGGGCTGCACAGATTTTCCCGGCGTACAATTCTTCAGTGGAAAGGATTCGGTTCTGGATAGAAAGTTCAAAGACCTCTTGAGCTTTCCTGGACAAGGTTCGTACTTCGGGGGGATATACAGAACCTCTCATGACCAGATTTGGCTCTATTTTGACGGTGACTCCCTCTCTTTCCACAACCATGGCCTTCAAGATATTTGCGCCGTGGATTTTTCTCAAGGTCACTTTTGTCCCTGGTATCCTCCTCTGGATCTCTTCAGAGATACGTATCAAAGCATTACGGATATCGTTCAGGGCAAAGTCTCTTTCATTCACCGGAAGATACGTAAGGTCTATGTCCACTGAAAGACGAGGGAGGTCCCGAACGAAGAAGTTGATCGCCGTCCCTCCCTTCAAGGCGAACACCTCCTCTCTATGAATCAAAGGCAAGATTCTGAGGAGCAATTCCGCCTGTCTGAAGAATACCGTATCCTTCATCCGGAGACCTCTTCCTGATGATCCCTGGGAACTGTGATCCGATATTTCTTCTCATACCTTCCGTTCGGAACCAGCATCCGCTTTCCATGCCCCAAATCGACTCGGGAAAGATCGAGCTGCGAAAGCCAGGCATGCTCGTGTTTCTCCGCCATGTAAAGGAAGAGCCTCTTCACTTTGACAGACCGGCATGAATCAAGCAATTTCTGAACAAGCTCCGGACGGAGGCTGACGAGATTCTCCAGGATTAATGAGGCCTCCTCGAAAGTCACTTTTCGGGGGACCAAATGAAGCATTTCCAGCGCTGCCCTTTCAGGGGAGGAGATTCTTAAAAAGAAATCCCTCTCAGTGTAGTCTGAAAAACCATCTTGGACGTGGGCAGGAAACAGATTTGTGCGCGTCATGACTATATCGACACCTAGAGGGGCTCTTTTGAACCACATGGGCAAAACCTGCCCGAGAGGGCCATACAGAAATATCTTCTTCTGTTGAACTGGCAGGTAATGGGCATAACCTTTCAGTTCAAGGGATGTTTTTCCTCCTGCATGGACATTGAGCTTCAGTTGGGCTTGAAGCGCATAAAGGGCACCAGCCCATTCCACTTTGTCTTCATTGAGGGTATAGGCGCCTCTTCCAAAGGAATCTATCCATCCGCTCTTTCTGTATTTTGCCAGAAGATCATGGCCGAAGCCCAAGGTGTTCAAATAAGATGCAACTCCAACAGTGCCTCTGGGCCATTCTGTGATCAACCGGTTTATTTTAGTTTTTACTTGATGACTCATGCTCATTAAAAGATCATATTTTTAAACTAAAGTCAAGGATGGGTTTAAAAAAATCTATTTTTACTGACTCTAAGTCGTCAAATACTATTATTTTATCAACTTGAAGCGGGCGTCTATGATGAAAACGCGCCCGGTGCTCTAACCCCGCTTCCTATCCTGCAACGCCAGCAAGGCCGCAAGGCGGATGGCATCGATCATCGATTGGGGATTGGCACGTCCCTCACCGGTCTTGCCGAAGGCAGTTCCATGATCTACGGATGTGCGAATGATCGGTAATCCCAGGGTGACATTAACGCCGGCCATGCTGCCCCAGGTTTGGGTCTTGTCGTCGTATTTGAACCCCACAAGCTTGGTCGGGATATGGCTCTGATCGTATTACATCACCACCACCAGATCATACATGCCTCCGAGCATTTTGGAAAAGACCGTGTCGGCCGGAAGCGGGCCTTCGGCGTTGATTCCGGCGTCCCGCGCTTCGGCCACGGCCGGGGCAATTTCCTCATCATCCTCGGTGCCGAACAAACCGCCCTCTCCGTAGTGAGGGTTTAGACCCGCCACAGCGATGCGCGGGGATGCCCAACAGCGGTCGTCTCTGGTTTGTTGCCATTATAGTCCGCCTTTATGAAAGAAGTCTCAGGAGTTGTAAAAGGGATTGCGGGGCGCCGACTGTCTGATCAGAGCTTCAGTCACCTCGGCAAACCCACGGACAACCCGGTCGGGAATTTCAGTGGGTCCCGTCAGGGAAAGCGGAGCAATTCCCAGGATCAGTCCGCCTTGGAGCCATCCATCGGCCAGATTCCTGTCCGGCACGTCGAACCGATAAGGTCTCCCATGAAAGGGGATTATGACTTGAGTCATAGCGACCCTGCCATCGACCTCACATAAAGATTCTAGGCAGGAAGGTGCTGAACCAGGGGATATAAGTCACGATCAGCAACACCACTAGAGCGACCACAAAGGGCGCCCAAATTGCCCTGCTCAGGCGGTCGAGGGAGATATGCGCCACCCCGCAGACCGCAAAGAGCACAGCACCGACCGGCGGTGTAATCAGGCCCAGAACAAGGTTCAGGCAGATGACGATGCCCATGTGTACCGGATCGATGCCCAGGGTGACGGCTATGGGCGCGAGCACCGGTGTGACGATGACCAGCGCGGGTGCGGTTTCCATGGGGATCCCGAGGAGCAGAAGAAAAACATTGACCATTATCAGGATCACCCAGGGAGAGGTGGTCAAGGTAGAAATCCAATCGATGAGAAGCTGGGGGATCTGATTCAGGGCGACGATCCAGGCAAAGGGTTCCGACATGGCGATGAGCATCATGACCATTCCCGATTCCAGACCGGCTTTGAGCAGGACATCGGGAAGCTTTTTCAAGGTCAGCTTGCGGTAGAAAAAACCTCCCACAATGGCGGCATAAACCACCATGATACCGGCGGCTTCGGTAGGGGTAAACATGCCGGTCAGGATGCCGCCCATGATCATGATCGGCATGAAGAGGGCCGGCAGGGCCTTCCAGGTGGCTGCAAGAACTTCTTTCATCGGCCTTCTGGGGTCTTTCGGGTAGTTGCGCTTGGTTGCCACATAGGCCATATAGGACATTAGGGCCAGGCCGAGCAGGATGCCCGGAAAAACTCCGCCCAGAAAGAGGGCGCCGATCGAAACGTTGGCGGCAACTCCGTAGATGATGAAGGGGATGCTGGGAGGGATGATGGGTCCCATGCAGGAGGAGGTGCAGGTCAGGGCGGCGGCCACATCATCGTCGTAACCCGCCTGATGCATGGCCGGGATCATCACGACACCGATGGCGACCGCGGTGGCGACGGCGGCCCCGGAGATCGCCGCGAAGATGGCGCAGGCCAGGATCGTGGCATGCCCCAGCCCGCCCCGGATATGCCCCAGCAGCAGGCGGGCGAAGTCCACGAGGACCGGCGTGATCCCGCCCGCATTCATAAGGTTTCCCGCCAGCATAAAAAGCGGTATGGCGAGCAGGGGAAATGTCGCCAAGCCACCGAATGTGGTTTGAATCAGCGTCGTAATGGGCACATTCCCGCTGATCAGGGCATAGGCCAGGGAGCAGCCGCCCAGGGCCACGAGGATGGGTGCGGAGATGCACAACAGTGCGATAAAGGAGCCGACAAACACGATCATCGGCCTTCTCCTTTCGCACCGAGGCCGAGCAATTCGAGGAACTGTTCCAGGGTGATGAAAAACATGATGAAAAAACCTGCCGGAAGCGCAGCGTAGGGGAAGCTCATGATCAGGCCCATGGCCGGGGAGGTCTGTTTCCAGTTATAGATGGTCTGAAAAAGGCCATAGCCGAACAAGGCGGCGAAGAAGAAGAGGCTACACAAGTAGCTTACAAACTTCAATGCCTTTGCCGTCGCAGGCGGAACGGCTTCCAGCACCGAAGTCATGCTTACCAGATAGCCCTTTCTTAGCCCTACGGCACCGCCCAGCATGGAAGCCCAGACCAGGGAGTAGGTGGAAACCTCGCCTGTCCAGATATTCATTTTCTGAAATAGATAGCGCCCGATGACTTCATAGGGGATGACGATGGCAATGACGGCCATGAACAGAATCGTCCCCCAGCTTCCCAATTTAACGAGCCATTCGTTGAAGATCTGCAATGCACGCATTCCATACTCCAGGGCGAATCGAGATCCACGCCCGGCTGAATGACGATGGGTTGGACCCTCCAGCGTTGTCAGAAAAACGATAAGGCGCCCTTCTCCGGGAAGGATCGGAAGGGCGCCGGCGATAGGATGACTACTTCGCGTTCATGATGGCTTCAATATCAGCCTTGGGGAACTGGCTGCTGAAAGCCTCATAGGTCGGTGCCATGGCTTTCTTGAAGCTCTCCCGGTCCACGTCACGCACTATAGCGACTCCCTTGGCGGCCATTTCCTTCAATTTCGCCTCCTCGGCATCGCGGTTGATTTTCCGCTGGAACTTGCCCGTCTCATAGGAAGTTTTCACGAAAAGCTCCTGGTCCTCCTTGGGCATGGAGTCATAGGTCTTTTTGCTCATCAGGAACGGGGACGGGGAGTAGACGTGCGCCGTGAGCGAGAAGTACTTCTGGCCCGCATCCCAAAACTTGGAGCTGTAGAAAACGGCGATCGGGTTTTCCTGCCCGTCAATGACCTTCTGCTGCAGCGCGGTGTAAACCTCGCCCCAGGCCATAGGGATGGGATTGAGGCCGGCGTCCTTCCATGCCGACAGGTGAACTTTGTTTTCCATGGTCCGGATCTTCAACCCCTTGGCATCCGCGACCTTCTTGACTTCAAGCTTGGAATTGGTCAGGTGGCGGAACCCGTTTTCCCAAAAGGACAGGGCCTTGATATTGACCTTTTCAAAGTCGTCAAGCAACTTGCGGCCGATCGGACCGTCCATCACAAGGTCTACATGGTTGAAGTCCCTGAAAAGGAAGGGAAAGTCGAGGATGTTGATGGACGGGCTGAACCCGCCCAGAGGCCCGGTGGAGGTCACCAACAGGTCGATGGCGCCCTGCTGGATGCCTTCGGTCATTTCCCTTTCGCCTTTGCCCAACTGGTTGCTGGGGTAGAGCTTGATCTCGATGCGGCCGTTGGTTCTTTCCTTGATGAGATCGGCAAATTTCTGCGCGCCCACCATGTAAGGATGGTCCATGGGCAGGGCGGAGGCCAGCCTCATCGTGGCTTTGTACTGGGCCTGCGCCGGCCCGATGCAAAATACAATCAATGCCACTGCAAAACCCAACACCAATGCTTTCTTCATGTCCAATCCTCCTTTGTGATAAATGTGAGTTAAGCCTCGATAAGGCTTTCCCTGGAAAAATCCTGCCCCTTTCCCACGAGTATGGGAAAGGTGTTTGCCCCCTGGGGCATGATCGTGATTTTCGGTTGGTCCGTTCTGCTCATCTCATAGGCCAATCGCAGGGCGTCTTCCATGCTGCTGACCGGTACAACCCCGGCCCTTCCGGCAAGATCAAGGTTTTCCTGTCGGGTCACAAGGATCATGGTGCCCTTCCGACAATACTCCAACTGTCGCACCGCCACCCATCCGGAAAGCAGGAAATTAGCCCTCACGGCTTTCTCCATTTCCAGGAAAGTGGGGTAGTTCAACCAGTCAAAGAACTCCGCGGGCTCGGTGATGTCCAAACATTCGGCCAAGATGACGGCCGTCCCGCCCGGTTTCATGGCATAGAAGGCATTGTCGATGGTCTTCTGCGTCTGGTACAAGTTGATGTCCTTCGGGTATCCCCCCGCAGTGGCAATCACAATATCCGCCTGCTCGCGGATTTCCACCCCGAAGATATCATCCACCATCCGCGTGGCCTCAAGCCATGCAGAAATCCAATTGCCCGCAAAAATCCCTGCGATATCCCCGTCCAGATTCGGGACTATATTCACGATGAAGTCCGGCTTCACAAAGGCCGCTGCTTCCATCATATCTTCATGGGCGGGATTTCCTTTCGTCATCTTGTTGGCGGCCAGAGGATTCGTACCCGCACCGATTTCCCTCTGCATCGCCCACATATGGCTCTGCTGGATGGTCCTCAACGATGAAACGCCCGGCATGATGCTTTTCCGGCCCCCGCCGTATCCTACCATGTAATGATAAATCACCCCGCCGGTGAGGATCACTTTATCTGCTTCAGCGATCAATTGGTTTACTAAGACCTCGGTACCGCGGCTGGTTCTTCCCAGGTAGACCATGTTCTCGGTGTCGAAGGCATTGTGATTGACCACCCTGACCCGATGGCAGATCCTCTCGCCGCAAAGCTCCACAAATTCGGCCTCTGTGTTCTGGCGGTGCGCCCCTACCGCAATGATGACGGTCACATCGTCATCGGAAATCCCGGCTGCGTTCAAGTATTCCAGCAGCAGCGGCAGGGTGTCCGCGTTGCGCTGCCACCCGCGGGTGATATCACTGACCGTTATAGCCACCGTCTCGCCGGGTTTGAGCAGTTCCCTCAGCGGGGGGCTGTCAATGGGATGATCCAGGGCATGACGGTAGGCTGAGGCCAGGTCGGATGGAGGCCTTCGGTTGCGCCCCGCGAGTTCATAGAGAAGATGTGTTTCCGGAATGGAGAAGCTGACCTCTCCTTTCCCATACTTCAAAATGAAGCGCTTCTCACCCATGGCTATTTTTTCCACTCCGCCGCCAGCTTCTCGATCTCCCCATCCGCCATCCGGTAGACGTGCTCTTCACCCGGGAAGTCTCCCTTTCGCACGTCCTCGATGTAGGCAGAAAACACCTTCCGGTACTCGTCGGCCACGTTGCCGTAACGTTTGACGAATTTGGGTGTGAATGCCTGGAAAAGACCGAGGATGTCCACGCAGATCATGACCTGACCGTCGCAGTCCCCGGCCCCGATGCCGTAAACCGGTATGGGAATCTCCCGGCAGATGATCCGGGTGACCTCGGGCGGGACGCCTTCCACCAGCACGGAGAAGGCCCCCGCATCGTGCACCGCCTTGGCATCCTCGATGACGGCTCGGGCACTTTTAGCGGTGCGGCCTTGGGCTTTAAATCCGCCCAAAGCGGTCGTCGGTGATGACTTCCGATCAAGAATCAAGTTGCGGCGTTGGACGGGAATGTAGTCTGGTTTTTTCGAAGAGAAAGCCATCCTCAGACCTAAGTCATCAATTTATCTTTTTGCCTAGCAATCATAAACGAGCATTAAAATACAAGAAAAAATTAAAAAAAGATGCTATCGCTTCGGCATAGTCATTTCTAGATATTAAATTTCAACCCTTTGTTAAACCTAAATTGAGCGATTTTCGAGATTGCCGCAGATGCAAGGCGTCCGGAAGCGAAGGCGTACATATCGTACGTCGAGCTTTCGGCAACGCAGCAGATGCGGTGAAATAGGAAATCCCGAAGGGTTTCCAATTTGGTAAAAGCTTTTTTTTGTAGGGCACCCATTGGGTAAACGATTGAAAGTGGCCAAATCTTTTCTAACACAAGAATATTTGTACATAAGTATTTTTTTGCCAAATTGGAAACGCTTAATTTAGGTTAAATCAAAAAAGAGGTTAAAAAAGGACTTGATCTGTTGATGGTTTTCAGATAAATAAAACAAAAAGTTACTTTTTTAATTAATGGTTATGTCAGGCGATGCCATCCCGACCGGGGTGGCATTTTTTTTGGAGGAAATGACATGATTATTAGAGTTGCTCTATTGTCAGGGTATTTTTTGATCGTTCTGGGAATTGGGGCGTTGGCCAGGAGACGGTTTGATTTCACCCCCGAAGGTTATTTCTTGGCCGATCGGAAGCTCGGTCCCGTTGTCTTGCTTGGGACCATGGTCGCAACAAATTTTTCGGCCTTTACCGTGTTTGGAGCATCGGGAGCCGGCTATCGCGATGGGTATGCTTTCTTCCCTATCATGGGGTTCGGCACCGGGTTTATGGCGGTGACTTTCTGGATCCTGGGGCAGCGCATCTGGGAAGTCGGCCGAAAAACCGGTGCCGTTACGCCGCCGGAGTTGATCCGACACCTTTACGAAAGCCCCACGCTTTCCATTTTATTTGCACTGGTAATAATCGTCTTCACCATGCCGTATTTGGCTTTGCAGCCCATGGCGGCCGGGTACGCCCTGGAGGAACTGTTGGGATTGCCCTATTTTGGCGGTTGCACCCTGGTGACCGTCGTCATTGTGCTTTATACCATGAGTGGCGGGATGCGGGCGGTGGCCTGGACCGACCTTTTTCAAGGGATGCTGATGTTTGTCATGCTATTGATCTCGCTTACCATCGTGGCGGGACATCACGGCGGCTTTATTGCAGCCCACCAAAAGGCCCTTTCCACGGCACCAGAGCTTTTTTCCCGGCCCGGCGGCATGGGGGCATACTCGCCCGGGATTTGGCTCAGTTTCATGATGCTCTGGTTTTTCTGCGATCCGATGTTTCCTCAGCTTTTTCAACGGTTTTTTGCCGCCCGCAGTCGAAAAACGATCCATTTTATGATGCTTTGTTATCCCCTGATCTGCACAGTGGTCTTCGTTTTGCCCGTCGGCATCGGGGTCTTAGGCCGACTTTCGATACCGGGGTTGACCGGAAGCCAGGCCGATCGCATTTTGCCCATGTTGATGACATCCCTGTCAGGAGATATCATGGCATCGCTTATCGTAGCAGCTGGTTTGGCTGCCCTCATGTCCACGATGGATTCTCAGTTGTTGACTCTAAGCTCGATTTTCTCCCGGGACATTTTATACTTGATGTGTCCGAGCGCTGTTCAAAAGAAGACTGCCGGGAAAGTGTTTGTGGTACTTTTGGGCTTTACAGGACTGGCTCTGGCCTTTCGGCCGTCGGCCACCATCCTGCAGATCGCCACCCAGACCTTTACCGGTTTGGCGGTGCTTTTTCCCACCGTCATCTTTGGCCTTTATTTCAAGCGCCGATATGCACTGCCAGCCATTTTATCTATTATCACCGGTGAGGCCGCCGTGATCGCTTTTTATTTGAAGTGGTTATCCGCCGCCAGGTTTTTGCCGGTAGTCTATGTCATGCTCGTTACATTCGGGATCTATCTTTTGACCTATGGGATTTTGGCATGGAAAAAGGGGCACTTGGTTTTTTCCTTTCCCGCCTGGATCCAATCACCTTATTTCTACTCGCTGGGTCTCACTTTTTTTATGGGAACCGATTTTTGGTCCTGGGGGCGTGTGGGTCCTGTGGTTGCGGGGCTTCCATTGTGGATCTGGTATTTTGTGGGCCTTTCCATGCTTCAAATGGCTATTATGGGGATGATGATCTACCGGGAAAAACGGCAATCGGCAGGACCGGCTATAATTCCTGATTCTTGAAAAAAGCCTGAATTCATCTGGCATATCCTGGGTGGTGGAAGCGCACGGCGATTCCGTTTTCGTCGACGCGGACGATCATTCCGCTTTTTTCGATGTGGATACCCTGAGGGGACAGATAGCTCAGTTTGATTTCCTGCCCCTGCTTAAACCGTCCCCGGGCATCGATAAAAGCCCCTCCGCCGCCTTCATCGGTGATCCTGCCTTCATAGCGCCGTCCCCAGACAGTGAATTCGACTGGTCTGGATATTTTCAACCGGACGTGATCTCTCTTGCCCCGATTGCCCATGATCCGAATGCATCCCTTTTCTCGAAAGCCTGTCTGATTCCCCGCTTTGGAGTTTAATAAATCTTTCAGTGACAGATATAATGCGAGGTTGCAAGCAAAATGGTTTCCCTTGACATCAAATTGCGATACGCATAAATTCCAAACTTCTAAATTTGAATTTTCCCGGAGAAATAGAATGGACTATAAAAACACACTGAACCTGCCTGAAACATCTTTTCCCATGAAGGCAAACTTATTTAAGCGAGAGCCTGAACAACTCAAAGCTTGGGAGGAAATCCACCTGTATGATCGAATACGGGAGCTTTCCAAGGGGCGAAAAAAATTTATCCTCCATGACGGCCCCCCTTATGCCAATGGTAATATCCATATCGGCACCGCATTGAATAAGATCTTAAAAGATATCGTCGTACGGTCCCATCAGATGGCGGGGTTCGACGCAGTGTATGTGCCGGGATGGGACTGCCACGGACTCCCCATCGAACACAACGTCGACAAGGAGCTGGGGGAAAAGAAAAAGACACTCTCCCGGGCTCAGATACGCCGGCTGTGCCGTGCTTACGCCGAGAAGTTCATCAACATCCAAAGAGAAGAATTCAAGCGTCTGGGAGTGATGGGCCACTGGGAGTCGCCTTATCTTACCATGGCTTATGACTACGAGGCCACGATCGCACGGGAATGCGGAAAGTTTGCAAAAAACGGAAGCTTGTTTCGGAGTAAAAAGCCGATTTACTGGTGTAATACGTGCCGTACGGCGCTGGCCGAGGCCGAAATTGAGTACAAGGATGACGTATCCCCTTCCATATATGTTAAATTCCCGATGATCGATGACCTGAGTGAGACCCTCCCGGCGCTATCGGGGAAGCGGGTATCCATGGTCATCTGGACAACCACGCCGTGGACGATTCCTGCCAATCTGGCTATCGCCCTGCACCCGGATTTCGAATATGCGGCGATGGATGCCGGTAACGGAGAAGTCTATATTATGGCTAAATACCTGGCCCAGGCCTGTATGGGGATTTTCGGCAGGCCCGATGCCTCGATTATCGGCACTTTGGAGTCCAAGGCTCTGGAGGGAAAAACCTGCCGCCAT
>Ga0210051_1005567_pt1 | contig 12023 bp, 10 predicted proteins | sample CryGey092014_all_FD_185464 | JGI IMG/M metagenome (GOLD analysis project Ga0210051, IMG submission 185464) | Groundwater microbial communities from aquifer - Crystal Geyser CG23_combo_of_CG06-09_8/20/14_all (SPAdes) (version 2) | ecosystem: Environmental > Aquatic > Deep subsurface > Groundwater...
TCCGACGCTTTTGCCAAACGGTCGGATGTTTTTTCCAATTTTTATATCAGCGTCGTCCGGTCCGGGGAAACTTCGGGCAAATTAGACGATGTTTTGATTTATTTAGCCGATGAAATGGAAAAGGATTTTGACATGATGAGCAAAATAAAAGGCGCTATGATTTATCCGGCCATAGTTTTAGCCGGCTTGACCATTGTCGGCGTGATTATGATGGTAGTGGTGATACCGAAACTCACCAGCGTTTTTACAGAATCCGGTGCCGTTCTCCCCCTTCCCACAAAAATATTAATTGCCGTTTCCGCTTTTATGACCGCTTACTGGTGGCTGTTTTTATTGGTTATTATAGCCGTTATTTTCGGCATCAGATATTTGGCCTCTACTCCCCGCGGGCGCAATTTAATAGATTATTTTATGTTGAAATTGCCTATTTTCGGCAAGCTTTTCCAGCGCATTCATCTGGTGCGCTTTACCCGGTCCATGAATACGCTCATACTCGGCGGGGTAACCATTAATGAAAGCTTGAAAATATCATCCGAGGTGGTGAGCAATAATGTTTATAAAAAATTAATTTTAGATACCATTAGAGAGGTGGAAAAAGGCAATTCTATCTCCCAGGTATTCGCCAACAGCCAGGAAATACCGAAAATGGTGTCAGAAATGCTGGCCTTGGGCGAAAAAACCGGCAAGCTGGACTTGGTGCTGGAGAAAATATCCGATTTTTACGGCCGGGAAATAAATAATATAGTCAATAATTTAATGACTTTATTAGAGCCGGTGATTATGATAGTTATGGGCGTGGGCGTGGGCTTGATGGTGGCGGCCATAATTTTGCCGATGTACAATATGGCGAGCCAGTTCTAATTATGAATTAAGAATAATGAATTACGAATTATGAATATTAAATAAAAATATTTTTACAGTATCTTTAATTCGTAAATTATTCGCAATTCGTAAGTTTTTTCTTTATAGAATTTGGATTTTATGGTATAATGTGGATAAGTGAAAAATTTAAAAAATTAACCTCACTAATTAATTATTTGATTCGTTTTATTCGCATCAAATTCGTTTAAATTAGTGTTATGGAAAGGGGGTGAAATATGAGAAAACAAAAAGGTTTTACTTTAATTGAATTATTGGTGGTTATCGCCATTATCGGCTTATTGTCAACTTTGGCGATTGTCAGCTTGAATACGGCCAGAGCTAAAGCCAGAGACGCCAAGCGCGTGGCTGATGTCAGACAGATGGCAACTATATTAGCTATGGAAGCTACCACTGATGAAAACGCGGCTTTATTGCTAGTTGATAATCTTACTGCTTGTGACAATGGTACTTTGACAACATTATGTGCCAATCCAAATCAAGTAAGCCAATTTTCAAAATTTATAGATCCAAGCAATAATTCTACTGCGTGTGATATAGCAGCAGTTGTCGGTGCTAGCGATTGTGATGGTGCAGGTGGTAGTACATGCGCTTATACTGTAGTTACTACCGGTGCGACAGTTGGGAACACCACTATAATGTTTTGCTTAGAAGATGGTGCAAATAGCCTGGGTAAGGGAATCCATACAATTAGCCAAGATGGAGTATTCAATTAGAAATAGTATCACAGTAATTTTATCAGTTTAGCAATATATTTTAATTGCGATAAAATTCACTAGTAAATTTTATCTTTCCCGCCCCGGTTTTACCGGGGCGGGATTGTTTTTGGGAAAATACTTAAATCCAAAACATCCGATGTCCGCTCAGACTGTCCGAAAAATATTTTTTTGTCATTCCCGACCTGATCGGGAATCTAGAAAGGTTTAATATCAGACAAATTATGGATTCGGAGCTTTCGCGGGAATGACAGTAAAGCGCGGTTTTTGGATAGTCTAGCTGAATTCACGGCCGGCTCCGCTAATGGGGCAGGCAAGTTCAGGATGACAGGGGCGGAGGGTAGTTAGCAAGGGCGAAAAGTAGAAGTCCGACCTCTCCTAAAGAGGTCGGACTTATTTATTAAAAACTTTTTCAATAAATTATGATATAATATAATTATGAACGCTATTATATTAATTTTCATCTTCCTCTTCGGCCTGATAATCGGCTCGTTTTTAAACTGCCTGATCTGGCGCCTGCGCAAAAAAGAAAGCATCATGGGCCGGTCTTATTGCCCCGAGTGCCGGCAGCAGATTGCCTGGTACGACAATATGCCGGTGCTAAGCTTTTTACTATTAAGAGGCAAATGCCGGCACTGCCATAAAAAAATATCGTGGCAATATCCGGCCGTAGAGTTGATAACCGGAATATTGTTTGTAGCGGTTTTTATAAAAAATGCATTTTCATCAGAATTCATTATTCATGATTCATTATTCATAATTCAAACAGTCAGAGACTGTTTTTTAATCAGCGTCATGATTATTATTTTTATCTACGATTTACGCTGGTATTTAATACTTGACTCCGTAACCATTCCGGCCGCCATTATAATTTTTTTTCTTAATTTACTGTTCGGTTTTAATTTGTGGAATTTGGCTATTTCTGTTATAATAGGAGGTAGTTTCTTTTTAATTCAATTTTTAATTTCTCAGGGAAAATGGATCGGCGGCGGCGATATCCGGCTGGGAGTTTTGATGGGCGCGGCTCTGGGCTGGCCTTATGTCTTGCTAGCTATTTTTATATCTTATTTAATCGGTTCAGCAGTTGGAGTCGGCCTGATGCTGGCCGGCAAAAAACAAATGGGCTCCAAAGTGCCCTTAGGCACTTTCTTGGCCGTTGGAACGGTAATTACCTTATTTTTAGGAGAAAAGATACTGGCTTGGTATTTATAATTTTAATCCGTCATCCTGAGCCAAAGGTGAAGGATCCCGAGGTTCACGCACTGTTCGTTTTACAACGGGATTATTCCCCTTCGGCGCGGCTCAGGGTCAGAATGACGAAAGGGTCCCCCTTTTTTGTCTATGAATTAGTTGATTTCTACAGGAATGACAAAATAAAAAAATAGGAATAGCAAAAATAATAAATGTGTGGATTCTAAAAAATAAAAAGTAAAAATGAAAGATTTTTTTAACGCCAAAACTTGGAAAATCGCTTTAGGCATATTATTTACCGCTTTATTTATAAGCTTGATTATTATTGTTTTAGTGTATAAAAATAATGATCGGGCGCAAGCAGCCAGCGGAGATAATGTCAGCGGTTTTGCTTGGAGCGAAAATTTCGGCTGGATTAGCTTTAATTCAACCGAATGCGATATTGACGGCAATGGATTTATAGATGGTAATGGCATAGATGATGATCTTGATTGCGGCGGAGACAATAGTAGTACCCTCATAGTAGATTACGGAGCAAAGGTAGATGTCGCTACCGGGCAGATGTCCGGCTTTGCTTGGAGTCCTAACATTGGCTGGATTTATTTTGGTGATTCTAATAATATACCCGAAGCGCTGCTGGCTGAAGCTCCGACTATAGCCGGATACACTAAAGAATGGCCGATAATTCATAAGGGAAGCACTATTGCCGAGCAATTAAATCCGATTAAAACCGTCACCGGCTGGGCGAAGATTTTAACTTTGGAAAACGACGGCTGGATGAAGATGATGGGGGCAAGTATTCCTGGAGGAGACCCTTACGGAGTTGCGATTGATATGGATACCGGATTTTTTTCCGGTTGGTCTTGGAACGCCACCTCTACTTACGGCGTGGGCGCAGGCTGGGTAAGTTATAATAGCGACAATTGCGATATTGACGGCAACGGATTTATTGACGGTAACGGCATAGATGATGATTTAGATTGCGGCGGAGACAATGCTGCCACTCCTATAATTGATTATAAAGTAAAAAGTAATTTTAATACCCCGCCTTCAGTACCAGTTTCTAGTTTATCTGCTCCTAATTGGGGCCCGGTGCAAGCTTGTTTATATGAAGCAAGACAGGCATTACTGCGCTGGGACAATAAAGATGTTGATTCAGGCGCGGAGATAATTGCTTATCAGCTTATTTTAACCGATAATGATGGCGGTTCTTCAAGTTTTAATAGCGGCATTTGTACCGGACTAAATACCTGCACAGGGGTTTGCGACTCCACTAAATGTAAATTAGATACAAATGCTTTGTGTTTTACAAATAATCTTGGCACAGGCAGCCAATGCCAATATATATTAGATAGTTCAGATTTGGAATATGGCACTCTTTACTCATGGCAAGTTAAGGTTTGGGATGACTGGGGCGCAAGTTCCGGATTGATACCCGGTCCTGATTTTATCACTTATTTACATGAATTTCCGAACGTAGGCAACCCGGCAGATTATTTGGGCCGGGTAAGCCAGGATGAGCAGATAAAATTCAACGCCACTAGCAGTTATTATACTTTCGCTAATCCCAATACTTCACCGACTACTTGTGATGAAACAAATTGCCTTTGGAATTGGACTTTTGAGGTGGGCGGAAATCCAGATGCAAATACCACATTTGCACCCCCGACTACATTTGCTTCCTCCAGCCCGATTGTGGTATTCAGCACCGAAAACACGCGCTATGTTTATGTGGCAGTTACGGATTCGGATTTATACACTTGCACTTCCACGGCGGTGGTGGAAGTAAACAAGAAATTGCCTTCCTGGATAGAAACCAGATAATAATTTTGGACATTTTGGACATCCGATGTCCAAGTGGACATCGGATGTCCTGTTCCCTAATTTCCGATAAAACTTTGTTATTAAAATTTTAACAATGGATTATAATAAAAAAGCATTGCCACTTTCCAATAAGAACGGAAATTCAACGGGGTTTACCTTACTGGAGTTATTGACCAGTATTTTTATTATTATGCTGCTTTCCGTAATTTTTGTAATTGATTATAGAAACATCAGCCAGAAAAACGAAGTAAGCATATCCGCCCAGAAATTAATTTCCGACGCCAGATTGGCGCAAAACCAGGCGCTGGGGCTGGCCAAGTTCGGCTCTTCGCCGACCACGCCTAAGGGTTGGGGTGTGTATATAGATACGGCAAACAATGATCAATATATTATTTTTGCCGATTTAAATAGCAATAACATTTATGACAACCTTGAGGAAAGTAAGATTATCATACTGACCAAAGGTATCACTATTTCCCCGCCGGGCGCGGTAAGCCGTTATGACATTCTTTTTATTCCGCCTAATCCGGATACGGTTATTACACAAGATTTGTTTACACCCGTTACTTCAGCGACTATAAAATTAACCGACGGCGTTAATGCAAAAGATGTCATAGTCAATTCTTTCGGCCTGGTGGAAGCGCAGTAGGAAATATTATTTATAATTTTAATTCTGCTATCCGTCATTCTGAATGAGCCCGCCAAAATTTTTGCGGAGCAAAAATTTAGGCGGTGGAGTGAAGAATCCCGTGGTAAAACGGACAGGGCATGTGAAAACGAGATCCCTGCCTGCCGGCCCGCTTCGCCATAGCTTCAGTGAGGCGAGCAGGTAGGCTTCGCCTTTGGCTCAGGATGACGGAGATAACGGGAATGATGGTAAAATAATTTTTAATCAACAATAAATTCTGCCTATAATTTTAATTTATGCATAAAATATTAAAATCTCAAATCGGCTTCAGCTTGTTAGAAGTGGTAATCGCCACCACGGTAATTTCCGTGGGCTTGGTCGGCATCTTGGGCTTGGTTATCCAGAATATAGCCATCCAGCAGACGTATAAAAATACTTTAGTCGCTTCCATGCTGGCGCAGGAAGGATTGGAGCTGGCTAGAAATATCAGGGACAAGAACTGGCTGACCGCCGGCGCCGATTATAATGACGGGCTGGCGCCTCTCGGCGTGATTGCTACCTCCACTATTTATTATGATTATAATAATAAAAAAATAGCCACTTCCAGCGCGGTTGCTATAGATAGCGCGGCGGCTAAATTATATCTTGACGCAAACGGGTTTTATATAAATAGTGGGACCGCGACTTCCACTATTTTTAGCCGGATAATCGTGGCAACGGTTTCGGCCACCGCTTCCTCTACTGTGGTTAAAGCGGAAGTGGGCTGGAGCGACCGGGGCAAGAAGCGCAATTACATTGCCGAAACCATCTTGTATGACTGGCGGTAATTTCTTTAACTTAGAAGCGTAGCTATAAAAAAAAAGGGGGTGAGTTTTATACTCACCCCTGCTGCGTTCAGCTTGGCTGTTTGTTCTTTAGCACCATGATGGGCTACCTCCTTTCTGGGCTCTTTGTTGCTTCTTGTATATTTCGTCCCTGGATTAAAGGGAAAGAGCCGTCCTGATTAATTAAAGAGCGGAATGCTTTTTGTTCTTCTTCGCCTAATAAAGGCAATATCCTCTTTTCAATCCTTGGCATCATACAGCAGGAATTAGGATCAATTGCTTTTATTGTCCCTAACCACCTTCTTGAATCGGCGCGACAACCGCCGCCGCAAATTTTAATGTAGCGGCAATTACCGCAACTCAAAGAACCAACTGTGATATTTTTAAAATCGCTTAGCCATTTTGAATTTACCGTGGCTTCCTTGATTGTTTGTTCTTTTACGGAAGCGAAAGGCAGATTGAGCGCCGGACAAAAGATTAAATCGCCGTTAGCGTTTACGCAGAGAAATTCATAATTGTAGGAACAAGGATGTCCGGATAAGGACATCGGGGCGTAATCTTCTTTGTCAATCCATGAGTAATAGACATTGTCAATACTGAACATAAACGGCTTGCCATCGCCCTGATGCCTGCTAATTAAATCAGCATATAAAGAAAACATTTTATCATACTCGGAAAAATTAAGTATGTCCCGATTTTTTTCCGTCCGTACCGTCTTCCAGAGCTGGCTTAAACGCCACCGGTAAATACCTAACTTTTTTAGGAGTTTATAAAGATTTGGAATTTCCTCTTCTTTATAGCAAGCTGAATTTTTTTCTCCAGCATGGCAATAAAGACATTTTATATCACAACTGCCTGTTAACTCTAAACGCGCGGAATTAAACATGATAACCCTCCTTGTGTCTCATTTAATAGGCGCTGGCAAATATCCAGCGTTTTTGGTAAGAAGTTTTTTTGCCGCAATGCACGCAATAATGTTCGCCATTTTCTTCCGTCCCATTTAAAGGAAGACAGCGGCTAACGGCCTTAACCTTTTCTTTTATTTGGGCTTCGCAAGTTTCATCGCCGCACCAATGGGAAAAAACATATCCGCCTCGCTTGATAGCGTTATAAAATTCTTCCCAGGTATCGGCGTTTTGGCTGTTTTCTTGCCGGCGTTTTAAAGCGGTGGCAAAAAGGTTGGCCTGTATTTCTTCCAGCAATTTTTTTACTCTTTCTCTTAAGAGATTAATTTGGCAATTTTCTTTGGCGCCGGTATCGCGGCGGACAATAACCGCCTGATTTTTTTCCAAATCCCTTGGTCCGATTTCAACCCGTATAGGAATTCCTTTTCTTTCCCATTCATAATATTTTTCCCCCGGGCGCAAATCAAGACGTTCATCAAGCTTGGCTGAATAAATGCTGGAAAGTTCCACTTGCATTTTTTTTGCTTCCTTAAATACCGGATCGGATTCTTCCCGGGCAATGGGGATGATTATAACTTGAATGGGCGCTATCAGTGGAGGAAGCACTAGTCCCTTATCATCGCTATGGCTCATAATCAGTCCGCCGATTAATCTTGTGCTTACGCCCCAGCTAGTTTGGCAGGCGTATTGAGTTTGGCCATCCTTGTTAAAATATTTCACTTTGAAAGATTTAGCAAAGTGATCTCCCAAATTATGCGAAGTGCCGGCCTGGAGCGATTTACCGTCCTGCATAAGCGCTTCAATGCAATAAGTTTTTAAAGCGCCGGCGAATTTCTCGCCTTCTGATTTTTGGCCCATATGCACTGGCATAGCTAAATATTTTTCCGCGAAATGTTCATAAATGTCCTTCAGGATCATTAAAGCGTATTTTTCCGCTTCTTCCAAAGTCGCATGGGCCGTATGGCCTTCTTGCCATAGAAATTCCGTAGTCCTTAAAAATAAGCGCGGCCTCATCTCCCAGCGCACTACATTGGCCCATTGGTTTATGACTAAGGGCAGATCGCGATAGGATTGAATCCAGCGGGAGAAAGCTTCGTAGATTATAGTTTCCGAAGTCGGCCTGATTGCTAACGGCTCTTCTAACTTCTTGCCCCCGCCATGAGTTACCACCGCTAATTCCGGAGAAAAACCTTTTACATGCTCGGCTTCGCGCTTTAGAAAACTTTCCGGAATGAATAGAGGGAAGTAAGCGTTAGCTACGCCCTTGCCTTTAATCATATTATCCAGAATACCAACCATTTTTTCCCAAATAGCATAACCGTATGGTTTAATAATCATACAGCCTCTGACCGGCGCGTGTTCGGCTAAATCGGCGCCAGCGATAATATCCAAATACCACTCGGAATAATTTTCAGACCTTTTTGTTATTTTTTTCATTTTTATTCTCCTTATAAGAATTTTTTTTGTTTTATATTTATTGTTTTATAATACCATTTCCACCCATTAATTGTAAAGAACAATCCAATCATAAATATGCCTTAAACTTAAGATATTTTTATAGCTTTGTAAATTTCTAAAATTTTTTCTTTATTATGAAAAATCTTGTCAAAATGCCATAATTTTGTTAACATAGCAATATGCGAAACAGCAAAAAAAATCTTAATATAGGGATTTTAGGTTTCGGCCACATGGGTGAAGCGATTTTTCGCCTTCTCAAAAAAATACCCAACCTTTCTTTTAATATATGTTCTTTAGGCATAAAAAAAATTACCGGAGCCGTTTGCGTAGAAAGCATCCGTGAATTAGTGGAAAAGTCAAACCCGCTATTTCTCTGTATTAAACCGCAGGAATTTTATTCGCTAAACAGGAATGATTTCCCGGAAAAAACAACTGACAAAATTATAATTTCCATCATGGCCGGCGTTTGTATAAAAAATATTAAAAAGATAACCGGTCAAGAAAAAATTGTCCGAACCATGCCGAATCTACCGCTGCAAGTCGGCGAGGGCGTAATCGGCTGGCATGCCAATAAGAAAATATTCAAAAGATCAGAACTCAAAGAAATTGAAACACTGCTTTTATTTTTTGGAAAAAAATTATTTGTAAAAAAAGAAAATGCGATTGATTCCTTAACCGCTATTTCCGGATCCGGTCCCGCTTATGTTTTTCTCTTCGCGGAAGCGCTTATTCGTTCCGCTGTATATTTTGGATTTACCAAGGAACAATCTCAGCAAATAGTTTTACAAACAATTAAAGGGTCCTTGGCATATATTGATTCGCAAGAAAAAAATTTTAACCTTGAAAAACTTATCGCTAAAATAAAATCTAAAAAAGGAACAACCGAAGCGGCGCTTAATGAAATTGGCGTTAAGGCTTTTTATGACAAATGGCTAAAAGCGACTAGCGCGGCCGGCAAAAGAGCCAATGAGTTATCATCCTATGAGATTAAATAGAATAGATAAAAAAATAATCGCCGCCAAGCAAGCTTCGGAAAACATTCTCAATCTGAGCGACAATACCCGGAAAAAAGTATTGCTGGATATTTCATTTGCGCTGCTCCGCCAGGCGCGAGGAATTATAGCTGCCAATAAAAAAGATATTGCGGCGGCAAAAAAAATAGGCAGGAATGAAAGTTTTATTGAGCGCTTGGCTCTTAATCAAGAAAAAATAGCTTCTCTGGCTGATTCAATTAGAAAGATAGCGCTTAAGAAGGATATTCTGTTTAAAAAAATTGAAGCCAGAACCATGCCCAGTGGCATAACTATTCAGAAGGTGCGCGTCCCCCTCGGTTTAATCGCTATAATTTTTGAATCTCGTCCTAACGTTACTGCCGATGCCTTTGCCTTAGCCTTTAAAAGTGGCAACGCGGTAATTCTAAAGGGCGGAAAAGAAATAAAATATACAAACAATAAATTAATTGATCTTATCAAAAAAATACTTTCTACTAATAAAATAAGCCCGGAAATAATTCAAGATGTCGGGGGCATTAATAGAAATTTAACTAAAAATCTAATCTTCAATGAGCTAATAGACTGTTTAATCCCTCGAGGCGGAAAAAAACTTATTGATTTCGTAAAAAATAATGCTAAAATTTCCGTTATAATTACCGGCGCGTCAGTTGTTCACGCCTATGTAGATGAAGATGCCGACCTGAGTATGGCCAAGAAAATTATATTAAATGCTAAAACGCGGCGAGTTTCTATCTGTAATGCGTTAGATGTTATTCTGTTGCACAAAAAAATTTATAAAAAATTATTGAATTTATCTATAATGGAGTTGTCTGATAAAAAAGTTGAAATTAGAGCAGACGAAATAAGCCACGCCTTACTTAAAAAAATAAGGTATTCAAAATTAAAGCTAGCCAAACCGCAAGATTTTAATACTGAATTTCTAGATTATATTCTGGCCATAAAAGTCGTACGAAATTTTTCAGAAGCGCTGGCCCACATTAAAAAACATAGTTTAGGACACAGTGAAATTATTATTACAAAATCAAAATATAAGGCAAAAATTTTCTTTAAGCAAATTGACGCCGCTTGCCTTTATCTTAACACCTCCTCTCAATTTAGTGATGGCGGAGAGTTTGGATTGGGCGGGGAAATTGGCATTAGCACGCAAAAACTCCATGCCCGCGGCCCTTTTGCGTTTCAAGAACTCATGACCTACAAATATATAATTTCCAGTAAAGGCGCTCTTAGAAAATAAAAAGGGCCTTTTTATGAAAGGCCCCGGACAATAAAAGTTTTTTTTATAAATACATGAAGTAGTTATAGTGGATCGCCACTATGTCAGCGGCCTTAGTCTTAGCTTTGTCAACATCTGATTTGTTCTTATACTCCTCAATAAGCTTAGCTAATTTTCCCGCTGAATGCTTGCACATCCCTCTGCCTAAAATAACACCTTCATCATCGCAGACTTCCACAACATCTTTCTCGGAAAAATTACCGTCAATCTTCTCTATGCCCGTAAAAAGAATTGAGGCCGTTTGCTTCTTCCTTAGAATATCCGCGATAAAAGTGCTGACAATTATTTTGCCTTCGCTAACAGCCGCGATTGCCAGCCAGCCCCTGATTGCCCCAACTTTTTTAGTTCTCTGCGGAGGAAAAAATGTGCCGGCGGAAACATCTTTTTGCGTCAGCTTTAGGAGAATATTTTTTTCCAATCCGTTCGCAATATGAACGGAAATGCCAAGCGAAGTAACCAGATCGGCAGTCATCAATTTGCTTTTCATGCCTCCTTTTCCTGAGCGCGTTATGTCGTCAATATTTTTAATGTAATTGCCAATTTCGGTAATTAATGGAATTACTTTTGCGCCAGGATCATTAGGCGACTTATCAAATACTCCGCTGACATTGGTGAGCAGTATTAGAGAATCTACCACCAGCATAGCCGTAATCATTGCCGCTAACTGGTCATTATCGCTAAAATCCAGTTCTTCCGGGGAAAGCACGTCATTTTCATTAAATATAGGCACGATTCCTAATCGCAGAAGATTACTGGCGACAGTTTTCATGCTCATATACCGGTCACGATCCGCGAAATCAGCTCTGGTCGCCAAAATTTGAGAACAGTAAAGATTATGCTTGCCAAACTCATCATTATAAAAAGCCATTAATTTAGGCTGGCCAATCGACGCGAGAATCTGTTCTTTGATTAAGCTTTGCCCGTATTTCTTGGCTGCCCCCTCATCAATCCCAAAATCATAGCTGAGAGCGGACCGGCCGAGACTTACGGCGCCGGAAGTGATAATAACAACTTTTAGTTCTTTCTCATTTTTAAGCTTGGCGGATATCCTCAATCAAAACACGAGCAATATCCCTATTAAGTTGTCCGTCTTCCTGTGTTAAAACGCGGGATCCTATCTTTATTACAATTGTTTTGTTGTCCATAATTTTAATATATGCCTTTATATGATTTTTTGTCAAATTGTGTACTGTTGCAGAGTCAAAGCTACCTTCTGTGGATAATTAATATTATTTAAAGATAAAAATAATGTAGACGCTATTTTTTCTTGAGGCGTCATTCTGTTCATTCCATATCCCCCATGTCTGCGTTT
>Ga0210051_1005568_pt1 | contig 12020 bp, 8 predicted proteins | sample CryGey092014_all_FD_185464 | JGI IMG/M metagenome (GOLD analysis project Ga0210051, IMG submission 185464) | Groundwater microbial communities from aquifer - Crystal Geyser CG23_combo_of_CG06-09_8/20/14_all (SPAdes) (version 2) | ecosystem: Environmental > Aquatic > Deep subsurface > Groundwater ...
GTAAATAAAAAATTCGTAATTCGGTGGAATAATAAAAACAAAAATTGAAGAAGATTGACAAGACGAATCTGTATCAATCTCATTCAATGTAAAAAATATTGAATATAAACAAATTACAAAAATATAAACACATGAAACACATGAAAACACCCTTGTTATTTATAATGTTATTCATTGTAAAACCAATCCTGTTTTTCATTCTGTTTAATATTTCGTGCCAATATGCTGATTATTCAATTAACATCTTTTCCGATTAAATTAATAATTTAGTTTTATTTGAAACTCAACCTTAAATCATTATTTTTTTAATTTTGATAAAATTTAAACTATGAGTGAAACCATTTTAAAAGCACTAATGAGGCTTTTTGCAATTATTGCCGATGTTGAAATTGGCGAAAATGGCGAAATTTCTAATCCCGGAAGAGTTGTTGTCGCCTCATATCTCAAACAACAACTTAACCAGGAATTGGTTGACGAATATCTTGCATTATTTGATGAATATATTGCCCAGCACCATAGCAAAAAAGGCAAAAAACGCCTTTCGGCAAACAGTGTTAAAGTTCTGGCAATATGCTCACGGGTGAATGATGAATTACGTCAGGAACAAAAGATGCTTGTTCTGCTTAAACTTTTTGAATTTATTAATTACAACAATAAAGTAACCGGGGATGAATTTGAATTTGTAAAAACAGTTGCCGATACATTTAATATTGATAAACTTGAATTCGATAATTGCAAAGCATTAGTACTTGATAAACCTGATAAAATTCCACATAAGCAGCATTTATTATTAATTGATAACGATAAAGATTTTTCAAACACCGAAGTAAAACATATTTACAACGAACATGTTACAGGTCAGTTAGTTATTTTGCATATTGAAAGCACAAACATGTACGCTTTTGGTTATATTGGCAACGAAACATTTTATTTGAATAGCCAGGTAATTTATCCGAAAAGAGTTTACGTACTTGTAAAAGGCTCATCTATAAGAAGTCGTAAAACAAGTCCAATTTATTACAGCGATATTGTAGGAGCATTTCTTAGCCAGTTAAAAAGCGAAAAAATTACTTTCACAGCCAAAAATGTAGAGTTCAAATTTAACAATTCTGATAACGGTCTTCACCTTTTCAACTTTAGCGAAGAAACAGGACAACTTATTGGTGTTATGGGAGGTAGTGGTGCCGGAAAATCTACACTTCTTAATATCCTGAATGGTAACATAAAACCTCAGAAAGGCGAAATCTTAATAAATGGTCATAATATTTATACCGAAAAAGAAGCAATTAAAGGAGTTGTAGGCTTTGTCCCCCAGGATGACCTCTTAATTGAAGAACTTACAGTTTACCAAAATTTATATTATAACTCAAAACTTTGTTTTAGCGAATATACCGAAAAACAAATAGACGAAGCCGTTACCAAAGTTCTTCAGGATCTGGATTTATATGAAATCAGAAATTTAAAAGTTGGCGGACCTTTAAATAAATTTATTAGCGGCGGACAACGCAAGCGATTGAATATTGCCCTGGAACTTATACGCGAGCCAGATATTATGTTTGTTGATGAACCTACTTCGGGACTTTCGTCAATGGACTCCGAAATGGTAATGGACCTTCTTAAGGAAATTACTCTGAAAGGAAAGCTTGCAATAATTAATATTCACCAACCTTCGTCTGATATTTTTAAATTATTCGACAAAATTCTTATACTCGATAAGGGCGGTTATCCTATTTATTTCGGAAACCCAACCGAATCTGTTGTTTATTTTAAAAAAGCAACAAACCATATTAATGCCAACGAAAGTGAATGTACAACTTGCGGGAATGTAAATCCCGAGCAGGTTTTGCAAATAGTAGAATCTAAAGTAGTTGACGAGTACGGAAAACTCACAAAGAACCGAAAAACATCTGTTAAAGAGTGGAATAAATACTATACGGATAATATTGATGTAAATTTTAAAGAAAAAACATTTTCGAAAAAAATTCCAAAAAATAATTTTAAAATACCAAGTAAAATAAAACAATTCAGAATTTTTACTGTTCGCGATGTGTTATCAAAACTTACTAACAAACAATACCTGCTTATAAATTTTCTTGAAGCACCTCTCCTTGCTTTTATTCTCGGCTATTTTACCAAATATATTGCCGGCGATGTATATCTTTTCAGCGAAAACGAAAATCTTCATGCTTATCTTTTTATGGCAATTGTTGTATCTCTTTTTCTTGGTCTTACTGTTAGTGCCGAAGAAATTATACGCGACCGTAAAATTTTACAACGTGAACATTTTTTAAGTTTAAGCAGATTTAGTTACATTAATTCTAAAGTGATGATAATGTTTGTGCTTTCTGCCATTCAAATGCTGAGTTTTGTACTCGTAGGAAATTATATTCTTGGCATTAAGGGATTAAATATAAATTATTTTATTATTCTTTACAGTTCCTCTTGTTTTGCAAATATGCTTGGATTAAATATTTCGTCGGCATTAAACTCTGTAGTAACTATTTATATTCTAATACCTTTTATTCTTGTACCACAGCTTCTTTTAAGCGGTGTAATTGTAAAATTTGATAAATTACATAAAACATTTGCATCATATAAATTTGTTCCGGTTGTTGGCGATATAATGACTTCAAGATGGGCATTTGAAGCACTTGCCGTAACCCAGTTTAAAGATAATAAATGGGAAAAAAACTTTTTCGAAATTGAACGCAAAAAAAGCTATGCGGAATTTAGGTTTAATTATCTTATTCCCGAATTGCTTAATAAACTTGATGGTTGCGAAAGATATCTTACTAAACCTACTTCCCAGGTTAATATGGAGAAAAACTTGCTTATACTTTATAATGAAATTGAGTTGTTAGAAAAAAGTTTTTCAAAAAAGACTTTCAAAGAATTAAATAAATTAAACAAAAAATTGTTTAATGCCGATGTTGTTAAATATACCCGTAACTATCTTGAATCTAAAAAGAAATATTTTTTAAAGAAATATAATGAGGAAACTAATAATAGTGATAAAAAATTTAGCGAACTCTCTATGAAATACCCAAATAAAGAAGATATAATTAAGATTAAAGAAGATTATTTCAATAATAGCTTATCGGATTTGGTAACCAACAAAAACAGCTTTCAAACAATTTATGAAGATGACGAGCGCTATATTCAAATGACTAAACCCATTTTTAAAGAACCCGAGTCGAATTATGGAAGGGCACATTTTTACGCTCCTTATAAAAATCTTTTCGGGAAAAAAATAGATACACTTTGGTTTAATACAGGGTTTATATGGTTTACAACTATATTTATGTATATTGCTTTAATATTTGAATGGCTTAAAAAACTGATAAATATTGGAGATAAAGTAAACTTCGGTCGCAAAAAAGATTTAGATTAATGTAAACTCTTATCCTGTATCCTCCGAGTAGTTACTAAAGATGAATTCTAAAAATTAGATTTTTTCAACTTTGCCAAAGTTATTAAAAACCGGAGTAGAGACACACGTCCGTGTGTCTCTACTTTTAAAAAACAATTAATATGTGAGTAATTTTAAAATTAAAGTCCAACAAAGAAAAAGCAATTTTTAGAAGTCCCGAAAAATTTTACTGCCTTGGTTTTAGAGTAATAGTTTGTGTGCCTTTTTCGGAATATGAACTACTTGTAGAAGTAGAATCTATAATTTGAGTTTGTACTAAATTATCAATATTACGTTCCATAACTATTTTCTTGTTACGCAGTTCTTTTAATATCCATATTTCAGCATATTCTCCATTTGCATATTTATTTTCACTGCTTTCAATTATACTGTTATAATCGTAGGTTCCGGGAATTATAATACCATCTGCATCCGTTTGCCAATGTGTAGTAACAATTGTAGTTACATTATTTTTTGATTCAAAAATAAGCGATATACGTTCTTTATTCTTATATTTATTTACACCATTTTTCTCAATCTTACTAATAAAATCCCACGACCCTGTGGCTCTGTCTTTAATAGTTGTTACTATTTTATCATAAGTTGAAATGCTTGTGTTTTCATCAATTACGGATTTCTCTTTTGTAAGTTGGTAACTGAAAACATGGTCCATTTTAGAGTTTCTATCAAATCTGTAGTAAACTTCATTAACAATTCCGGTAGTAATTATATTTGTTGTATCATGAGAAGTTTCAAACGAATCAACTTTAATAATAATTTTATCGCCATCTATTTTAAAATCAACAACAGCTTTTGAACCATCGCTTAATGATTGAGTAGTATTGCGTTCCATAAATTCTATGGTCCAATCTCCGGTTACTCTTGCTTTGCGGCTGTGAATAGAAAAAAATGGGTCATCATCTCCTTTTTTACACCCGTCAAATATCCAAATGCTGCCTAATACGATTAATATTAAACCGTATCCAGTTAATCTTTTCATAGTTTAATCATTTTAATTTTAGACACTTCTTATGTTAAGGTTAATACCTTTTGAAAAAACGTAAAATTATTCTATTTCTACAATTTTACAAAAAAACATTTATTTTTCAACAATTAATCAGAGTTTGTCTGTAAAGTAACGAAAACCTGTAAATTTATATCAGTATTTTACAATCCACAATTTAAGGGTATATGTTATAAAGGTATATGGTACAGTGCCTTGATTTATATCCTGTATTTCCTTATACCCTATACCTCTTATACCTTATAAATTAAAAATTTTGATTTTACAGACAAACTCTGATTAATCAATTATTTACAATTTTATATTTACAAACTGCAAATATAATAAATTTATTTTAATAATGATATTTAAAATTTATTTTTAATGTCAAAAAAATCATTTTTTTCATTTTTCATTGCTACTTTTGAAATTCTAATTGATAATTATTATGGTTTCATTAACAATACACAGGTTGCATTTATTATAAAGTCAGATAAAGACATAAAACATCTACGGCTAAATAAAGACGCACAAAGGAATGATTATTTTAAGGTTGAGGTTAAGGAATGAGATTGAGAAAGATTGGGAAAACAAGATTGAAAAGATTGAAAAACAAGATTGAAAAGAAAGATTGTTAAATTGTTCCATTGCTGCTACTGCATAACAATGAAGCAATAAACAATATAATCATCAGTTTACCCTGTTAGATAGGATACGTATTATTGGTTATCCTAAATCAAGCGATTATCTAACGGGGTTAATGTCGTGTATGTCGTTTTTGTCCTTGAAACAATGAAACAATTGAATGACTATGTATGACTATTAAATGACAGTGAGTTTTTTTTGAACAACAAATTACAAAAATATAAACACATGAAAATAGATAACAAAGATGTATATTATAAAATTAGAGGACAACTTATTGTTGTTGTATTTATTACTGCAACGTTAATTACACTTTCACTTTTTTACAGTATTTTTACAGATTACTTTATTCCGATAAACAAAGTTGCTTATGCCTGTATATTTGGAGGGTTACTTATACTTTTCATAATTTACAGAACATTTCTTAAATATCATTATATTATTTATGATGATGAATCAGATAAAATTATTCTAAGATATTATCCTGTAACATCATTAACTCCCAAGCATTTATCAATCGAAATTCCTTATAATACTCTTTATAAAATTGAAATTAAAAAAAAGTTTTTTAACCAGCGAGATGAGTTAATAATATATCAAATTGTTAATAAAGGTGTTGCAAAGTATAAACCCATACCGCTTACTGCTTTATCCAAAAAAGAAAAAAAAGATTTAATAAATGCTTTAAATTTTTTTGCGAAGATAAAAATGCAATGAGCCAACAATCAGATATCTATAAAATTGCCATAAAATTACTTCCTCATGTTGGCGATATTGTTGCCAAACGCTTAATTAGTTACTGCGGCAGCCTTGAAGCAGTTTTTAAAGAAAAAGAAAAATTTTTAGCAAAAATTCCAGGAATAGGAACAGTAGTAGCTTCATCTATTGCCGGTAATACAAAAAAAAAAGAAATTTTTAACATCGCCGAAAAAGAAGTTGAATTTAATTTAAAATTTGGTATTCATACCGTTTTTTTTCTTGATGAAAATTATCCCCGCCGACTGATTCATTGCGAAGATTCACCTGTAACTATTTTCACATTAGGTAATTTAGAACTAAATCATCAAAAAGTTTTATGTGTTGTTGGAACCAGAAAAGCTACAATATATGGAAAAGATTTTTGCAGGAAATTAATGTCCGACTTTAAAGAAATGCATCTTGATGTGCAAATAATTAGCGGACTTGCAGTTGGAATTGACATAGCCGCTCACAAAGCGGCAATTGAAAATAATTTTAACACGATTGCGGTTTTAGCTCACGGTCTTGATACCATTTACCCCGCCTTTCATAGAAAATATGCCAAACAAATAATTGAAAATGGTGGTTTGCTAACCGAGTTTTTAACAAATACAACTCCCGACAAGCAAAATTTTATAAAACGAAACCGTATAATTGCAGGTTTAGCCGATGCCGCTTTGGTTGTAGAATCAGGACTAAAAGGTGGCGCTCTTATAACTGCCGATATTGCTAATTCATACAATCGTGATGTTTATGCTGTACCCGGTCGTATCAGCGATTCCTCGTCGTTAGGCACAAATTATTTGATTAAAACCAACCGTGCTGCACTTGCCGAATCGGCTTACGATATTGCAAATTTTTTGGGATGGGAAACAAAATCAAGAACCGCACCTGTGCAATCTTCATTTTTTACTGATTTTGAACCCGATGAACTTACTATTGCTCAACAACTTGAAATGCAGGGTGATTTAACAATTGATGTTTTATCTTTACTTTGTAAAATGCCTGTAAGTAAAATTTCTGCAACTTTGTTAGGTATGGAGTTTAAAGGAATTGTAAAATGCCTGCCAGGCAAAGTTTTTCAACTCTGCGTTAGTCTGCCTAAAAGCTGATTTTTAATTTTCATGCAATATGTTTTGTTTAAACATATCAAGTTCGGAACAACTGACCTCACCAAAAATCTATTTTTTAAAAATCCACTGAAACTATTTACACCGCAAGCATTTAAGAAGATCCACAAATTGCCGACTGCCAACTCCTGTTATTAGCAAACCACCTGCCCTATTATAGAATATAATTGCTTAAGTACTTCTGTAAGATTTTTTATATCGATCAATAATTGATTCAGAACTTTCTCTTCAATAGATGCTTCTTGTGTCATTCTTAATTTTTCTCTCATGTCTTTTTTAGCAATCTCAAGAACTTTTAAGAACCATTGCTGGAGCGGTAACAATGAAACATTTTTTTAAATTGATATAATCTGTGGCTAAAAAGAAAATGGGCTGAATAATTACAAATTTCCTTTGTGTATTATGGTGTCTTTGTGCATTAGTGGCAAAATTCTTGTTTTTTACATCCCCGATGAGTAGTAACAATTATTCAACCGTTACCGATTTTGCTAAATTTCTTGGTTGGTCAACATTACAACCTCTTAAAACGGCAATATAATACGAAAGTAATTGCAATGGAATTACAGCAAGCAACGGAGCAAGTGCTTCATCGGTAAGGGGAACTTCCATTACGTGGTCGGCAAGCTCGCGGATAACAGTATCGCCTTCAGAAACAATTGCAATTACAATTCCTTTACGGGCTTTAACTTCCTGAATATTTGAAACAATTTTTTCGTAAGATTTATCTTTTGCAGCAATAACAAAAACCGGCATGTGTTCATCAATTAAAGCGATTGGTCCGTGTTTCATTTCGGCGGCAGGATAACCTTCGGCGTGTATGTATGATATTTCTTTTAATTTGAGTGCACCTTCCAGTGCAACAGGAAATAAATATCCTCTGCCGAGATAAAGGCAATTATTCGCATTTTTATAAAGCTTGGCAATTTCCTGAATCTTAGTAACATCTTTTAAGATATAATCAATTTTTTCAGGTATCTCCATTAATGATTCAACCAACTTTTGATAATCATTTTCTGAAATCACCTTTCTTTCGTGTCCTAAAAGCATTGCAATCATTGAAAGTACGGTAACCTGTGCTGTAAATGCTTTTGTGCTGGCAACACCAATTTCGGGTCCGGCATGTGTGTAAACCCCCGCATTAGTTTCACGCGGGATACTTGAACCAACAACATTACAAATTCCAATAACCGTTGCACCTTGTTCTTTAGCAAGTTTAACTGCTGCAAGAGTATCGGCAGTTTCACCGCTTTGGCTTATGGCAATTACAATATCATTGTGTAAAATTACGGGGTAGCGATAGCGGAATTCCGACGCATACTCAACCTCAACAGGAATTCGTGCAAGTTCTTCAAAAAGGTATTCGCCAACCAGACCTGCGTGCCATGAGGTTCCGCAACCAATTATAATTATTCTTTTTGCAGTAACAAGTTTATCCATTACATGAAAAAGTCCGCCAAGATGAATGTCATTCGGGCTACGTGAAATTCTACCGCGGAAGGTATCTTCAATTGCACGTGGTTGTTCAAAAATTTCTTTTAGCATGAAATGGTCAAAACCGCCTTTTTCAATTTCACCAATATCTAAATCTATGTTTTGAATTATGGGTGTAATCTTAACATTCATAATGGTTTTGAAAGTAATTTCATCACGATGAACCACTGCTACATCGTTATCGTTCAGATAAACAACACGATTGGTATGTTCAATAATTGGAGTTGCATCGCTTGCAAGAAAATATTCTCCGTTTCCAACACCAACAACTAAGGGACTGCCTTTACGGGCAGCAATAATCACATCAGGTTCTTCTTTACACATAACTAATATTCCATAAGCACCAATAACTTTTGTAAGTGCCAACCTTACAGCTATTTCAGCCGAAACCTGTCCTTTTAAATAAATGTATTCTATCAAATTAACAAGAATTTCGGTGTCGGTATCGCTTTTAAAAGTATATCCGCGGTCCTCAAGCCTTTTTCTAAGTTGTGAATAGTTTTCTATTATTCCGTTGTGAATAATTGTAAATATTCCATTCATCGACATGTGCGGGTGAGCGTTTATATCGTTAGGCTCGCCATGAGTAGCCCAACGTGTATGACCAATTCCAATTGTTCCAGAAACATTTTTTCCTGTCATATAATTTTCGAGGTCAGAAACTTTTCCTTTGCATTTATAAATTCTGTTTTCACCGTTAAGAAGAGCTATTCCAGCCGAATCGTAACCTCTGTATTCAAGTCTTTTTAATCCTGCTAAAAGAATTGGATACGCTTGTTTATGTCCTATATAACCAACAATTCCACACATATTGATTAATGATTTTAGATTTATGATTTACTTTATGGTACTTTTTTAATTTATAATTTTTACTTTTTAATTGAATTAATGATTATGGTTTTAAATAAGTTATTGATAATTTCATACCATTATTTTTGCACTTGGGTCCTCTGATAATTACCCTGTTTGCACTTACTCTGTTATCGCTAACAAAAATAGCAAGCCCGTAATCGGTTCTTGTTTTGTCGACAAGTTGCTGCACATACCTGGAAATATTAAACCGGTAAGTTTTATCGCTTTCGTAATAAGTACCGCCAAAGTATGCGGTACCAACGTAATAATCGGTAAGAAATTCGTAAGTGGCTGAAGAATTATAGCAAACAAGTAATAATTTGGCAGGTGTTTTTAACGTGTAAGCATCATAATTATCAACAGGTATAATTAGTTCCGCTTTAACAATTGCAATAGTTGATGAGTCTTTTAAATTAGAAAGATATGGAATTTTAATTTTTGCCATTAACCCCGACATTGCTTGCAAATACAACAAAGAATCGATTGATAAGGAGTCGTCAATGCTTGTAATTATTGAAGTACTATAATCGTGATTAAACAAATTAACTCTTGCACAACTTGAGTTTATAAGAAAATCAAATTTATTAGCGACTGTATTATCATTGTGGTAGTATAAAGTAACTTTTGAACGAACACTTAATAAGTCGTAATAAATTATCGCCCCGCCAGAGTTTATATTATCAGTTTTTAAATAAATTCCTTTAAAAGCAGTGAGAAATGCAGTATTGTCGGCTAATTCAGCGGCACTTAAACTTATAATGCGTTGAGCAAAAGTATAATCCAATTTAATTGATAATGATGTGTCATTTGGATGTGGGTAATAATCTGGTTTTATCGGGGTAAGTGGAGTTATTAAAATATTTTGTGGAGAATAATTTTCGGGATTCAAATTGGAGTAATATGTAGAATCAATATATAAGTCATTTTTTATTTCGTAAACCGAAATAGTTTGAGGAATAGTTGTGTCGCCATAATAACTGTGATAATCAAGATATAAAACAATTGAATCGGCAACAGGGGTAGTTCCAAAACTCACATTTGATGATGAAAGTCGAATTTGTGTCATAAAAGAAGCATCACTTCGGCCAAAAACAGGGTCGGTATATGAACCTAATAACGCGTAAGTTCTTTCATCGGTTGAAAGTGAATCTTCTTTTTTAGTGTATGCTTCAATAGTTGAAGTGTCTACAGTAAATCCATTAATTTTATCACTATCGGGTTGTAAATTCAATCCTAAAGTAGAAAGTTCTTTACGGCACGAAAAGAAGATAATTGCTATAAGGCTGAAAGCCAATACGAATTGACTATTAAAAAATGATTTCAATGTCAGTTTCTTATAATTCTACACAATTAGGAGTTAACACAGTATCGTAAAAGTCGGAATATGAATCAATATAATGTTCAGGGTCTTGATATTCAAGTATTGGTTTATCGGTGGTTTTTAAATATTCAAGAACCTTATTATTAATTGTGGGATTTCCAATAATTATCCCATCAGAAAAATTAATAGCGAGTTTCATAATATTGAAATAATCCAAAGAAGTCATTATCTGCATATCTTTATCGGAAATGCCATCAATAATTGCTTTTTTCTTAAATTCTTTTGCTAAAATGCCTTTGAAAGCATCATCATAAATAGAAAAAACAACTTTTGTATCATTAAATAATGGGTCTTCGCGAAAAGCTTTTTTAATGTAGAGCGGTATAAGTGAGGTAAACCATCCCTGACAGTGAACAAGATGTGGTGCCCAACGCAGTTTTTTTACAGTTTCGAGTACTCCTCTTGCAAAAAATATTGCTCTTTCGTCGTTATCATCAAATAAATTATCATCATTATCGGAAACAGTAAATTTTCGATGAAAATATTCTTCATTATCAATAAAATACACCTGCATTCTTGCAGGTTGTATAGAAGCTACTTTAATAATAAGCGGATGATCGGAATCGTCTATTATAATGTTCATTCCCGAAAGGCGAATAACCTCGTGTAATTGGTTTCTACGCTCGTTAACACTGCCAAAACGAGGCATAAACGTGCGTATTTCGCGTCCTTTTTCTTGTATTCCCTGCGGAAGATAACGTCCTATAAAAGACATTGAAGTTTCGGGCAGGTAAGGTGTAATTTCCTGAGCTACAAACAATACTCTTTCTTTTTCCATTGTGATAAGTTAAAAGATATAATTAAATGCAAAGTTACGAATAAATAACGATTTTAATTATTTTTTTTTCATCTCAAAACAAATAAAAACATAAAATGATGATTTATATTTTGAAAAAAAGAGAATTTTAAATTTATTTTGCGCTTTAAAAATTACATTTTCCCAAAGAAAATTTAGTTACTACTCACCCGCAAAACTACAGAAGTGATTAATAGTAAATACTCATCCACTTGGTTAACAAACGGTTAATAAAAGTTAAAAGCGGTTAAAAAACGGTTACAAGCCGTAAGACAGGCCGGCTTACGAAAAATTAAAATTCTATCAGAATATAAGTTGGATAGAGAGGGTAAATGGAAAACCCGTTTCAAAAAGTAACCGATATTAACCGAATTATTGTTTAAATACTCTTTGGGCTGAGTAGTTACAAAATTTAAAACCTCTAACTGCTGAAAAAGATTGAGAAAACAAGATTGAGAAAGATTGAGAAGACAAGATTGTTAAATTGTTCCATTGCTACTACTGCATAACAATGAAGCAATAAAGCAATAAACAATATAATCATCAGTTTACCCTGTTAGATAGGATACATATTA
>Ga0210051_1005571_pt1 | contig 12016 bp, 9 predicted proteins | sample CryGey092014_all_FD_185464 | JGI IMG/M metagenome (GOLD analysis project Ga0210051, IMG submission 185464) | Groundwater microbial communities from aquifer - Crystal Geyser CG23_combo_of_CG06-09_8/20/14_all (SPAdes) (version 2) | ecosystem: Environmental > Aquatic > Deep subsurface > Groundwater ...
AGTAATTGAATATTCTGAAAATGGTATAATAAATAAGACTTTAAATTTTACTAAAACTAAATGTAATGGTTGTATTAATAGTATATTATTTATGACTGTTGGTACTGAACTTATATATAAATGTAAAGAATTAAATTGTACTTTAAATTTAGTTTTTAAAAATAAATTAGTATGCAAAACAAGGAACTAGAAATATATTTTGATGAATTTAAACATAAATATACTGATAACTTTAAAAATCCTTATATTTCCGTAACTACTAAATTAAGTGAATTTGAAAAGAAATTTGATAAAGAATTAGAAGCTAGTAAATGTGCTGAAAAAGGAAGTCGAGGTAAGGGACGTTATGTTGGAATGACTAAACAACAAATACTTCAACAATGGAGTGCTGGCTTAAAATATTCTCAAAATAGAGGTAATAAAGAACATAGTAGACTAGAAGAAAGTATTAAATTATGTAATGGTTATACTAGAGTTAATGGCAATTATATAAATGGTAGAATATATACAGTTAAAGATATTCTTTTAAATCCAAATCATGGTGAATTAGATATTAATAAATTTCTTAAAACTAATATAGCAATTAGATTTCCTGACTTTGCTAGTTTAATTATTGAATATAGTAGAAATGGATATAGACTATATCCCGAAATTTGTACTTATAGTTATGAACATTTAATTTCTGGACTTATTGATTTATTACTTATTAATTTTAATAGTGGCAATTTCAGTATTGTTGATTATAAAACAAATAAGAAAAGGCTAATATTTAAAAGTGGTTATTATAAGAAAAATTACAATGGAACTTATACTAATGAATTTATTGAAAAAGCTGAATATTTTAAAGCACCTATTAATACTTTGGAATATAGTAAAGGTAATGTATATAATTTACAATTAAGTTTCTATGCTAATTTAACAGAAAGATTTGGTTTAGTTCATCAAGATAATTTACTGTTTCATATTAGACCTGAAATAGATGAATATGGTGATATTATAGATAATAATAATATAGAAACAGAATGGTATACAATGACAAATTTAAAGAAAGATATTAATAAAATATTAAATGTACATCTAAATAAAATATTAATGACAAGAAATACACAAACAAAACTTATAATATAATGAATAAACAATTAAATAATTTAATTGAAGTTGATAGATTAATCAAAGTAGCATATAATAATGGTTACTCTTTATATAATAAACAACCACTTAAAAATTATAATCTAAATATATGGGTAATTAGAGCTAAAGATAGAGTTAGTGGAACTTTTAATGATATAGAAGTTATATTTTGGAATGATGGTATTAAATGGAATATTGAAAGATATTGTGTTACTTCTGACCCTAGTGATATTAGTTTAATTAATAGAAAAAATCCTTTAGGTACTGCTATAATTAGAAAAGGACAATATAAATCTACATGGCAACTTGGATTTCATAAAAATAGAAAAGACCATATTGCATTAATTCAAGTTAAGCCTATTACAGTTATTAGAGATTTTAATAAAGATAATATATTAGATACTTCTATTCCGAAATATGATTTTATAAATACTACTAATGTAAATAAATATGAAAGTTGTGTTAATTATTATATTAATACTTCTTATGGTTCAAAATTAGTATATAGACTTAATACTGGTTTATTTGGAATTAATAATCATAGAGCTTCTAAATATAGTATTTTAAATAGGGTTGGTTTGTATAGTGAAGGATGTATTGTTCATAATGATTATAAAAGATATATGAACAGTTTTATAGATATTATTAAAAAGAGTGTTATAGATTATGGTAATTTATTTACTATAACTATAATTGATGAAGATGATTTAGTTAGTGTTTAATTTTTAAATTTTATAAATAAATAATGAATATGTTTAAAATAAAATTCTTATTGAATATTACATTCAGTAAACTTATGGCTTTTTTAATTTTAATATCAGGTTCTTTTTGTGCTTATTATATTAAGGATGCAGGTATTGTTTATGCTACTTTTGGTATTATAACAGCATTACTTGTAACAAAGCAAGTACAAGATGGATTAACAGAAAGAAAAGTTGGTGTTAATAAAAGAGTTAATGAAAATAGTTAATTTATTAAATATTACAAAAGATATATTATTATTACTATTAATAGGTATAATAATATATCTTTTATTTTTTAAAAAAGATAATACTTCAATATCTTCAACTTCTACTATTGTTTATAGAGATACAATCATAGATACTAGTATTACTAATAATTTAAAGCCAACTTATGTTACTAATACTAATGCAGTAAGTAATTTATCTACAGATACAAGTCTTATTAAAGATTTATTAAATAAATACTTTACTAAAAACTTTTATATAGATACTGTAAAAAATGATACTTCTATGTTAGTTATAATTAAAGATAGTGTTTATGAAAATAGTATAAAATATAGAATGGCATTAACTAAAAATAATAGACCTACATTAATTCAAACTATTAATAATGTTTATTATGAAAGAGGATTATTCATATCTGGACATATTCTTACTAATCCTATTTATAATATTGGGATTGGTTGTGGTTATAAATTTAATAGGCATAGTGTTGGATTATCTATATATACAAATAAGTCTATAGGAATTGACTATACTTATGATATAAATATTAAACAAATTAAAAATAAATAAATGGTTCAAATAACTTATCCTTTTTTAGATTATATTAAAGAAGATAAGTCTAAATATAAGACTGCTACTGAAATGGGTTTTATTGACCCTGATAATGATTGGTTAGTGGGTGAAAGTGGTGGCTTTTTACCTAATATTAATTTTAGTTTTATTAATACTGATTTGTTTCGACAACCTGCTATATTCTATGAAAAACATAAATGTTATACTTTTGCTCAAAGGAATAGTCAAGAAGAAAATGATTATAGACTAATAGAACGTGATAGAAGAAGAAATGGATTTACTGCTTTAGGTAAATTAAAAAATGGTGAAATATTACCTTTAAGAATTACTGGCGACCATTATAATTTCCTTAATTATGGTAGAATGTATCGAGCTTTTGAAAGGACTGATAAATATGGTCGAAGAGTAATTAAAAAAGATACTGGTTCTCCTAGATTTTTTGCATCTCAATATAGATGGTTTAAAGCTAAAGAATTTGCTAGATTAAATGGTTTTCATTTAGTTATGGCTAAATCTCGTAGAGGTGGTGTTTCTTATATGGAAGCTATAAGTTCTGCTAATATTGTTAATTTGAATAAAGGTTGTACTGTTATATTAGCTGCTGCTGATAAGAAATATCTTGTTCAAGGTGAAAATCCAACAGCTGGAATGGTACGTAAACAGCTACTTTTCTATGATAGAGAAACACCATTTGAAAAAGGACTTATTAGTTTAGATTTAGAAAACTTAAAATTAGGTTTTAAAGATAAAAAAACAAATAGTGATATGGGACAATTAAGTTCTGTTATTGCTATTAGTTTTGCTAATGACCCTAATAGTGCTGCTGGTAAAGATGCTATAACAGTTGAAATAGATGAATTAACTGATAGTCCTGGACTTAAAGAGTTTTTAGATATGACTGAACCTACTACTCGAACTGGTAGTGATACTACTGGTATGATTATTGGCTTTGGTACAGGTGGTGGTAAAAAGAGAACTCAAGATGAATTTGAACGTCTTTTCTATAAACCTTCTATTTATGGTTTTATGCCGTTTGAAAATATATATGATGATAATGCTAGAGAAACAGTTTGTGGATATTATAAACCTTATATTGATGGATTAGAAGGAGTAGATGAATTTGGTAATCATGCTATAGATGAATTTGGTAATTCTATTTATAATATTGCTATTAAGATTTGTGAAAAAGAAAGATTAGATAAAAGAAGAAATTCTACTCCAGATGCTTATATTAAATATTGTTCTCAATATTCAAATAAACCTAGTGAAAGTTTTAGTGGTGCAACTGATAATATGTTTGCTAGTCCTGAATTAAATTCACATATAGATAATGTTAGAATTAATAATGATTTTAAATTTTATATAGATGGTTCATTTAGTAAGAAAGGTAGTCGATATGTTTTTAAATCAAATAATAAATTGGAACATGAGGGAATTAAAACACATTCTTATATAACAAGAGTTCCTTTTGATAAAAGTGAAGACTTTTATGGTTGTTTTAGACAATATTTTCCACCACCTACTGTAAATAATATTATTCCTGATAACTTAATACGAATTTGGTATGATCCTATAGGAGTTAATAAAGATAGAAATGAAGTAACTAATAAAAACTCTCTTGCTTGTTTTATTGTATATCTTCGTACTAATAATTTAGGTTTAGGTGGATATGGTGATTTAATTTTAGGTATTTATGTTGGCAGACCTAATACTATGATTGAGATTGATAAGTTAATTTTAGCTGCATCTTATTATTATAATGCTAAAATACTTGTTGAAAACAATAGAGGTGAAACTGTATCTAACTTTCGAGCTTGGCATGAATTAGGTAGACTTATAAAAGAACCTACTATGGCTTGGGATACAAGTATTAAAACTAGAGCGGGAAGTGATTATGGTATATCTATTGGTGATAGTCAAATTAAGTTAAATGGTTTAAGTTTTCTTTATGATTACTTATATACTAAAATAGGTACAGATGAAAATAACAATATAATATACAGGTTTCATAAAATAAATGATTTACCTTTATTATTAGAATTACAAAAGTTTAAATTTAATGGTAATTTTGATAGAATTTCTGCTTTTATTTTAGGTATGTTTGATATTAAAGAATTAACAGTTAGAAATATTCAAATAAGACTTAAAGGTGATATTAATAAACATAATTTTTTTAAACGTACTTTGTTTAAATAATAAATATAAATAATAAATCTAAATAATAATGACAGATAATACAACTACCTTTTTACCTAATCAATATGTTAGTGAAAGTAAAAAACAAGAAGCTAAATTTAATAGAGATACAATAAATTATTATATTAATATATCTAATTCATCTAATTATATTTCTTATATTGAAAGAGTAACTAATATTATAAATGGAAACCTTAATAGAGAAGATTATAATTATGTATTAAATCCATATAATAGTACGGATAGTAGGCTATTAAACTTTCCTGCTGAATTAAGAAATTATGATATAATAAATCCAATTATACGAAGATATTGTGGTGAATTTATGACTGGATTTCGTAATTGGACAGTTATTGTTCAACCTCAAGGTAATGATACTAAATTAAAATCTGAAATAAGTCAAAAAGTAAAAAGTGTACTAGCTCAAATGTTTGTTAATGCTTTAAATCAGCAAGGTATTCAAACTAATGTTGAAAGTAAAGATGTTCCAGAGTTAGAAGAAATAGCTAAAAATACAACTACTTGGAATGAACAACAAGAAGAATTTGGTCAAGATGCTTTAGACTTTCTTTATTATAATTTGAATTGTGAAACTGAATATAGTAAAGCATGGTATTATTGGATTACTTATGGACTATGTATAACTTATAAAAAAGTATATAGAGATACAGTTAAAATGGAAATTATACCACCTACTGAATATTATCCCATTGATAATGGTAAAGATTATATTGAAGATAATGATGCTGGTATTAGAAAATATAAAATGAGTATAGACCAAGTAATGAGTGAATTTAGAGATGATTTACATGAAGCTGATATTGAATATTTACAAAATCTTATAGATAAAAATAGATTTGGAGTAACTGCTATAACTAGTGAATTATCATTAATTCAACTACGTAATGGTAAGTTAGGCTATGACTTTAATAATACGAATGCTAATGATGAAAATGGTAATCCTATCAGTTATAATATAACTGATGGTAATAGAATGATTGATGTTTATCATGTTACTTATAAATCTCCTGATGAAATTGGAATATTACAGCGATATAATGCTTTTGGTGAAATTGAAGAATTAGAAGTTGAAAGTGATTATAAATTTAATAAAGAGAATGGTGATATTAAAATAACTTATGAATATATTCCTAAAGTTAGAGAAGCATATAGATTAGGTGATGAGTTTACAGGTATTTATATTAAATCACATCATATATTAGTTGATAGAACTGAACTAAATAATAGTGCTGTAAATAAACTTCAATATAATGGTAAAATAGGAATGTTTAATAATGCTCCAAATCATAGTATTGTTTTAAGTTTATTATCTTATCAGTGTGTATATAATATTTATCATTATCAAAGAGAATTAACTATTGGTAAGTGGATTGGTAATATTTTAACTTTGCCTAAAGGTTTACTTAAACAAAATGATATTTCAGAAGAAGAAGAAATATATCATATTAAAGCTGAAAATATTATATATGTTGATGAAACAGATGAAAAATATCAAGACATATTAAATGGAATTAAATCTTTTAATATTGGTGATTATAACTTTATTCAAGGTATGGGAGAAATACTTCAAGAAATTAAAAGTGAAGCATGGGAAGCAGTAGATATGAATAGACAAAGATATGGTGATACTTATGCTAAAGATGGTAAAGGTGTAACTGAACAAGCTATTGCTAGAGCTAGTATTGGTAGTGTTCCAATTAATGAATTTTTTAATAAATTTTTAGAAAAAGAATATGAGGGTTTACTAGATTGTTCTAAATATGCTTGGATAAATGCTACTCCTGATAAACCTCAAGGTAATTATATTAATAGTCAAGGTAAAATTGCTAATTTGATTGTTAATTCAATGAACCATTTAGGTAATTCGTATGGTATATTTATAAAGAACTCAAAACTTGAGGAAGAAAAGATTGCAAAGTTTCAACAGTGGGCTTTTAATTTATCTCAAAATGGTAATACAGAATTAGCTGCTGAAGCTATTGAAAATAGAAATTCAGCAAGACTTAAAAATATTATTTTAAAAGCTACTGAATTGAATAGACAAAGAGAAGAACAATTGGCTACTAAAAAAGAAGAAATAAATAATCAGACTGCTCAAATTATAGAACAAGGTAAAGAAAAAGATAGACAAAAAGATTTAGTAATAGCTGATGCTACTATTAAGAAAGATGTATATTTAGGTGAATTAAATATAACTAATAAAATAAATCCAGATGGAAAAAGTAACGTAGATAAAAGTTTAGTTGAATTAAATAAATTAACTTTACAGGAAAGAACGGTTAATCAAAATGATGAGAAAAATCAGATTGCTAAAGATAGTAATAGTATTAAAAGAGAAAAGATAAAAAGTGATGAAAAGATAGCTAAAATGAATAAGAATTAAACAGTATAATAAATTTTTTGTTTGATATAAAATAAAAATTATTATACCTTATAATATATATAGTATTTTTATATATTATATTTATATTAAACTAAATTTCAATATTAATAATAAATAATAATTAAATATGCCAGAATTTGACAATATAAATACTAATGGCAATAATAAGCCAATAATTGAATTAGATACTAATAGTAATCCTACAGATACTAATGTAAGATTAGATGTTAATGGTAATCCAATTGATGATGTAAAATTAGATATTAATGGTAATCCTGTATCTCTTACAACTCCTACTAAAATTGAGGCTGAATTATCAGCTTCTATTCTTGCTAAATTTGGACAAGAATATAAATCTACTAAAGTAGATGATTTTGGTAATTTATTAGATGAAAAAGGAACTATTGTTGCAAAAGTTGAAGACTTATATAAAAGATTAGAAGATGAAGAAACTTCTATAACTATTGATAGTGTTAAATATAATTTAGATAAAGATGGTAATGCTATAGATAGTACGGGTAAGATTGTTAAAACAAAAGAGCAAATTAATAATTCTAATCCTAGTCTTATTAAATCTTTAGAAGAAAAAACTAATATTAAAGTATATGACCAAAATAATAATGTTATTTCTTTTCCTGATGATATTGAGGGTATAGCTAAAAGAGAATTATATATAGCTAGTCAACATAGAGATTTAGGTAAAAGAGAAGGACTTAATGAATTTTTTAAACAAGAACCTGATATATATAAAGCATTTATTTATTTAAAAAGGCATAATACTTTAGAGGGTTTTAATAAACCAACTAATTGGGATACTTTTAAATTAGAAGATGACAATGTTGAACAACATAAAGATATTATAATTAAATCTCAAATATTAAAAGGTAATTCAGAAGCAGTTGCTAAAGATTTTGCTCAATATGGAATAGATAGTAAAAAGAGTTTAGATTTAGCTAAAGATGGAATTGAATATATTAAAGGTTTAGAAAAACAAGAAGAAGAACAAATAGCTAATCAAATAGCTCAACAAAAAGAACTTGATGATAGACAAGAATTAGAATATTATAATAAATATAAAGAGTTTGTTAATACTCAAAAGATGGTTAAAGGTATTCCAATTAATGATGTTATAACAATTAATGTAAATAATAAACCTGAAACTTTAACAAAAGATGATTTTCTACGATATAAGTTTGAACCTAGATATAAGGATAATAATACAGGTGAAACATTTACACAATTAGAATATGATAAATTACAATATAATAGTAATTTAGAAAATGAAATTTTTACAGATTATCTTATGTTTATAAAACAAGATATATCTACTTTAATAAACAGTAAATTTAATACTGAAAAAGTTAAAAATATTAGAGAAAAACTAAAAGAATATATGTCTAAAGGTAACTCTAACTTTTTTAATATTCCTAATAATAATAATAATAAGGGTGCAATAAACCAAATAAATATAAAATAGTTTTTTAATTTAATAATAATAATAGTAATAATATGATTAGACAGTTGCAATCAACCCCTTTTGATAGTAAGGGTTATACAGACGAAAACAGCCTAGCTAAATTAATGCTTTCTCAACCTGATTATGTTAGTAGAAAACTAACATATCTTTTAGGACAAGATGAAAGTGATAATTATGGCTTTCTTATGATGACTGAAGGAAATGGTCAAATTAAAGAAAATACAGGTGATGTTGCTACACTTAATAATGTAGAATTTATATGGGACGCTATGGAACGTCTTAAATTTACTTCTGAAGTTGTTCGGTTATCTAGTGTTGGAGTAGGTGCTGGTTTAACTCCTTTTACAGTTGTATTTAAAGATAATTGGTTTATTTCTCAATATGGTGCTTTAGCTCCTGATGGAGTTACTCAAGTACAAATTCATGGTGAGCCTACTCCTGTACATGATGGTTATGAATATACTTTTGAACTAAAAACAACTGATTTAACAGCAGTTTGTGATATGGCTAATTTACTTCCAGGTAAGTTTTGGATTATGACTGCTCCAAGTATCCCCGAAAGTGGTTCAAGAGGTAATCGTTCCAATGTTCAAGGAACAATGAGATATACTAATCAAATAGGATTTAAAAGATATAGTAAAATTATTGAAGGAAATTTAGCTAATAAAGTAGTTCCTATTCAGTTTGATGGTTCTGATACAAAAGATGGTAAACCAACAAGTCTTTGGATTAATGAAGAAATGAGGCAATTTGAAGTTGCTATGCGTACTCTTAATAATCAAGATTTATATCTTTCAGAATATAATAGAGATACTAATGGACAAATCTTTTTAAAAGATTATGATAATGGTAAACCTATTCCTCTTAATGCAGGTGCAAGAGAACAAATTATGTCAAGTGGTAATAGTGATGTTTATGGTTTAAATTTAACTACTCCTAAATTAAAAGGTACTGTTGGTGATGTTTTTTGGGGTGAAAGTGATAGTAAAAAAATGGAAATAGTATTACATGGTGGACAAGGTTTCCTAGAAGATTTTAATGATGCTATTACAAATGATATGGCTGGTAAAGGATTTATATTTAATTTTGATAAATTTACAGGTAGTGGAAAAGATGGTTATTTATCTTATGGTAATTATTTTAATGTTTATAGAACTGTAACAGGTCATAGTATAGTTGCTAAACATGAAACTATGTTTGATACTGGTTTACTTGGACAATTAGATAAAGCTAATGGTAATCTACATCCGATTACGGGTTATCCTATGAGTTCTCATACAGGAGTTTTTGTAGATTATTCAACTTATGGTGGTGAACGTAATGTTAAATTAGCTACAATGAAAGGTCAATCTTATATTAATGGTGTAGTTAAAGGATTATCTCCTATACCTGCAAGTTGGGGTGCTTTACCTGAAAAATTCTTTAGTAATGATAAAGATGAAAGTAGATATGAAGTTAAGATGGCTCGTGGTCTTCACATGGCTACAACAAATCATTGTTTTATACTTCAATCAAGTCTTTAATAAATATATAATAATAAAAGTAATAATATTAAACTTATGAATGAATTAGCAATTTCTCGAATAATTAGATTAGAAAATCGTAAACCTAATGGAGCTTTCTTTAGAAGAAATGCTCATTTAATAGGTAGAAAAAGTCAAAAATTAGGTAACACTTGTAATGCTACTAATACTATATTAAGTAAGGAAGAACTATTAAAAGTAGTTCTTCCTACTATTATAGGTATTAGTCCTACTAGTGATAAATGGGATGAAAGAGTTAGACTTTATTTTAATAACTTTACAAAGACTATTCCGAGTTCTGGAATAGATTTAGAAGTAGGTCTTGAATATAGTAGTGAAAAAGATAAAGCAATATCTGAAAAAAGGTATATTGAATTAAAAGAATGGTTAAATAATAGTTTGATAGCAACAAAAGATTTAACTTCTTATGAAAAACAAAAAAGTGAATATACTATATATAAAGAATATAGTTCTAGATTGTTTGATTATACAACAAACAATATTAAATATGGTAAACCTATAAATAAGGAAAACTATTTAATTTATACTTATTGTATTATAAGTAGTCAAGTTGCAAATAGAGAAGAAGATGTTAATAAAGCACCTTATATTAAATTCTATTTTTCTGATTTAGAAGCAAAGAAACTTAAAATATCTAATAATTTTAAGACTGCTACTGAAGCTGAAAAACTATATTTTGATATAATGAATGATAAACTTAAAGTTGATAGTTTATTATCTGTTTTAAATGAAAATATTTATACTTTTAAATCATTTGAAGATAAACAAATTCGATTAAAAGAATTAGTAACTTCAAATCCTAGTAATTTTATAAAATTAGCTAATGATAAACGATTAAATGATAAATCATTTATTGAGCAATGTATAACAGTTGGTATTTTAAAACGAACACCTAATACTACTATTATAACTGATACAGATAATAATGTTATAGGTGAAAATATTAATGATGCAATACTTATTTTAAATGATAGTAAAAAAGTTGCTATAAAGAATGAATTAGTAAACAAACTAAAAGCTATTAAAGTTTAATAGATAATGATTTTAACGGTACAAGAGTTGCATATAGGTTTAGATTTAGCTTTACAATATATTAATTCAAGTAGAATAAAACGATTAAAAGATGAAGAAAAAGACTTCCTTTTAAATGAAACTTTAATTGAACTTATACATACTAAAATAAATCCAAAGTCTAATATTCAGCATGAAGGATTAGAAGATACTCAAAAAAGGTATGACGATTTAGCTATACTTAAAAGTTTACCAACTACTCTTCCTTGCTATTATTTAGATGATGAAACTGTGTTTTCTCTTTTACCTCAAGATTATTTTCATTTAATTAATGACAAAAGTTATAGTTATTATAATTGTAATGGTATAACAAAAACATATAATCCAATTACTTCTGGTATTTGTGGTTATATTTGGCATGTGCCTACATTACCATATCCATTGACTGACTTTAAAATAACTTTGAATTCAGGTGCAATAACTATATTTGATTTAAAGAATACATTTCATATTACTATTACAAATAGTTCAATGTTTTTTTATTTAGTTCAATTAGTTTTAGGATATATTAATACTTTTACATATAATACAGGTATTGAAGTTTATTGGGAAAGCTATAATAATACATATTATCCTAATTGTTTTATTTTTATAGATAAAAAGTGTCAATATATTGATATAGAAATTAATAGTCAAGGACTTGCATTACTAA
>Ga0210051_1005572_pt1 | contig 12015 bp, 11 predicted proteins | sample CryGey092014_all_FD_185464 | JGI IMG/M metagenome (GOLD analysis project Ga0210051, IMG submission 185464) | Groundwater microbial communities from aquifer - Crystal Geyser CG23_combo_of_CG06-09_8/20/14_all (SPAdes) (version 2) | ecosystem: Environmental > Aquatic > Deep subsurface > Groundwater...
CTTTTTTGGATTTTGAAAAAATTGTCCATTTTCTGTTTGAGCGAGCGGGCAAAAAATGAAGGGGCTAGGGGGAGGAAATTTTTTGCCCGCGAGCCGAGGCGAAACCCCGCCGCCCCGCGCCTTGGGCGCGGAAGCCGAAGCAGAAAATTTTCTTTTCCTTTTAGAAAAAAATCGGGCGCGCGCAAAATAAAAAATGTAGAGAAAATTTTTCTGCAAGGCTTGGCCGCCGTAATCGGCGGCGGGCGGCGGGGTGGAGCGATTGGATTTTTTTAAGAATTTTTGATAAAATAAGTTCGAGTGAAGTCGTAAAGACACTCCAGAAAAATTAATTAAAATATATGGCTACAAAATACAAAGAAAAACTCATTGGTCTTGAATGCTCTCTCTGCAAAACAATTAACTATTATTCTACTAAGAATAAAAAAACCATCAAGGAAAAATTGCAGCTGAAAAAACATTGTCCAAATTGCAAAAAGCATACTTTGCATAAAGAGACAAAAGTGAAATAGAAATTAAGAAATAAAGAAATAGAAAAATAAAGGGAAAAATAACCCTTTAATTTCTTAATTTTAATTTCCAGTTTCTTGTTTTTATGTTTTAATGTTAAAATGTTAACATGATTTTCTGGGAGCGTAGTTCAGCGGTAGAACACTGGTCTCCAAAACCAGGGATGAGGGTTCAACTCCTTCCGCTCCTGCCAAAAATATGGAAAAAATATTACCTAACAAGATCTATCAAGGCGATAGCTTGGACATATTAAAAAACATTGATGATGAATCCGTGGATTTAGTTGTTTGCGACGGTCTTTATGGCGTTACTAAAAATAGTTGGGATAAAATTAAAAATATCCAAGAATACAATTTAAATCTGATAAAAATATTTTCGCGGATTTTAAAAAACGGTGGTTCATTGTATCTATTTGGCAAAGCTAATTGTCTTGATTTTATTGATTATCGCCAATATCTAAAACTAAACGCTAAAATTGTTTGGTATCAACCAAGCCGACTGGCGCAAGGCAGAAATAATTTTACTAATAATTATGACATTATTGCTTATTTTTCCAAAGGCAAAGCCAAGACATTTAATTTAGACGCCATTAGAATTCCGCAATTGGTAGAATTAGAACATCGCAAAAGATGTGAAAATGTGCCGTCGGTAATCAATGGAAAATTTAACAAAACAAAATTTAATGAATTTGGAAAAACCCCGGTGATGTTTGGGGCGATATTAAACAATTAACTTATAAATCCAAAGAACTGATTGACAGAAATTTTTTGCACACCATTCAAAAACCAATTAAATTATTAGAAAGAATAATTAAAGCCAGCTCTAACATCGGCGATTTGGTTTTAGATCCTTTTGCCGGCACTGGCACTGGTTTGTATGTTTGTCAAAAATTAAAAAGGAATTTTATTGGCATTGAAATTGACCCAAAATTAATCGCTGTTGTTAAAAAACGATTAAAAGATAATCTTAATCAGCCGATTGAAGATATAAAAAATATTGAAAAAATTGCAAAATGGCGACAAAATATAAAATCATTGCAAATTTTGCCTTTGTGGGATTCTCAAAGGAAATCTTTTAACGCTACAAACCAATTATGAAACAAAAAATTATCACTGAAATTATTAAACTAATCAGAAAAGCGCAAAAATCAGTTGGATAGAAGCGCCAATGCAATCTCACATGTTGGTTTTTCCGAGGACTGGGCGAAAAGTAACGGAAAAATTATTTATGCTGATGAATCTGTGAAAAAATAAAAATATTTCTTTTTAAAAATAGCCAGTTTTTATGGCTGTTTTTTGTTAAAACAAAAAATTTGGCTATTAGTTTACTAAATGTTATAATGGATTTATGACATATAACGCCTGGCTTAATTTAAAAGACAAAATCAATGAAAAGTTTAAGGTAGAAGATTATCAAAAAAGCGTCTTGGAAGAAGTGCCTGATTCAGTTTGTGAAACTTTGATTTTTAATGGCCCAAATGGTAGAATTAAGTTGCAGTGGATATCTAAACCAAAAACATTAGGTGAGAAAACTTTATACTCTGGCCGTGTTGGCTCTCATGTCAAAGTTGATAAAATTTATAGCGCTGACGAAAAAGCAGAATTTTTAAAAGCATTTCAAGAAAAAAATGGCCTTTGGGAAGAAATTAATATCCAAAACTTTAATTTTTAATTTTATGGATAAGACAAATATACCCAACAACCCAACAAAGCATCGCCATTTTCGTATGACAGAAAAAGATGCTGGCCATTTATTGAGGTCACCTGGCAAAATTGCTTTTTTAATCGCGATCGGACTCACAATTATTTTGTGCCTGTTTTTTATTGTTCGGGGCACTGATACTGATAAAGATAACAGCATAGTTCTGCCAATGGATAATTCTCTGTCCGACAATCAAGTTTTTTTACCCAATGTTGACGAATACAAAAAGATAGTCAAAGAAGTGGTGGTCAACTATTTAAAAGAAAGGGAAATAATTAATGAATCTTTTGCGTGTCAAAAAAATGTTAGTGAAGTTGTTAATAAAATTTTAAATCTGACCGTGCCATTAGAATTAAAAGTTTTTCATTTAAATTTGGTTGTTTTATTAGATCAGGATAATCAGTTATGCCTGACTGCTCTGGGCAATAAAGCAGCCAAAGAAGAGGCCATAAATAAATGGCAAAAATTGTCAGATGAATATACTTGGTTAAAATAATTAGTTTAAAAATATGCTGTTATTAAGGAGATTAGCTATTTATTTTTTTAGTCTCGCCGCCTTGTTTTGTTTCTATTTGATTTTAATTAAATCCGGAGATATCTTTTATTGGGCGCTTAGCTTAGTTGTTATTTTGGCTTTAGTTCATATTCTCGTTGTTGGCAGTTATAAAGCTAAAAAAGGTTCTTTAATTTTTTTGAGTCAGAGTGTTTTTTTTGTTGGAACAAGCGTTTCTTTCTTGATTTTGTTAGAAAATTATAATTTAAAAATATTTTTGATTTTTTCCATTGCTTTGGCTCTTTTTTTCTATTGGCTGCTTTTGCTTAATTTTTTCCACTGGCCAAACGAATATCAGCCCTTTAGTTTAGCCGATTTTGGCCATTATCTTTTATTAATCTCTTGGTTTTTTTTAAACACGGCGGTTTTTGCTTTGATTATTTTTTTAAATTTATCATTTTGGCTTGCCGCGCTTCTTTTGGCTTTTTTATTTTTGATTATTCAGGCCTGGGAATTTTGGTTACAGAAGAAATCAATTCAAAACGTTTGGCGTTTTCTTTTAACTGGCAGTGTAATTTTTTTGGAACTAGCCATGGTTTTATCTGTTTTGCCCATAAGCTATTTTGTTAAAGGTTTTTTAGCTGTTTTATCAGCTTATTTATGGCTTGAGTTAATATCATTAGAAAAAGGGCAAAATTGGTCCCAGAAAGTTTTTTTTAAAAAAGTTATTTTTAGTTTGTTTATGATTATTATTGTTTTAAGCACCAGCCGCTGGTTTTAATTTTTTATGTTAATTAGTTTTGTTTAAACCAAAGAATCCAATTCTTAAATTTTATGTCAAAAAAGTTTTTTTTAAACAAAAAAATAAAATCAGTTACTGATGAAAAGATGTCTGGCGCGATTGCGTCGCCATTAGGCAATTTATCCGATTTGCAAAAATTTTATCAAGAAAAAAAATTTGAGAAACCTAGATTTCGTTATGGACGCTTCGTGATTATAAATCTAATTTTAATCATCGTTTTAAGCGTGATCATAAGTTTTATTATTATTTTTTTATTTTCTTCCGGTTTTTTCGCGCAAACAAAATTATTATCATGGTTGCGGATAGATTCGTTCCTGCCAGCAGAGAATGTGGTGGTTGAACGCAAGGAACAAACCAATGTGCTTATGGATGAACGGGTTAATGAAGTTGTGTCTCATGTTTTGCCGTCAGTCGTTAGTATTTTTAGTTCTGCAAAATCAAATGCGCCCAATTTAGTGATTAATCAGGCTAAAAATTATCTGGGCAATGGCGTTGTTTTAACCAATGACGGCTGGCTTGTTTATGGCGGTCTTTTAAAAACCGCGGATAATTATGTGGCTATGCAGGATAATGGCAATAGTTTTAAGGTCGTGAATATGATGCAGGATTTAAGCCTGGGTTTATCTTTTTTAAAAGTAGAAGCTGATAATTTGCCGGTTTTGCCCATGATTAAAAGAAAAAATATTAATCCGGCTGAAAGCGCTTTAATTATTGACGGACTAGCTGGTTTAAACAGATCTTTGTTTTTAACCATGATTTCTGATAATCGTTTCGCTTTGGCTGATAGTTATTCCTGGGAATCAGAAAAAAATTATCTGTTTTTAACTCTGGAAAAATCTGTGGCTGATAATTTTTCTCAGGCGCCTGTGTTTAATTTAAACAAAGAATTGATGGGGTTAATTATTAGGAACCAGAATTTTTCCTATCTTATGCCAACAGATTATTTAAAAAAATCATTTACCCAGCTTTTAACTTTAAAAACAGCCAAACCGACTTATTTGGGTTTGACATACACAGACTTGGCTATCAATTTTGTTGAAAATCAGCCGCGCAAGGGCGCTCTTATCGTGGCTGTTAAAAGCGATTCCCCTTTAAAAAAATTAAATGTTGCCGCGGGTGATTTAGTGATTAAAATAAATGATGATTTATTGGACGAGGATAATAATTTATCGGATTTAATTCAGGAGTATCGGCCGGGCGATAAAATTAAATTAACTCTTGTTAATAAAATTGATCAAAAAGAAAGAGAAATAACTGTTGTGTTAGAATAAGTTTAAATTTTTATTATGCATAAAGCGATTAAAAAAATTCATCATTGGACCATACCTTACGAGGGCAATAGTTATAAGCCCCATGTTACAAGGCACCGGACCTTGGCTTTTTATTCCGGCGCTATGATTGCAATAAAACTTTTTGTTTTGGCTTTGTTATTTTTTTCATACCCCAGTCCAGCAGAATTTTCCACTATCAATGTTAATCATATTATTGAATTAACAAATCAGGCGCGCGAAGACGCGGGCTTCTCAATTTTAAAACATAGCGCGGTTTTAGATGCGGCAGCCGCTAAAAAAGCCGCGGATATGTTTAGGAATAATTATTTTGCCCATACTTCGCCACAAGGTATTAAGCCCTGGCATTGGTTTAATGAAGTTGAATATAATTATACTTTTGCCGGTGAAAATTTAGCCATGAATTTTGTGGATGCGGAGGGCGCGGTTCAAGCCTGGCTTGATTCGCCGTCGCACCGCGATAATTTATTATCAAAAAATTATGAAGACATTGGGGTGGCAGTGGCCGTGGGCCAGATTGATGGCGCGGAAACGACTTTGGTAGTGCAGTTATTTGGTAAAACTTATCTGCAGGTCCAGGGCGAATCATTTGCTCCGACCTCGGCCCCGATTGAAGCCGAGCAGGTAGCTGGCCCGATTAATATTGTGGAAGAAGCGGCTAAAAAAGAAATTAAATTGGAAGAGAAACCACAACAAGGTTTTGTAGCCAAAGTTATTTATTATTCTGAAAGATTTTTTATTGTGCTTTTGGGCTTTATCATTCTTAATTTGATTTTGACCATTATTATCAGGGTGGAAATTCAGCATAAGCCAATTATCGCGCATTCTTTATTTGTGATTTTTTTAGCCCTGGCAATGATTTTTATGAAATTTCATTTTATAGAACAAGTCGGCCGCGCTGTTAATATAATTTAATTTTTATTTTTATGTCTATCGTGAAAAATTTTTTAGAGTTTCCAAAAAGTTTTCTCTGGGGCACAGCTTCCTCTGCGCACCAAGTTGAGGGCAACAATATCCATTCTGATTGGTGGGCTTGGGAGCAAGAAAATAAAGGTAAAATTTTAGCTGTTAAAGAAAAAAAATTTAAGGGCCAAAAATTTGAGCCTTCGGAAAAGTGCCTTGATCACTACAACAGATATAAGGAAGATTTTGGTTTAATGAAAAAATTAAATAATAACGCTCATCGCCTTTCAATTGAGTGGGCGCGGATAGAACCAAAGGAAGGGGAGTGGAATTTACAAGAATTAGAACACTATAGAAATGTTTTGCAAACGCTTAAAGACCAAAAAATTAAAGTTATGCTCACCTTAAATCATTTTACTCTGCCCTCTTGGTTTATAGCCAAAGGCGGTTGGTTAAATGTGAGATCACCTTATTATTTTAAAAAATACGCGGCTTTTGTGGCTAAAAATTTAGGAGAATTAGTTGATTTTTGGATTACTATTAATGAGCCAGAAATCTATATGAGCATGTGCTATCTGGAAGGTTTTTGGCCGCCGCAAAAAAAAGATGTAAAATCAGCTGGCTGGGTTTATTTTAATATGGCGCGCGCTCATAGAATTTCTTATAAAACAATCCATAAAATTATTGATAAAAATTTTTCAAAAGCAAAAGTCGGCGTGGCCATGAATGTGATGTCTTTTGCCTCTTATAAAAAACATAGTTTTTTGGAATTATTTTTTGTTCATGCCGCGGACCGCATAGTTAACCACTCGTTTTATGATTTAACCAAAAGGTCCCATGATTTTTTAGGCGTTAATTATTATTTTCGCGTCCGGCTTAAAAAAAGCGCTCATGGTTTTATGCCTATCGTAGATGAAGTGAGCGAAGAAGAAAGTGAATTAAGCGATATGGGCTGGGTGATTTATCCGCATGGAATTTTTGATGTTTTAATGGATTTTAAAGATTTTAACTTGCCTATTTATATTACTGAAAACGGCATTGCGACCGAAGATGATGCACAACGTTCAAAATTTATTATCAACCACTTATCAGAAATTCATCATGCCATTCGAGCTGGCGTTGATGTGCGCGGTTATTTTTATTGGTCACTTTTGGACAATTTTGAGTGGGATAAGAGTTTTGGTCCAAAATTTGGTTTGGTTGCTGTTGACAGAAAAACCATGAGACGGACAGTCAAACCGAGTTACTTTATTTACAAGGAAATATGTGAAAACAATGGGGTTGCTTTATAAATTAAGCCCGCCTTAAAATTATTCTCCTTTCTTGTCATTCCCGCCCCGTACTACGATACGGGGCGAGGATGACAAAGTGTGTTTATGAAAAAATTTCTTCAAAAACTATTATATTTTTTAGCCAAAATAATCCTTAATAAATATCAGCCGGAAATTATTGGCATTACTGGTTCTGTGGGCAAAACCTCAACTAAAGAAGCGATTTATGCCGTGTTAAAAGATAAGTTTGACATTCGCACTAATATCAAAAATTATAACACTGAATTCGGCGTGCCTTTGACAATTATTAATGCTAAATCAGGCCGTAAAAATATTTTAAAATGGCTTTTGGTTTATGCCAAAGCTTTTCAATTGATTTTATTTAAAACGCCTTATCCAAAGATTTTGATTCTAGAAATGGCAGCAGATCATCCGGGCGATATTGAATACTTGACGAATTTAGCGCCTTGCCAGGTGGCTGTCATAACCGCGATTGGTCCGACACATTTGGAATTTTTTGAAACTTTGGAAAATGTTATTAAGGAAAAACAATTTTTAATTACGCATTTGGCTGAAAATTCTCACGCTGTTTTAAACGCTGATGATAATTTGGTTCTGCCTTTAAAGGAAAAAACTAAAGCGCGGGTGATCACCCATGGTTTAAACAATGACTCTTTACTTAAAGCAGAAAATATTGTTTATGAAAAAGATAGCGGTGGCGTTGCCTGCAACATAAGTTATCATAGTGAGAATTGTCAGGCGCATTTCCAGAATGTTTTAGCTGTTTCTCAAATTAGTTCTTTATTAGCCGCGGTGGCAGTTGGTAAAATTTATGATTTGAGTTTGGCTGAAATTATTAAGAGTTTAGAAGATTTTAAATTTCCCAAAGGCAGGCTGCAATTACTGCCGGGCATTAAAAATACTTTAATTATTGACGATACATACAATTCATCACCAAAAGCTGTTAAGGCGGCATTAGAAGTTTTATCGCGGCTTGAATGCGGCGGCCGGCGTTGGGCGATTTTAGGCGATATGCTTGAGCTTGGCGGTTATTCAGAAACCGCTCATGAAGAAGCAGGCGAATGGGTTAAGGAATATAAAGTTGATATTTTAGTTACTGTTGGTGAAAGATCAAAATCCACAGCCAGAGTGGCGGAAATAAACGGCCTAGCCCCGGAGCGCGTGGTTTCTTTTGATAATTATTTTGACGCTGGCAAATTTGTGCAAAATGAAATAAGCGAGGGAGATTTAATTTTAATTAAAGGGTCGCAAGGCATGAGAATGGAGCATATTGTCAAAGAAATTATGGCCGGGCCGGAGCATGCTGGCGAATTATTGGTGAGGCAGGAGAAAGAGTGGGTGGAGAAGTAAAAATGATGTCATTCTGAACGAAGTGAAGAATTTCGCAGCAATACCACGGGATCCTTCCCCCGCCAAGGCGGGGTCAAGATGACAATTATTATTATGATTTATCTTATCATTCCGACCTACAATGAAAAAGAAAATTTGGCTAGTTTGGTTCAATCCATCACGGAAAATTTAAAAGATTATAATTATAAAATTTTGATTATTGATGATAACTCTCCTGACGGCACTGGCCCAATCGCGGAAAATTTGAAAGAAAAATATCCGCTGGAAGTTTTGCACCGCACTGGTAAATTGGGTCTTGGCTCCGCTTATTTAGCAGGTTTTAAAAAAGCGCTTGAAAACGGCGCTGATTTAATTTTTGAAATGGACGCTGATTTTTCTCATGATCCTGAAGATTTGCCACGTCTGATTGAAGCAGCTGGCCAAGCTGATTTAGTAATTGGTTCGCGCAAGATTAAAGGCGGGAAAATTATTGGCTGGAATTTATTAAGGCGTTTTTATTCCAATGGCGCCATGTTTTTTGCCAGATTTTTTTTGCATTTAAAAACCAAAGATGTGACAGCTGGTTTTCGCTGTTTTAAGCGCCGAGTTTTAGAAAATATTGATTTAGAACAGATTAAATCCAATGGCTACGCGTTTCAGGAAGAAATGCTTTATAGAGTAGAAAATGCTGGTTTTATTGTTAAAGAAATTCCAGTTACTTTTGTGGACAGAAAATTCGGTCAGTCAAAATTAAATAAAAAAGACATCTGGGAATTTTTTAAAGTGATGATAAGTTTATTTTTGTCATCCTGACGAAAGTCAGGATCCAGAAATAAAATTTTAAAATCTTTTTCTGGATCCCGTGTCAAGCACGGGATGACAATAAAAAAATTAGTTTTTTTGGCCCCTCAATATATTTTATTTATGATCTTATCTTTTATATTATTATTTTTATTTATTGCTTTGGTTAACACGCGTTTAGCCGCTTTTATTTTAATTATTTTATTACCCAGTTATCTTTTGCGTTTTAATATTGGTTTTTTGCCAACTACTTTTTTAGAAGTAATGATTATAATTTTGATATTTATTTGGTTTATAAAAAAAATAAAAAATATAAATTTAGCAGTGAGCTGGCAAAAAATTAAAGATTTGTTGGGTCTGCAAAATTTGATTATCATCGGTTTATTCGTTATTTCAGCCACGATTGCTGTTTTTATTGCTTCAGATACGCGCGCTGCTTGGGGCGCTTGGAAAGCTTATTTTATTGAACCCATAATTTTATTTTTTATTTTTTTAGATATTTTTTCCAAGCGCGATATTCCTAAAATTTTGCTTTCTTTGGCCCTTAGCGCGTTTCTTGTTAGCGCGTTAGCAATTATTCAAAAATTTACCGGCTGGTTTGTGCCATACACTTTTTGGGGCAAAGATAACACTTTTCGTGTAACCAGCTTTTACGGCTACCCTAATGCCATTGGCCTGTATCTCGGACCGATTATACCTTTGCTTGTTTTTTATGCCGCTCACCTAACAAAAGAATTTAAAAAAAATATTTTTTTGATTTTTTTTCTTTTGTTAGTAATTATTTTTTCACTTCTGGCTATTTTCTGGGCCAATTCCACTGGCGCTATTATGGGTTTGTTATTGGGAATTATTATAACCGGTTTTTTTTATAAAAAAACAATTTTTGTCTCAATTTTATTGCTTTTAATTTTTAGCAGTGTTATTTATTTTAATATTTTACCGTCAAATATTTCTGATACACTTTTGTTAAAAGATTGGAGCGGGCAGGTCAGAGTTAAAATGTGGACAGAAACTTTTGAAATGTTAAAACATAACTTTATTTTCGGCCCCGGGCTTTCCAATTATCAGACCGCGGTCGCGCCTTATCATATCTGGAGCTTTGTGGAAATTTTTCAATATCCGCATAATTTAATTTTAAATTTTTGGTCAGAAATCGGATTATTGGGTTTGTTCAGTTTTTTAGCGTTAGTGATTATTTTTTTAAAAAAAATAATTTTTACTTTTCGTCAGAATCAAAACAAATTTTTATTATTTGGCCTGATTTGGAGCATGTTCGTAATTTTAATTCATGGTTTGGTTGATGTGCCGTATTTTAAAAACGATCTGGCAATTTTATTCTGGCTGATTTTTGGCTTGTTATTTTTGTATAAAAAGAATTAAAAAATTTGTTGACAGAATCTCTGTTTTTTGCTAAGATATTTTTGTCCAGGCAGGTGAACGGCTGCTCTGATGTAAAATCGGAGAGGAAAGTCCGGACACCATAAAAAAGATAGTTCTGAAACAGAACCAAGTATAAGAATTACAAAACAGAAAAATAATCCACGATCGTTTTATTTTTCTTTTGGCCAATTCAAAACTTTGAGCAAGTGCCACAGAAAATAAACCGCTCCGGCAGCGCAAGCTTATCGGAGTAAGGATGAAACCGCGGTGTAAGAGACCACGCGCTTCTATGGCGACATAGATTTGGGCAAACCTTATCTGGTGCAACTCCGTTAAATCGGAGGCTTAGATAGATGGCCGTATTTATTCGTAATAATTCGTATTTTTTTAAATTCGTATTATTCGCGACTAAGACAGAATCTGGCTTATGATCCTGCCTGGACAAAATAATTATGAAAAAATCAGATTTAACTTTTTCCGCTATTCTTTTGCCAGTTGATTATATTATGTTGGTTTTAGCTGCGGTGGCGGCTTATGCTCTCCGTTATGTTGATTGGATTCAGGAAATCCGGCCTGTTATTTTTAATTTAAAATTCAATGAGTATCTGAATTTTGTCTGGCTGATTGCTTTGGGCTGGATTTTTATTTTTATGATAGCCGGCCTTTATCAGATTGCCGGGCCTAAAAGAATTTTTCAAGAAATTGGTAAAATTTTTTTAGTTTGTTCCACTGGCATGCTTGCGGTGATTGTCGGAGCGTTTTTTTCGCGCGAACTTTTTAATTCGCGTTTTATTTTGCTTTTTGCCTGGCTTTTTTCTTTTGTTTTTGTGGCTACTGCGAGGCTTTTAATACTTGGCATTCAGCGCCTGCTTTATATTAAAGGCAGGGGAGTTCACAAAATTCTTTTGATTGGTGCTGATAATTCTACTGAAGATATTGCCAAAGAAATTTATAAAAATAAAAAATTAGGTTATCAAATTGTTGCTCGTTTAACAGATTTTAAAGAAGATGGCGAAGAAAAAATATCAGAATTATACCACACTAAAGGTTTTGATGAAATCTGGCAGACAGATTCTGCGCTTGATCGCCGGGAAAATTTAAAACTGCTTGATTTTGCTAATGAAAACCATTTAGTTTTTAAATATACAGCTGATTTTTTTGCCACGCAAAGTTCTAATTTTGACATTTATACTTTGGCTGGTGTGCCCATGGTGGAAGTGAAACGCACTGCCTTAGATGGCTGGGGCAGAATTTTAAAAAGAGTTTTTGATCTTATTTTTTCGTTTTTATTATTGATTATTTTTTCACCTTTATTTTTGATTTTGGGAATTATCATAAAAATGGATTCGCAGGGTCCGATTTTTTATCATGCCAAAAGAATCGGCGCTTATGGCCGGGAAATCAAAATTTGGAAATTTCGTTCAATGGTAAAAAACGCTGACAAATTAAAACAAAAACTTTTGGCTGAAAACGAACGCGAAGACGGGCCGTTGTTTAAAATGGAAGCAGATCCGAGAG
>Ga0210051_1005573_pt1 | contig 12014 bp, 5 predicted proteins | sample CryGey092014_all_FD_185464 | JGI IMG/M metagenome (GOLD analysis project Ga0210051, IMG submission 185464) | Groundwater microbial communities from aquifer - Crystal Geyser CG23_combo_of_CG06-09_8/20/14_all (SPAdes) (version 2) | ecosystem: Environmental > Aquatic > Deep subsurface > Groundwater ...
CCATACTCTTTGTACTGTTTCTCTTGTTAACGGAAGTACCTTTGATATTACTTTACCAATTATTACTCGGACTTGGACTCACATTCTAACTGGAAAACCCGTTGTTAGAGATCCTGGTTTAGGATCTTATACTACTTGGGCTTCAGCAGATGATTCTGCAATGAAAGATTATCAAGCTATCCTTCCCAGAGGGTTAACTAATGCTTTTGGTAGTGGTTCAGAATCAATTCCAGATGGATATCTTTATATCTATGATGATGATGCTGGTGCTGTTCTAACGGGAGGAACCTTTATTTATATTTCTCCAACGAAAGTAAGAGTTACTGGCTTATCCTTAGAAGCTTCTACTGATAGATATCGTCTTGTTGTTCCTGGCAGTAATCTTGCTGAAATTACTGGAAGATTATCTCGTTCTTTTCATACTCATAATCATAGTGGTGGGTGGGATCATACTCTCCGTAATTTTTCTTCGAGAATCTCTCATGCTAAATGTCTTAATAATATTGATGAGGGAGGAGTTACTGGAAGTTTAACACAAGAGGGCTTTTATTCATCAGCTCTAGGTCCTTCTCGTAATCCTCATCCTCAATATCTTCATCGTTATGGATTTGAGTATCAAGGAAATCTTGCTGACGGAACAACTACTTCGGGAAATAGAGGAAATGCTCTTCTCGGTGATTTAGTTATTTCTGATCAGAATGGTAATTTAACAAATACTACTGAGAGTTTTAATCTCTGTTTTGGACATCCTGGATTAGGACCAATTCTTCGAAATGAACCCGATAATGGAGCACTTGCCTTACAGGTTAGAAAATTTCTTTCCTACAAGGACGTTTGTACTAAGGAGGAATTTGTTTGGGATGGAGGAAAATCCTTAACGAAACGTTTCACTCCAGATAGTTTTTATTGGGCTCCTGGGAGTTGGATCCAGAGCGGTGATCTGAATGAGAATGATGTTTTATTCGCCCAGGCAGCCGGCGTAGAGGCGAATTGTTATCTACACTTGCCCAATGGTTCTATTATAAATAGTCTATATGTTCTTGTATGGGTTGCGGATACCGCCCCAGTTACTGCTCGGGGTTGGTGTACAAATTATGATTTTTCAGAAGAAGCTCCTTCTGTAGCAGATCCCATAGCTTGGACCCCAGAGGGAACTCTAGAACCTGGGACTGGGGGTGTACTGAGAAGTTTGAATTTAATTCTTGTTCCAGGGATTATACATAATACGTTACACGATTATTATATTCGTTTTGTTTCTGGTCAATCAGGAGATTCTATCTATGGAATTTTAGTCAACTATTCTCTTACGAATCTTCGTCCAATTGGTTAAATAATGGTTTCATTAATTCTTCACCTCTATGTTTCTATTTCTGATGTTTCTGGTCAGATTGATATTCTAACTAGAAGGAATGTTAAGAAACCACTTATTTTTCCTGCCTATAGAGGAAAGGTAGAGAGTTATTCTGCCGGTTTGGCTTTTGTTGGAAGTAAAGATATTACTCCAACTCAGAATCTTAGAATTCTTCATAAGGAGGGAAGTGTTCTTGAAAACTCCCTAGATATCTTTAGAGGAATTACAATCTTTCGGGGCGGGACTTATCTTGCTCAAAGTAAATCCTTTCTTCTAACTGATGTTGTAGCAGACTATATTTCTCCAGCTCCGGTTCCTCTTTTCTGGAAACATCAACTTCCCTCAGCTTCTATTAATCCAGATAGTATCTCTTTGGTAGATTCTGAATACAACGAAGTTGATGAAAATAGTTATAGGGCTATTAGGATTAGTGAGATTGATGAAAATACAGGACTAGTAGTTCCTGGATCCTATGAAGAATGCTCTCTCTTTACTAACTGTAAGAACTCCTACAACGAAGAAACTGGTGAGATAAATCTCTATTATGTTCGATTCGAAGTCTATGGCCAGAGTTACTTTGAGTTATTAAGTCCTCAACCTGCTTTTTCCCTAGCTGGAATTGACGATGTTTCTGAAATTACTGGTTCTCTAAAATGGTGGAGAAAAAAATATGTTGTAAGTAGTGATTTAGAGATAACAGCTCCTGGAGTGGGAACTTATTATCTCACCTATCAAGATGAGGCAAGAATCTCCTTAGTTCCTTATGGAAAAAAGGATGATACTCTTCCATGGTTTGCTGGAGTTACTAATGGATCCTTCTCTAGAGCTATTCATGGAGGCTTTTTTAACTATGATATCCCGGAATTCCCTCTTCAGGATTTTGTCCCGATTTATCCCTACAAAAGAAGTGTTGATTTAGTTCAACAAATTTCTCCCGGAATCCTTTATCTTCCCCTAACTCATCTAAGAGTCGAAGAAACTAGTCTATTTCCCTTAGAAATAGTTATCAGGGATAAAGATCTAAATCCTCTCTATGCTTTAACAACAACTACCTCTAAGGCTGGAGAAAGTTATTATGAAGGAGGGATTAGAGCCACCAGACCCTCTGGTCAAACGAGAGAATATATTACTTGGAATACTCAGGGAATATTGGGAGTTGATGCACTAAATGGATTCGTTCTTCTAAGAGATCAATATCCTCTCTCCTATTATTTTGAAACTTCTTATCTTTACGAAGAACAAACTTTTGAAATCACGACAGTAAATCTTAACCCAATCTTTGGAGATGGCTCTACTGATGATTTTCATGTTGTTTATATAATCCCAAGAGGTGGAGATAATATTGGAACAACTGATAGAACGGGATCAGTTCATTATCTTAGAGTTGATTCCTCAGGAAGAATCTTAGGTTTTTCGCAGGATGGAAGTGATGGAAACCTTAATCTTTCTTCCTTTGTAGGAAATAATCCCTTTTTCTATTCCTGGTCAGCCTCTTCAAAAGTTTTAGGGGAAGGAATTATTGGAGACAGTACTCTCACTTTAGACAAATCTCTTTTCTCCCTAAGGGAAGATGGAGAAGTAGATCTTCCTGGTAGAGGAGCTTTTCTTATTGGTAGTCATGTTGGAGTAGAGGATAGTATTTTAGGAACAGAATCTTTTCTCCTCTACTATTCTTCTTTTATAGGAACCATTACAGAGGTTATTCTTACTCTTTCTTCTCCTTTAACTCAGATTATTCCAGACGAAACTCCAGTAAAGCTTCTTTCCTTCAAGGATCTTTTCTCTACTGAAGGAGTAAATAATCTTCAATATTTAGTTCTTGGAGAAGTAGATTTCTCTTGCGATACAAGAATTGAAGATCTTTCTGTTTTAGACGTTCGAAGAAATGGAGGATATATTAAGGAAGAATATCTTCTAGAATCAGTTAGGAAAGATCCAAGAGCTTTTTGGGCTTCTGAATTTGCTTCTCCGGGAGTTGGACAACCAGTTCCTGGATATTCTGCCGCTGTTGTAAAGATTCCTTTTACTATTCTTCAAGACTATGGTGGATCCTTCACTCTAGAGCAGATAGAGAGTATTGTAACTACTCGACATCTTGCTTCTGGTATTCTTCCGACAATTGTTCTCACTGGAGCAATCCCAGTTATTCTTTCTCTTGTAGCAACCTCTACAACAATTACCGTTTGCTGGGCTTCTGAAGGACCTGGATACACTTATAACGTTTATCTTTCCTCATCTCCTGAAGGTTCTTGGGCTGAGGTTTATGAAGGTTCTAGTGGGGTTCCCTATGGGAGTTCTGGATATTCTTCCGGATACTATAGTGGTTATAGTGATTCTGGATATTATGGTTCAAGTTACTATAATAGTAGTTGTTTCACAATTACTAGCTTATTTCCTGGTGTAGTATACTATGTTGCAGTCTCTTCTATTTCTTCAAATGAAGTAGAGAGTCCCAAATCAATGGTTTGGGGAATTAAGACAAGGAGTAGTTAATGGCAGATATTGCAGTTACCGCAGCTCTAACTTCTGGTGGTAGTCCTATTCTTCTTCCGAAAATGTTTGGAGAGGTTAGTCCTGGCAACATCTCTGATGTTATGGATATTTATATCTATCATAACTCATCCTCTAAACTGACTGGATGTAAGGTTTTTATTCAGCCAACAACATTGAGTGTATATCCAGGAACAGTTTCCGCCGTAGATGATTATGAGACTATTCTTCAGATGGGAACTGATGGCTATCCTTCAATTACCGGAAGTGGACTCTACATTAATATGAATTGCTCTGAAGGTTTTCCTGCTGCTAGTTGGACTCCATTTAGATATGGAGAGGGAGACCTTCTTACAACTGCGATCATAATCCCTTCGACGGCTATTAGTTTATTAACTGGAGAAGATGGTGAAATTCCAGCTCATGGTGAGATTCATATTCAACTTAGATTCGATGTTCCCGTAGCTTGGGATATAGCTCTGACTCCATACTTTGATTTTCAAATGACTAGAGATTAATATGGTTCCCTATATTACAAAATTCCTAGATACTCTTACGGCTTCCCGGGCGAAATATGTTCGGCAGATCCTAAATCAGATGCGGGATCGGGGAGAGATAAGAAGTATTGAGGAGTTTAGGGAAAGGGTTTCTGGACTCAGTTCTATTCTCCAAGGAAAATCGTCTCCAATGACTCCTCAACTCCTTTTTAAGGAGGGAGATCTGATTGAATCAAATTCTCTCCAGACTTTCTTTTCCTCTCTAAGAGGAGATCTTCAGATTCTTCTCTCTGAAACAGAAGAATTGAGTAATAAAGTTCGTGGTCATAGAACTCTTCTTTCTGAGAGTTACTTCCAAACTTTAGCTGATTCTGTCGAAAACTTACTTTCGGTTGTTATTTCTTATGAAGCTCTTGTTCTCGGAAGATCTATTTTTGGTTATACTATTTCTCTTTATGATTTTACTCAAAGTCTTCCAGAATCTTTAGATTCCTCTTTAGGATTAGACGTTAGAACTGGAGAATCTCTACTTCTTTCTCGTCCTGTATTTCCAAGTAAAGGAGTAGGGTTATCTTCTTCGAGTCTTGGGACTTATAGGAAAAGATTCACAACAGCTAACGTTTTAACGTCTTCAACTACTCCCGAAACAGAATATAACGCCGATATTCCAAGACCTCTCTCTAATATTATCGATGGAAATTCTAATACAAATTGGAAGAGGACTATTCTTCTCTCTAACTATCATCCTAATTGTCAGTTAGCTTTAAATCTTATCTTTCCTCTTCTTACTAGGATTCAAGGCATAGTTATTAATCCTATTTCTGATCATCCGATGAGAATTGCTAGTGGAACCTATACTGACTCTTCTGGACATTCACATTCTTTAAATATCGGAACCGGAAGTAGTAGAACTAGAAATGGTTTCTTGGGAGAAGTTTCTCAGAGTTGGATTCTTTCTGAAGGATCCCAAGAAATTCCAGTTGGAGATATTGAAGCAAAGTCTATCTCTCTTGTTTTTCAACAGGATTCTGCGAGCGATTTCCAGGCTCATCTTACTTCTGCGAATGGTCAAACAACTTCTTTGGTTGACGGGAGTACTTTGAGAAATTATTCTGCTGAAAGCGGAATTCTTGCTCCCCTAGGAGTTATCTCTCAGGGAACCTCCAGATCAGTTTCATATAAAGCATACTCCTTCGGTTTTAGAGATATCTATGCGGTTTCTAGATCCTATAGAAATTCAGGATACTTTACTCCAGCTTCAGTTGAAAAAAATGCTCTCAAGACTTTAGGTCTTTCTGTTGAAGCAGATCTGTCCGAAGATAAAGTTGCAGTAGAATTTGTTCTCTGTAAAGAAGATTTTGATTCAGAAAATTCTCTTCTAAAAGCAAAGACTTTTCCTTTATGTCCTTATGGATGGTCTTCTATAGTAGAATCTCTTCCTCTTACACAAAGAACTCTATCTTTAACAATTTCTGATTCTGGCTTTATTCGAATGTACCCAAACTTTAGTTCTCTCTTTAATATAATAAGAAATGGGGAACCTTTAGTAATTGGGAGAGATTATGAAATTTCAGTAGATGGAGGAACTACTTGGGAATCTGTTATTCCACCAGTTACTACTCCATCTTTACCTCAGAAATGTATGGTTAGAATTCTTTCCGTTGCTCCTACTTCTCTTTATGGAGTAGAGTATCTTCCCCTTACTTCTGATCTTAGTAATTCCGTTGGAGTATTTTTAGATAATGAGCGAAGTATAAAGTTGGGGAAAAACTTTCAGATTATATTTCTGGATAGAATTCTTCCAGTAAAGAGTAGATTATCTCTTTGTACTATTGTTAAGAGATTAGTTCCTGGAAGTAATTCTTCTTCCTTTATTCGGAAAGCTCTTCTTACTGGAATGTGGGGATCAGATGAGTAACATCTTTGGTGTTTCGGATATTCCCTTTCTGAGTGAGAGAATTGATGCTCTTCTAAAGAGAATTAGAACTGGAGTTCAGATTGGTATCTTACAGACGAGAGAGAGTCTTGGAGAAGCGTTCTCTTATACTATTGAACGTTTGAATAGCCCTCTTGAAAATCTCCTCTATGAAATTCCAAGAATTAGAATTGGATCTTTCCCAGACCTAAATGTTCTCAATACTATTCTCTCTCTTAGTCTTTCTGAAGTTACCTATCTTTTCGGAATGTTGATGAAGACTGCTGAAGTGTCTGAATCTAACTTCAATATAGCTATAGCTGAAGCTAATCGTCTTCGGGATATTCTTACAGATTGTCGAAAGCAACTTTCTATTGTAGGATTATATCTTCTAAATACTACAAAACTTTTTCTCCCAGAGAGTTTTCTTTCGAGATCTAATTATGATTTTGGGAGTTCTTTTCTTTCTGGAGATGAATGCTGGCTGAATTCTGATGAGGGAACTCTTACTCTTCCTTTAGTAGAGGACCCGTCTTCCTATAAAATTGATTCTGTAATGATTTCCGGAAACGGTGTTCTTGGTTCAAACATCGAAGAGGCGACTCCTGTTAGAGGTAATTCTAGCTTTATGTTTGATGGTAATGCTGATTCTTGGACTGAGTTCGAGAGAGTTGTTTTTGAAGAAGACGGTAGAAGTCTTTTCCTCGATCTACAATTTAAGTTAAGCTCTGTTAGTATTGTCAATGCAATTAAATGTTCCTTTGTTCTTCTAGGTGGAAGAACCTCTCCAAGAATTGAGCATATCTCTACTTCTGTGGATGGAAGTCTGTGGAAAGGAGTAGATGGGGAGATTTCTACAATTCCTGAAGTAGAGTCTGGTTCTGATAGATATAAATTGTCTCTAAACTCTACTCTTGGAACAATCTTTTCTACTTTTAGTCCAAGATCTACTCTCTTTATTAGATTAAGAATTCATCAAGATACTGGATTTAGTATAGAGGACGTTTATAATAGTCCCAGAGTTCGGTATGCTATCGGAATCAGAGAATTAGAAATCTATGGTTTAAAATTTAAAGGAAAGGGAGAGTTTGTCTCCAATAATCTATCTCTTCTTACCCCAGTTCAGGCTTTAGCTCTTACTGATGTAATAGATCCAATATCTCTTTCTCCTGCTTTTAATGTTCGTTATGCTCTCTCGGGAGATAATGGTTCTAGTTGGCAACCAATTATCTCTCAGGAGGAAACTTCTCCCGAGATTAGAGAGGTTGCTTGGTTTGATTCTCCTATAGAATCCCTTCGTTGGAAAACCTTCTTCGAAAGAGACGACGAAGCTCTTCTTTCTTTGCTGTCAAGTAGAGAAGGAGATAGAGTTGAAGAGAATCTTACACTTGGAGATACTTTCCCTAGATCCTTTACTTTAAGTTCTTCCCCTATAGAATCTTCTCTCTCTGTAGTCTCTTCCGGATTTGCAGTGAGAGGAAGAGGATCTCCAAGATTTATTATTGGGAAAGGTGTTCCTAATGGAATACTTGGTATTTCTGATCCTTGGAGAAGAACCGGAGCTACTGAATTGAGAATTCCGATCCCTCTTCAGAATATCATCAATCTTTCTGAAGTTATGATTATGGTAGGGAGTGAGATTTTTGAGAAAAGATTCTCAACTAGTGACTTTTCAAACAATCCTTTTGCGAGACAATGTTGTCTTCATCGCTCGAATATAACCGGAGAGTCTTCTGAAACTACAACTTGGGAAGTTGTTTTTGGTAATGGGGTTTCCTTTGGAGGAAATGGACCAAGAGGAAGAATCCCACTCCCCGGAGAAATTATCTCTATTGTTTTTAGTGCTGAGACTGTTCTTTTAGAAGGAATTAATGAACCATATAATATTACTCTTGATTATTTCTCTGATGGAGTAAAGGCTAATACTCAGATTCGTTTTCTTTCTAGTGGCAAAGTTTTTTCTCAAGCGACTGGAGTTCGTATTCCATCCGGAATTACTTATCGACAGTTGCCTCGTCAGAATCTCTATAATGATACTATAGATGGAGTAAACCGATACATAAAGATTTATATTCAGAATATGGAGACTGGTGATCGGTATTATGTTTCCAAGCTTGGAGGAGCCGCTGGAACTCCCTTTGCGACTTGGGTGGATTTTGTTAATGGAGATACGGAGTTAGGAACGTCGGGTTCTGGATGCTGGACTATTGACGAGAGATTAGGGAGACTATATCTCAGAGATCCAATAGACTCTAATTTGAATGTTAGCATTTCTTACTTTTATGGAGAATATAGAGTCCTGGATGATTCTGACTGGGATTTTGTTCCAGGAACAACAAAGAAGATTAATATCTATGAGTCTGGAAGAGGAACTATAGAAGATTCTGTAATAATTTCTTCAACCTCCGTCTCTAGTGTTGATTTGGGAGTTAAAGGAATTGTTCCCAAGAGTGTAAGAATACTTTCTGATAATTTTAGCTCTTTCTTCGGTATTGGAAAATTCCCCTATGAAGTTCCCTTTATAGATGGAATTTCAGAGTTTTCTGGAATAAATTCAATAACCGGAGAATATATTCCTTCTATTCGCACAATAAGTTCTATTTTTGATATTCTTTCTTTTAAGGTAAGCCACAATCCTAACACCTATCAGTTCTCTTCTTTCGGAGTTCAGGATGAACATAATATTTTTCAGAATGAAGTTGATACTTTTCCAGAAGTTCTTTTAGCTATTGGAAATTATGCTTTCGCTCGTCAAGGAAGTGATATTGGAACCGTTTGGGTTCATCTTCCTAGTTCGTCTATTCCAATTGGTCTTGAAGATGTTACCTATTCCTATCAGTATAAGGATCCGATTATCTATAATCTTTCTTTAGGAGCATATTCTGTCGATGCAAGGAATGGTTTGGTTCACTTTATGGGACCAAATGAGGAAACTGGAACTATTAGTTTTCAATATAGTCCCTATGAGATTGCTTATAATCTCGCTCAACCTCTAAAACCTTCTGACTATACTCTAAGCCAGAGGCTTCTGACGATCTTAAGATCTCCCGGAAGTCACTCTTCCTTAAATGTTTCCTATACAGCAAGACCATCTTCCGAAGAAGCCTCTGAGATGGTACAGTATTGTTCACCACTTCTAAGAGGTTTTATAATTAAGGGTCAGGATATCTAAATGGGATTTGTTAGAGAAGAAAGAGTAACTCGAATTCTCGAGAGACTTTTTAAAGGGTTAGCTCAGAATGGTACAGTTCCTACTTTAGATATAATGCAGTCTACTTTAGAAAGAGCTCAAATTCTCTATGGTGATCTTGTGAACTCAGCAATGACTCTCACTGCTTTTCCGAAGCGGTTTGGAGAATCTTCTGCTTTATCCTTTAATCGTATTCTTAACGCTCTAGAGGATGACTGTTTAATTCTTATTAGATCCATCAAGAGGATTACAGATCTTAATATTGATAATCTTTCTGAATGGGTTACACGTTCAACTAATTTAGATCGGCGAATAAATTCTCTTAAATCCAGAATTGATTCTCTTCTTTTAACTGCTAGTGATTCGGCTGGATATGTTGCTTTTATTGACGAGCCCTTTAGAACTTTAGAAAACGTTCACTCTAGCTCGACTGTAAATGTTGATACTGATACGGGCGAAGTCTCTATTGGAGTTATTAATGTTTCTACAGATGATGGATCAAGTGGAACTCTTCTCAATTTAGATGATGGATCAAAAGTAAGTTTTAGATTTCTGAGTACTTCTAGAGTTAGATATATTGATGAACCTTCTGGAAGTGATCTTTCGAATATTCTTTCTCCCGACTGGAGTTCATGGATAGGAGAAGCGACCTCTGCTTCTGGGGGGGAAGGAGTTACTCTTGAGATAAAGATAGAGTTATCTACTCCTTTTGTTCTCAATCGAATAAAAGTTTCTCTAACAGCATCAGCAATTGGAGCTGGGTTTGTTTCATCTCTTCAATGTAGTACAGATGGATATTCTTGGTTTAGACCAGAGAATTGTCTTCCAATAATAGGATCTGATGGAATTTTTAACTTTAGATTTTCTCCAACAAACTGTAGTTGGATAAAGTTTGTTCTCTCGAAGAATACTACTGATGCTGATAGAGTAGGGGAAAGATCTTCCTTTTTTGGAATAAGATCTGTTCAGGCTTATAGAGAAAGTTTTAATGTTTCTGAAGAAGGAGCTCTTCTCCTAACCGAAATTCTCTTTCCTCGAGCGGCGGGAACTAATGTTCTCTTTTCTAGGGCTCTCTTAGAAACTTGTACTCTTCCATCTCCTCTTCTCGAAGGTCAGTCAATAGACTTTGAAGTTAAAGCCTATTCTGGAATAAATTCTACTGATTGGATTAAAGTTCTTCCTGCTAGAACTAACGGAGATCTTTCAAGTGTGATAGATTTCTCCTCACCCCAGAAAATTCAAAGTAATAATCTTGAAACAATATGGAGAACTGATATTAACGTTGAGTCTCTTAATCTTACAAGACTTTCTGGAATTATTCCTTTGGAATATGAATTTAGTTCTCAATGGGAAACTCTAACAAATTTTTACTTTGATCAAAGTTCAGATAATTTAGGATCTCTTATTCTTGCAAGAAATATTGGTTATCCTGAGGGAAAATATCCTACAGTAACTATAAATCTTCTTGTTGAAGAAGGAGAATGTGGTTGGAAAAGATTAGGAACTACTGGATATTCTTGTGAATTCTATGTGGGTGATCCAATGGGGAAAAATCTCGAACTTGGACCAACAGTAGCTAGAATAGATAGAGTTCTTGTTTCAGATAGAGCCTTTGTTTCACAAGGTTGGCATATCTTCCAAACTACTTCGGCTTCTTGGAGAACTATTGATTCAAGTATCTCTTCAGAAGTTCCTTCTTCTGCTGAGTCTTTGAGGAGAGTTGATCCATTCTATCCCAATAATCATAAATATTTAATCGAGGGATGGCAATATCCCGAAAGTTGGACTGACGAAAAGGTTTATCGGGGAGTTGATCTCTATTGTGCTAAAAGATTAGAACAAGTATCTCTTCAGAGTTTTTGGAGTCAAATAGGAAATCTTGAGATATTTACCTTAGATGATTTTGACAATAAAACTCTTATTCTCTTGAATTATAATCCAGTTTATGCGAACTTTGTTAATGAAAGGGAGAAACTTCTGGGTTATATAACAGTTCCTGAATATGATTCAATTCAGCTTCGAGGTTTCTTTAGAAGTGAAGATCCTAACTTAAGCCCAATTCTAAATCACTATAGAATTAAAGTGAAATAGAGGTTATTTGAGTTGAGACGATTAGCATTACCACCAATGGTTCGAAATCTCTCTCTATCATCTAGAAATATTTTAGGGGAGATTACTGATGTTGTTAAAGGAATCTCTACTAGAATATCTGAGATAGTCTCGGAGTGGAATACAGAACTCTATCCTCTTCTCTCTACTCTTCCTCAAGGAACGCTCGACCCTAGATTTCCCAATGCTATTTCTCCCCCCAACCCTAAAAGAAATGGTTTTGATGGATCTAATATCTATGTGGATAATTCTGCTACATCAACTAGTGGTGGAGGAAAATTCTGGGATTTGGCTAGACTAAGACCTATTACAGTTAAAGAATCAATTGATAACCTTTACTCTAGTATCTCGTCTCAGATTGCTCTTCTACAAGCCGGAGTAGCTCAGACCACTAGTGGTCTTTCAGAGACCATGAAAAAGAAAATTGGCTACAATATCTTTGATGGAAGTCAGATCTCCTCT
>Ga0210051_1005575_pt1 | contig 12012 bp, 10 predicted proteins | sample CryGey092014_all_FD_185464 | JGI IMG/M metagenome (GOLD analysis project Ga0210051, IMG submission 185464) | Groundwater microbial communities from aquifer - Crystal Geyser CG23_combo_of_CG06-09_8/20/14_all (SPAdes) (version 2) | ecosystem: Environmental > Aquatic > Deep subsurface > Groundwater...
AAAATAAAAGGGGTAAAAATCAAAAGATTGTTTTGCCACATACATCTTACCTGGAAGTTGACAAGAGAGAGGAAAGAAATTATACTGTTAAAAGGTCAAGAAAATAGGGGCTTCAAAATCCCTGTAAAAGGAACTGGGTTCTGTGATGAGCAAATCCAGAATATTGACATCGTGTATCCGTCCCTCGGTAATATGGATGAATTCCGGGATGCTGCCGCGCAGATTCAGAAGGGTATGAAGTTTGATTGCAGCCTTGTTCTTCCGGAATTTTGCCCAGGGAAAGAGCTCCAGACACAGGTCTATGGTGGTGGAGTCGAAAGCGTAGGCCGTCTGCTTTAACTGGACCCCAAAGTCGTCGTTGAGATAGAGAGGTCGGGCAATACCAATCAGCACCTGGGCGAAATCGGCATAAATGCGCCAATCTCTGGTTTCGTTGGCGTCGGCCAAGGTGCTGCGAGATATGTTGCCCCGGATACCCATATGGTAAAGCCTTGGTTCCATTGCCCGCAGACAGGATTGGATATCGCGTAGACTCTCCCGATATGTTAGTTGAGCAAAAGCCATACATAAGAATTGGTCTAAACATGAAAAACTTTGAACCTTGTAGTCACCCTGATAACGCTGAACGCACCGCTGGAATTCGTGCAATGGAAGCAGGTCCATCAGTTGCGCAAAGACAATTCGTCCCGTATACATTAGCCCCTCCTTTAGTTAATTTAGAGTGGCTATATTCTACAGGCGAATTCAAGTCGTTTACAAAATTTTTCCCTGAAGATACCTGTAATATCAAGGGTTTGCACGTTTTTCTCGCTTCAACAGTTGGACAGTAGTGATTTTATATAAAGTATGCATTGCAAAAGGGCATGAATATAGATGAAATTGCAAATATTACGAAGATAGACCTTTGGTTTATCGATAATATAAAGCAAATAGTAGAACTGGAGAAAGAGATCGCAGGATGGTCAAGAGCAAAGGGCGAAGGGACAGGCAGTAACTTACCCGCCGAGCTATTGAAACAAGCTAAACAGTACGGATTTAGCGACAGACAGATTGCTGATTTAATTGATTCCGATGAATTATCTGTAAGGAACTTGCGAAAAAGACAAGGGATTGAGACAACCTTTAAGTTGGTGGATACATGCGCTGCAGAATTTGAGGCATACACTCCTTACTATTATTCAACTTATGAAGTAGAAGATGAGGCAAGAACCTCAAAAAAGAAAAAGATAATGATACTCGGTGGCGGTCCGAACAGAATAGGACAGGGAATAGAATTCGATTATTGCTGTTGCCATGCATCCTTCGCTCTTAAAGAATTAGGCTACGAGACCATTATGGTTAATTCCAATCCGGAGACGGTCTCAACAGATTATGACACTTCAGACAAGCTCTATTTTGAGCCATTGACCTTTGAAGATGTTATGAATATTGCAGACAAAGAGAAACCCGATGGTGTAATAGTTCAGTTTGGCGGTCAGACACCGCTTAATTTAGCAAGGCGGTTAGAGGATACCGGCGTACCCATAATCGGTACATCTGTTGAATCCATAGATAAGGCTGAAGACAGGGAGAAATTTGCCAGGCTTATAAAGAAGTTAAGACTTAACCAACCGGCAAATGGCTCTGCGAAGTCAAGAGAAGAGGCAAAGAGGATTGCTAAGCGTATTGGATACCCTGTCCTTGTAAGGCCATCGTATGTGCTCGGCGGCAGGGCTATGAAAATAATCTATAATGAAGGATTTCTCGATGAGTTTATCAAAGAGGCAGAGGATACTTCAGAAGAACACCCTGTCCTGATAGATAAATTCTTAGAAGATGCCGTTGAGGTGGATGTTGATGCAGTATCTGATGGCAAGATTACAGTAATCGGCGGTATTATGGAGCACATCGAAGAAGCGGGTATCCACTCAGGAGATTCAGCTTGTGTCTTACCGCCTCATACTTTAAACGACGATACGATCAATACCATAAGAGAATATACCTATGCTATATCAAAAGAATTAAAGGTAAAGGGGCTTTTGAATATACAATTTGCGGTTAAAAACGATACCGTATATGTGCTTGAAGTCAATCCCAGGGCCTCAAGAACAGTGCCTTTTGTAAGCAAGGCAACAGGGATACCTTTGGCAAAGATAGCAGCTTGTGTCATGGCCGGAAAGAAACTATCCGAGCTCGGATTTTTAGAAGAGAAAAAGGTAAGCCATATATCGGTTAAAGAGTCTGTATTGCCTTTCTCAAGATTTTCCGGTGTTGACATCATATTGGGTCCTGAGATGAAATCCACAGGCGAGGTAATGGGTATAAACTCGTCGTTTGGCATAGCGTTTTACAAATCTCAGATGGCAGCAAACAGCACACTTCCCAAAAAAGGAAAAATATTTATTAGTGTTAAGAACGATGATAAAAGAAATATTGTTTTTATTGCCAAAAAGCTTTACGACATGGGATTTGATATTATTGCTACAGACGGCACGGCGAAAGTACTTAATTCAAATAATATTAGCTGCCAGGTAGTTGGAAAGATTGGAGAAGGAAGAACAGAACTTTTGGATCTTATTAAAAACGGCAGGATAGGATTGATTATAAATACTCCTTCAGGCGCCAGAGGACAATCTGATATGAAACCAATTAGAAGTGCGGCGGTTATGCATGGCATACCGTGCATAACAACGATTCAGGGCGCACAGGCAGCGGTCAATGGGATAGAGTCTATAATAAAAGGAGATTTTGAAGTTAAATCTATACAGGAATATACCGGTGAAAAAGAATGTGTAAGGATTGGATAGCAATTTTAGATTTTGGCTCTCAATATACGCACCTTATCGCGCGGCGCATAAGAGAAATGGGCGTATATTCTGAGATAGTGTCTTATAACACTAAGGCCCGAAACCTGTTAGCCAGAGGGCCGAAAGGAATTATCCTGTCCGGAGGACCAGCAAGTATTATTTCAGTAAAAAGCCCGGTATGTGACAAGGATGTTTTTAGTATAGGCATTCCCGTGTTAGGCATATGCTATGGCGCACAACTTATGGCAAAATTTTTGGGTGGTGCGGTGGCGAAGGCAAGAGCAAGAGAATACGGAAAGACATATCTTAAAATTAAGTCCAAGGCGAGACTATTTAAGGACTTGTCTTCAAAAGAGGTAGTCTGGATGAGCCATGGGGATAAGGTTACAAAACTGCCTACTGGTTTTAAGATAATAGGCTCAACTGATAATACCCAGATCGCAGCGATGGAAAATAGGAAAAAAAAGTTATACGGTGTACAATTTCATCCCGAGGTTGTCCATACGCCAAAAGGTAGGCTTATCTTAAGAAATTTTGTTACCGATATCGCAGGCTGCAAAAGAAGCTGGAATATGCATTCCTTTGTAAAGAACTCGATTGTGGCATTGCGTGAAAGAATCGGAAACGAGAAAGTCTTGTGTGCTTTAAGCGGAGGTGTGGATTCTTCTGTTTTAACAACGCTACTTCATAAAGCCATCGGTAAAAACTTAATCGCAGTCTTTATAGATAACGGCCTTTTGCGCAAAAATGAGGCAGAGCTTGTTAGAAAAAGGTTCAGGAGGCACTATCGTATAAACTTAAGATTTGTAGATGCAAAAGATATTTTCTTAAAAAGGTTAAAAGGCGTGACAGACCCTGAGAGAAAACGCAAGATAATAGGAAAACTTTTCATAGAGGTTTTTGAAAACGAAGCAAAGAAATTGGGAAAAATTAAGTTTTTGGCACAGGGCACGCTATATCCTGATGTAATAGAATCAAGGTCTGCATTTGGCGGGCCCTCTGCGACTATAAAGACACATCACAATGTCGGTGGCCTGCCCCCGCATCTAAAGTTTAAATTAATAGAGCCGCTTAAAGATTTATTTAAGGATGAGGTCAGACTCGCAGGCAAGGAGATGGGTCTTCCCGATGAAATAATAAAGAGGCATCCTTTTCCCGGACCAGGACTTGCAGTAAGAATTATAGGCCCGGTAACTGGAATGAGGCTCAATATCCTTCGTGAAGCGGACTGGATTTTGATTGATGAGATAAAAAATGCGGGCTTATACTCTAAACTCTGGCAATCATTCTGTGTCCTTTTACCAATGAAGACAGTTGGAGTAATGGGCGATGAGAGAACCTATGAAAATGTTGTTGCTATAAGGGCTGTTACCAGTGAAGATGCTATGACTGCACAGTGGGCGGACTTACCATATAAGGTGCTTGAGGGGATATCGAATCGTATCATCAATGAGGCCAAAGGTATAAACCGCGTAGTGTATGATATTTCATCTAAACCACCGAGTACAATAGAATGGGAATGAAAAAGAAATGATGATTGCGATAGTTGACTATGGCATGGGGAATTTAAGAAGTGTTTCCAAAGCCCTTGAAAGGGTGGGAGCAAAGGTAGAAGTTACCTCTGACAGCAAGAAAATAAAAAAAGCAAAGGCCGTAGTTTTACCGGGAGTAGGGGCATTTTCACAAGCTGTAGTCAATCTTGAAAAATTAAACCTTCTTTCAGTTTTAGCCGAAGTCATTGAGCTTAAGAAACCTTTTTTAGGAATTTGTCTTGGATTTCAGCTTGTCTTTACTGAAAGTGAAGAGGGCAATTGCAAGGGATTGGGTATCATTAAGGGCAGGGTAAAAAGATTTAACCTCGCTGGACTTAAGATTCCTCATATTGGATGGAACCAAATAAAAATCAAAAAATCAAAAGTAAAAATTTTTGATAGTATTCCAAATAATTCCTGCTTTTATTTTGTCCATTCTTATTATGGAGAACCGGAGGATAAGGATGTAGTTGTAGCAACGACTTCATATGGGTTGGAATTTGCCTCTGTTATTCATAAAGAAAATCTCTTTGCGGTTCAGTTCCATCCGGAGAAGAGCCACGAAATTGGTTTGCAACTTCTCAAAAACTTTGTTCGGCTGGTAGAAAGATGTTAGCCAAAAGAATTATTCCCTGTCTTGATGTTAAAGATGGGAGAGTGGTAAAGGGAATTCAGTTTCTCAATTTAAAGGATGCCGGGGACCCTGTAGAAAACGCTTCCCGATATTCCCGGGAAGGAGCTGACGAAATAGTCTTTCTGGACATCACCGCGACCATTGAGAAAAGAAAAACTATTCTGGATGTAGTAGCAAGAACTGCCGAAGAGGTTTTCATTCCCCTTACTGTTGGCGGTGGTATCAGGAATCTAAAGGATATCAGGAATCTTTTGAAGAATGGTGCGGATAAGGTTTCTATTAATACTGCTGCGGTCAAAGACCCTAATTTAATCAGAAGGGCTTCGGAAGTCTTTGGTAACCAATGTATTGTTGTAGCGATAGATGCCAAAAAGGATAAAGAAGGAAAGGAATGGAAAGTGTATATAAACTCTGGAAGGACACCAACGAATATTGATGTCAGAAAATGGGCAGAAAAAGTAGAGAGGTTGGGTGCGGGAGAAATATTGCTTACCTCAATGGATAAAGATGGGACCAAAGAAGGGTATGACCTTCCCCTTACCAGAATAATTTCTGAAATTGTTAATATCCCGGTAATTGCTTCTGGAGGTGCAGGTAGACTGGAACATCTCTATGAAGCATTTACCTTAGGAAAGGCAGATGCAGTCCTTGCTGCCTCTATCTTCCATTATGGAGAATTTTCCCTCTGGGAAACAAAAAAGTTCTTAAATAAAAAGGGAATCGGGGTAAGATTATAAATAGTAATTAACAAACTATTATTCAAAGTGCCTAAATATATCTTTGTAACTGGAGGAGTAGTCTCGAGTCTGGGCAAGGGTGTTGCCTCGGCTTCAATTGGTAAGTTGCTTGAAGCAAAAGGTCTAAAAGTCACGCTTATAAAGTGCGACCCTTATATTAACGTTGACCCGGGCACAATGAACCCCTATCAGCATGGTGAAGTTTATGTTACCGATGATGGAGCAGAGACAGATTTGGATTTGGGTCATTACGAACGCTTTACAAATGCTCGTGTAGGCAAAGATAACAACATCACCACCGGCAAAATTTACCACTCAGTTATTTCCAAGGAAAGAAAGGGAGAATATTTGGGCAAGACGGTTCAAGTAATTCCTCATATTACCGATGAAATTAAAGAAAACATCAGGAAGGTCTCACGGTTTAGCCGACTGGATGTGGTAATCGTAGAAATAGGAGGTACAGTCGGTGACATTGAAAGCCTGCCTTTCCTGGAAGCTATTAGACAAATAATCCTTGAAGAGGGCAGGAATAATGCCATCAACATTCATCTCACTCTTGTTCCATACATAAAAAGCGCTGACGAAATTAAGACAAAGCCGACACAGCACAGTGTCGGAAGACTGAGGGAAATAGGTATTCAGCCGGACATTCTTCTCTGTCGTTCAGGGGAATCTCTAAATAATGAAGTAAGGGAAAAAATAGCCTTATTTTGTAATATCGAAAAGGACGCAGTAATTCAGGCACTGGATGTAGAAAATATTTATGAAATTCCTTTGATCTTTAAAAATGAACACCTGGATGAACTTATCATCAGAAAACTTCATATGAAATGCAGGCAGGGGAATTTATCTGCTTGGCAGAAAGCTGTTGAAAGAATTAAGTCTCCTTCCGCGGAAGTGCTTATTGCCGTTGTGGGAAAATATATTACCCATCAGGATGCCTATAAATCAATTTACGAAGCTTTAATTCATGGAGGCATTGCCAATGATGCGAAGGTAAACATAAAAAAATTGGATTCAGAGAATATCTCCAAAAATGGAGGAGAAAAATATTTAAGAGATGTCCAAGGAATTCTCGTGCCAGGTGGTTTTGGGCACAGGGGTATTGAAGGAAAGATTAAGGCTGCCCGATATGCAAGAGAAAACAGAATTCCTTTTTTGGGTATCTGTCTCGGGATGCAAGTAGCGGTGATAGAATTTGCAAGAGATGTCTGTGATTTTAAAAAAGCCAATTCCACGGAATTCAATAAAAAAACACCTCATCCTGTAATCAGTTTACTGGAGGAGCAGAAAAAGATAAAAATCAAAGGCGGTACAATGCGTTTGGGAGCTTATCGATGTGAGTTAAAGCCGGGTACAAAAAGTTATAAAGCATATGGAAAAGAAGTAATTTGGGAACGCCACCGTCACCGGTACGAGTTTAATAATAAATATAAAAAGGTATTCGTTAAAAAAGGAATGATCATCAGCGGCATTTCACCTTCAAAAAATCTTGTGGAGATAATGGAGATAAAAGAACATCCCTGGTTTGCAGCCTGTCAATTTCATCCTGAGTTTAAGTCAAAACCAGATCGAGCACATCCTTTGTTTCGTGATTTTGTTAAGGCTTCTCTAAGGGGATTACAGCTTTAATTGCCGAATTAATCAAAATATTATTAATGGAGTGAGGCAGTTTAAATAAAATGTGTGGAATATTTGGGGTATACGGGCATCCTGGCGCTTCAGAGCTTGCATATTTGGGATTATATTCTTTACAGCATCGCGGACAGGAAAGTGCCGGAATTGTTACCTCTAATGGAAGAAAACTTTGTTCTCGTAAAGGGATGGGGCTTATTTCAGATGTCTTTACCAACCAGTCTTTAAACAAACTCAAGGGATATGCGGCAATCGGTCACGTGAGATATTCAACCACTGGCTCTTCTTTACTTAAAAATGCTCAGCCTTTCCTGGCAAACTATCCTGAAGGAGAGATTGCTATTGCTCACAACGGAAATCTCACTAACAGTAAAGAGTTAAGGGATAGCCTTCAAGACAGAGGTTCAATCTTTCAGACCACCACAGATTCAGAGGTTATTATACATCTTATGGCTTGCACCTCAAAAAAATCTCTTAAAGACAGGTTGATTGATGCTCTTCTCCAAATAAAAGGAGCATATAGCCTCCTTTTAATTACCGAAAAGGAAATAGTGGCAGCGAGGGACCCGAATGGTTTTAGACCGCTATGCTTGGGAAAGTTGGATAACTCTTTTGTAGTAGCTTCCGAATCCTGCGCTTTTGATATCGTTCAGGCAGAATATATCAGGGAAATTGAACCGGGTGAAATTTTAATTATAAACGAAAAAGGTCTTACTTCTCTAAGACCTTTCCCGAAAGTGCAACGATCATTGTGCATCTTTGAATTTATCTATTTTGCCAGGCCTGATTCAAAAATATTTGGAAAAAGTGTCTATCTGACGAGAAAAAGATTGGGGGAAAAACTCTATGGGGAATCTCCTGTTAAATCCGACCTGATCATACCTATTCCAGATTCAGGTAATTATGCTGCTTTAGGCTTTGCACAAAAATCCAAAATTAATTTTGAATTGGGCATCATCAGAAACCACTATATCGGAAGAACCTTCATTCAGCCTAAACAGGAGATTAGAGACTTGGATGTAAAGATAAAGCTCAATCCTGTTAAAGAGTTATTAAAAGGCAAAAGAATAACCGTAGTGGAAGATTCTATTGTCAGGGGAACAACTTCCAGGTTGAGGATGCAGAGTTTAAGACAATCTGGGGCCAAGAGGATAGATATGCGCGTGAGCTGTCCTCCGCATCGTTTTCCCTGCTTTTATGGAATTGATTTCTCAACCCGAGGAGAACTGATTGCCTCTTCCCATTCCATAGAAGAAACCAGGAAGTTTATTGGTCTGGATTCTTTATCTTACCTGAGTTTAGAAGGAATGCTTGATGCTATGCCTCTTCCCAGAGAAAATTTCTGTGTTGCCTGTTTCAACGGAAAATATCCGATACCCATTCACCAAAAGATAAGTAAATATAGTCTGGAATGAAAGATGTATTGAGGGCGGATGGAGCAGAGTAAAAGGAGGTATCAGATGGACTTTATTTTTAGAGTTCCGGTAAGAATTATATTTGGAAGAGGCGCGGTTAAAAATGTCGGTTCAGAGGTAAAAAAATTAGGAGGCAAAAGAATTTTTCTCGTTGCCGATCACAATATTGAGAAGATTTCAAAAAGGATAAAAAACCTTCTTCTTCGGGAAGGATTAAAAGTAACAATTTTTGATGAGATTAAATCTGAACCCACTGTTGAAATTGCTGATAAAGCAACAGGCTTAGCCAAGAGGAAAAATTGTAACCTTGTAATAGGTGTTGGGGGCGGAAGTTCCATGGATATTGCCAAAGCCGTTTCAATACTGCTAACCAACAAAGGAAAGGCAAAAGATTATCAGGGTCAAAATATGGTAAAGGCTCCTGGTGTTCCAAAGATAATGATACCAACTACTGCAGGCACAGGAAGCGAGGTTACCATAACTTCTGTCCTAATTAGAGAAAAGATAAAGGCTGGTATCAATAGTCCGTATCTCTTTGCTGAATTGGCAATTCTTGATCCAACGCTCACTCTTTCTTTGCCACCCGAGGTAACAGCATCAACTGGAATGGATGCTCTTACTCATGCTATTGAAGCTTCTACCTCAAAAAGCACTTCTCCGATGGTCAATCTTTTTGCCTTTAAAGCCATTGAGCTGATCAACCAGAATTTATTAAAAGCAGTAAAAGATGGAAAAGATATAGAAGCAAGAGAGGGAATGCTTTTTGGCAGTTTACTTGCCGGTATCGCTTTAGCCAATGCTGGTGTTGGAGCGGCTCATGCTCTTGCCTATCCTCTCGGTGGAGTTTATAATATCTCCCACGGAGTAGCCAATGCACTTCTTCTTCCTGATGTGATGGACTTTAATTTGAAAAGTAATCCCAAACAATTTTATCGGATAGCTTTACTGATGGGTAAGAAAAGAGCAAAAGATGCTGTGATAGATGTCAGGGAACTCTCCAGGAAGATAAAAATAATCCAGCGCCTGAGAGACTTGAAAGTACCTAAATCAGCAATTGCAAAACTGGCAGAAGATGCGATGAAGGTTACAGGCCCCATTCTTAATAATCCTCGCAAGATTACCTTGAAGGACGCGATAAAGCTTTATCAAAAGGCTTTTTAAGGTACTGTCAAATAAGTTATGAAAGATTTCACGACTAAGTATAAGAGAAATAAGAAGCTCCCTCCCCATTGAGGGGGGAGGGATAGGGTGGGGGTGAAGAAATATAAAGAAGAACTAAAAAATAAAGCAAAAAGATTAAGGAAGAAACTAACAGAAACAGAAAAATATTTATGGAACTATTTAAGAAATAAACAAATAGATAGATTTAAATTCCGGCGTCAACAACCAATAGGTAAATACATAGTAGATTTTATAAATTTTGAGAAAAAATTAGTTATAGAAGTAGATGGTGGGCAACATTCAATTTATAAAAAGAAAGATGTTATAAGAGATAAATATCTTAAAAAAGAAGGATATAAAGTGTTAAGATTTTGGGATAATGAAGTTTTAAATAACATAGAGGGTGTTTTAGAGATGATAATAAATAATCTTTCACCCTCACCTAAATCCTCTCCCCTCAAGGGAGAGGATAAAGAGAATAGTTAATCAAGGATTTTGACAGTACGCTTTTTAATAAAGGGAGAAAAAATGCCGGGAAACGAATTAATTGGTAAAGAAGAGGAATCTCAAGTAGCCGATGTTATGAAAAGAGGTGTCCTTTTTCGCTATGGATTTGAGAAGAGAAGGGAAAATATTTTTAAGGTTGCGGAGTTTGAAGAGAAGTTTGCCAGATACATCGGGGCAAAATATGCTCTTGCAGTCTCTTCGGGAACGGCTGCTTTGAGAGTAGCATTGGCTGCCCTTAATATAGAGAAGGGTGACGAAGTAATCACATCTGCTTTTACTTTTATTGCTACCATTGAAGCAATTGCTGAAGCAGGTGCCGTCCCCGTGCTGGCTGAAGCAGACAGTTCCTTTAATCTTGACCCTGAAGACCTTGAAAAAAAGATTACTGAGCGGACAAAAGCAGTTATTCCTGTTCATATGTTTGGGGTATCTGCAGAAATGGATGAAATTATGGAAATTGCAAAAAAACATAATCTTAAAGTTATTGAGGACAATGCAGAAGCCTGTGGTGGCTCTTATAAAGGTAAAAAACTGGGTACTCTCGGAGATATTGGTTGTTTTAGCTTTGACTATGTCAAAATGATTACCACTGGTGAAGGAGGTATGGTCGTTACCGACAATGAGAATCTTTACAAGGAAGCAATTTATTATCATGACCATGGCCACAGCCACAAACCAAATACTCCTCGCGGAGAAGAAGGTAGAGTCCATGCCGGATTTAATTATCGCATGGGAGAGTTACAAGGAGCTATCGGCATCGCCCAACTTGCCAAACTTGACGATATGATTAGAGAACAAAGAAAGCATAAAACCCATTTGAAAGAAAGAATTTCTTTAATTAAAGGAATGAATTTTAGAAAAATTCCTGACCCTAATGGTGATATTAGCGCCTTCCTCTTCATTTACCTGCCAGACAAGGAGAAAAGAGAAAGGTTTGAAAAGGTCTTAACGGAGGAAGGCGTTGAGACAGGAGTTTTTGCTTACTGGCACTATTTTTCTAATGTTGACCCTTCTGCTTATATGGGAAAAGAGGTAAGAATAGAGATGAACGGACAGACCGAGGAGTTGGTTAATCGAGCAGTGCTTTTTTCTATCTCTGTGCGTCAGAGTGAGAAAGATTTAGAAAATATTGTCAGGGGAATAAAAAAGGCATCTTCTGTTATTTAAAAGCATCGGAATTTCAATAATTCCGATGATTAAAGGTCTTTATCTTAAACTTAAAGTTTACCTAAAGGAATATGCAAAGGATTTTGATTTGGACCTTAGAAAAATCCTGAGAGAGAAATTTATGAAATTGTTACCCTGCACAATCCGACCATATGGAAAACTCTATGCTTATTAAAATTTGACAAAAGATATCTATGTAATAGAGTATACTCAGAAACCACCCCTTCTTTATTGGCGGCCAATTTCATCCCGAATTTAAGTCCAAACCTCTTTCTCTCACCCTCTCTTTAGCGCCTTTATCAAAGCCTCATTAAAAAGGGATAAACATATTTAACAATTGATTAAAAACTGTGTTATAATATGTGGAGAAATTAGGGAAATTAAGACTGAAGTAATTGAGGGACTTTACAATAACCTCAAAGGAAAAGAAATGCGGGA
>Ga0210051_1005578_pt1 | contig 12008 bp, 13 predicted proteins | sample CryGey092014_all_FD_185464 | JGI IMG/M metagenome (GOLD analysis project Ga0210051, IMG submission 185464) | Groundwater microbial communities from aquifer - Crystal Geyser CG23_combo_of_CG06-09_8/20/14_all (SPAdes) (version 2) | ecosystem: Environmental > Aquatic > Deep subsurface > Groundwater...
CCTGTGTTGAATCGTTGTTTGAAGAAATTGAAATGTTGAAACCAAAAAAAATAATTGTTTTAGGAAACAAAGCGGCTAACTATCTTCTAAAGTATGATATAATATTTACAAAGATAGTTCATCCATCCTTTTGTCTCTATAAAGGAATTACGTGGAGAGATTATGCAAAAAATTTTATTTTTTGAGGGCGTAGATAAAACGGGAAAATCTAGCATTGCAAAGCGTCTTAGTAAAATTATCTCAACCCTATATTTCAAAAATACAACTGAAAAATTATTTTTTACAGACAAGACAATAACAAAATATAGATGGCTTGATCAACTTTACCTCTACGAATTTCTCAAACAGACTGGATATTCTGTAATCATTGATAGAGGGTTTATTAGTGATCTCGTTTATACAAGGATTTTTAGAAAAAAAAACAAAGAGACCATAGAGAAGTTAATCATAGTAGATAAATTGTTTGCTTCTATTGGGGCAAAAATAATCTATTGCTATAAAACAAAAAATACTTTTGTAGATGATGTTATTGATATTGATAAATATTCGTCGTTAAGCAATGAATATGATAGATTTCTAAAACTTTCATTTTGTGAAATATTAAAGCTTGATACAACAGATATGAATATAGATTCTCAAATAAATAAAATCACAGAATTTGTATATAAAACATAAGCATGAGAAAAACTTTCAAATATAGAATTTTTCACTGTCCTGTTTGTGGCTTCCAATTGAACCGTGACGTCAATGCTGCAATAAATATTTTAGCCTTGGGAATGCAAGACTTAGCTTCGGCTTAGAAGCCCCTTTCGTAAGATAGGGGAGCATTCATCTGTTCGTTGAGGCTTGATATAATGGATATAATTATCGCAAATCCACCATGGTATTATCAAGAAAAAGACAAATGGCGCTTCGGAATAAGAAGTGGATCTCGCTGGCCATTTACTGTTCCACAAGAGAAAGATTTTTTAATTCGTTATAGACCGTTTCCATTTTGGCTAGCATATACACAGGCTTTACTGCTTAAAAAAAACATCAACTCAATTTTTGTTGATTCGATAGCTCGCGGTGATACTTATGAACAATTTTATGATATAGTCTTTCATGAGCATCCGCAATATGTCTTTTTTGAAATGTCAACCCCGTCATATAAAAACGATATTATGATAGCAAAAAAACTTCATAAAATGGGGGTAAAAGTTCTTATTGGCGGGACTCATGCAACTGTTTTTGCAAAAGAGTTGTTAAAAAAAGAAAGTATATTTGCTATATTTAAAGGGGAGTATGAATTTTCTCTTTTACACTTTTTAAAAAAAGATCCAACTAGTGGAATCAAAGAGACTATTGAATTTGATATAAATACTTTACCATTTCCACATAGAGATGAAAATATTATTTGGCAATATAGAGAAAGAACGCATGCTTTTACTCCATTTCAGATTTCGATTTTAACTTCTCGCGGTTGTCCATATTTATGTTCATTTTGTCAATGGCCAAAAGTAATGTATAATAAAAAAATAAGATTTAGGGACCTTTTCTTTATAGAAAAAGAAATACTTGAACTTAAACGTAGATTTGGAAAAGATATTTATATTTATGTAGACGATGACACATTTAATTTGAATGAAGAAAGATCTATAGAGATTTCAGATATTTTTGCAAAACATAAGCTAAAATGGGGGGCAATGTGTAGAATAGACACAACAAGTAAAAAAGGTTGGAAAAAATTATATGATAATGGACTTAGACACGTAAATATTGGAATAGAAAGTGCAAGCCAGCAATTACTTAATACTATCAACAAAAAGTTAAATATAGAGGAAGCAGAAGAAAAGATAAAGTTTCTTAATAATATTGGCATGCATATTCATCTAACTTTTATGTTTGGAATTCCAGGAGAAACAAAAAAAGATATTGAGATGACAAAAAATTTTTTTGATAGGGTAAATGTTGCTTCAAAGCAGCAATCAAAATGTATTCCTCTTCCTGGAACAACGTGGTGGGAGAGTTTGAATAAAAAAGAGAGAAATAGAGATTTTGATGGCTATAAGACCTTAATAGGACGATTGTAAAAAAGGAGGAACAAATGCATCTTGGTTATGCATTTTGGGGATTTTGCGAAGAATATAAAGATAGTACAATCGTTGAAACTCCAGATGGAGGAAGATTTACGCGTCCAATTTTCGTAAAAGAGCTATTTAAACGAGGCATAGATGTGGTATGTTTGCAACAAAAACGAGAGAGGGCACCATTAAAAGGACTGAGATTCAGCAACGATTTTCCTAAAATAGACGCTTTATTTGTAGAATGGCGATGGCCGACGTATAAAAATTATACCCTTCATCCTCAGCATGAAAATAGATTTTATGAACCAGATTTGGATAGACAAAGCGCCTTATTAGATTTTTATTCCGGGAAGATCCCAATTGTTGTTTGGGACACAGATCTAAAAGTGAGAAATTATATAATTGAAAAATATGGCAAAAATGTTATTTGGACAGAGCCATCGTTTTTCTGTAAAAATAAGGATTTTCTTTCGATGCCATATTTTACTGATTATGACTTAGAACTATTTAAGCCTACGATTCCTAAAAAACGAGTTGTATATGTTGGCAGTAATTACGAACGTTATTGGGCAATTGATAAATATTTTTATAACATTGGAGAGAAATATAAAGACATTGATATTCAGTTTTATGGTAATTGGCTTAACATTTCACCCGAAAGGCCAGAACAAGCTGAACAGATTATTCGCTATGCTAAGTATATTAACTTCAATAAACGCAATAAGTTTTTAGACGGAATGAAAATAATGAATGAATCTATTTGTACAATACATCTCATGAAGGAAGAGTATTGTAAATATGGATTAATAACTCCAAGATATTTTGAATCACTAGCAAGCAACTGTATTGCATTTATACCAGAAGAATTCCCAGTTCAATTATATGGTAAGAAATTTGAGGCAAAGGCAGAAGACATTGTAGAAAAAATAGAGGCTCTTTCAAAATTAACAATTAACCAGCGTAAAACTGTTATTGGCGAACAAAAACAAGCGGCAAAAGCAATTTCCCCTCAAACACAAGTTTCTACTTTTGTCAATAATTTATGGGAGTTATTATGAAGGCCCAGCTTTGCTTTCTAGAGGATACTTTGAAATGACATCTACATACCCGTTTATATGCAAAATTTGTGGTAGAGAGTCCAATGAAACTATTTTGGACTGTGACAAAGATGATTTTTGTATTTGTATGAATGGTCATGGATGCGAAATAGAACGGAGAAATGCAAATATTTTTAAGGAAATATATAAGCGTCTGATTGAAAACGGGAAAGATTGTTTTCCAAGAGGATTGAGGACAAAGGAAATTGAAAATTTTTCTTATATTTTTCCTCCCTATGTTAGATTTGCTAATTTTGAAGATAGAAAACTAAAACTGAATTATATTAAAAAAGAATTTCTTTGGTATTTAAAAGGAGATAAGTTTGATGTTTCAATTACTCAATATGCAAAAGTGTGGAAAGACTTTATAAATATTGATGGATCTATAAATTCAAATTATGGTCAGTATATTTTTGGAGAAAATAATCAATTTGATAAAGTTGTTGATTGCCTTAGCAAAGATAAAGACTCTAGAAGAGCAGTAATTATGATATTACAACCTTACCATTTGTTGAATCTAGATATGAAAGAAGTTCCTTGTACTTATTGCTTGAGTTTTAGAATTAGAAATAATAAGTTAAATATGTCTGTAAAGATGAGAAGTCAGGATGCATGGTTTGGGTTTGGGAGTGATATTCCTTGTTTTTCTTTTATTCATGAGATGATTTATGTTGTGTTGAAAAATAAGTATAATGATCTTGAGTATGGAGATTATTTTCATTCAGTAGATTCTTTTCATGTTTATGAAAGACATTTTGATATGATAAAAAAAATAAGTGCTGGTGTTTCAAATTATTCTTTTGTTTCATGTCCACAAATAAGTTCATTAAATGAAGTTGTTTTTTTAAGAAAAGGTGATTTTTCAAATATCCCATTTAGCTTTAAATTTAGCGAATGGTTGGTAAATTAATGATTTTGTTTTAAATTTATCTAAAAATTAAGCAAGAAGACCCCTTCCAAACTTTGTTTGGTGGGGGATAAATTGATTGCATTTTTATCTTGCCTGTGGTATTATTCTCAATAAAGACCTCAACGCTGCAATCAATATTCTAAATAAATCTACTGCAAGAATTGTGAGAAGTAACGCTTGAGGAGAAGCGGTGTATCAATACCTCTCATTGAACCAAGAAGCTCCGTCCGTAAGGGCAGTGTAGTTCATAAGATATTTTTCTAAAATGGATTATAATAAATGTGAATTGATCATAAAGCACTTGGCTTATAATTCAAACAACAATTTGTTTATAGAACTTTTGAGGAGAAAATTAGTTGCTAAAAGTCAAAAGATTAAAAAGTAACATAAAACTTCCGATTAAGATGAAGGAAGGTGACGCTGGGTTTGATGTTTTTAGTACAGAAAGTGTTACTATTGGCCCTGGAGAAAGACATAAATTTTCTTTAGGTTTTGCATTAGAAATTCCAATTGGAAATGTAGTATTAGTCCAAGAAAGATCAGGAATGGCTAATAATAACGGTGTTTTAACAATAGGAAACGTAATTGATTCAGGATATCGAGGTGAATGTCATGCAATATTATTTAACTCATCTCAATTATCAATATATATTAAGAAAGATCAAAGAATAGCGCAATTGCTTTTATTGCCATGTTATGTAGAAAAAGAAATAATTGAAGTTGACAAATTAACATCAACAGAGAGAGAAAATAATGGATTCGGAAGTACTGGAGAATAAAAAATATTATGAATGATAGCAGATCTAGTTGGGATAAATATTTCTTATCATTTTTACCTATAATAGCTTCAAGATCTACTTGTGATAGAGGTAAGGCAGCTTGCTTGATTGTTAAGGACAAAAGAATAATTTCAACTGGTTATGCTGGAAGTATAAGCGGACTTCCACATTGTGATGAAGTGGGGCATTTGTTGGTAAAGCAAATCAACGATGATGGTTCTATAAATGAAAGTTGCATAAGAACTGTACATTGTGAACAAAATGCAATTGCTCAAGCAATAAGAAATGGTGCTTCTGTTGAAGGAGCAACCGTTTATCTCACAATGGAACCATGCTTTTCGTGTGCAAAATTGTTAATTCAAGCTGGAATAAAGCGAGTTGTTTGTGTTAAGCTTTATCATAATGCACAATTGAGCAGAAAGCTTTTTGATGATGCTAAATTAGAATTTGTCGTTTTGAGCAAAGAAGAAGAAAAGTACTGATGGACTTTTGTCATTTACATGTGCATGATCAATATTCGATTCTTGATGGTTTTGGAACTTCAGAAATGTATGTTTCTGAAGCAAAAAAGCATGATTTTAAATATATAGCAAGCACAAATCACGGAAATATTGATGGCCTTATTAAATTTCAAAAATGCTGCGAGGCAAATGATATAACCCCGATACTTGGAAGTGAATTATATGTAGTCGATAACCTTACTATAAAAGATAACAAAGAAAAACGTGGACACATTGTAGTCCTTGTAAAAAACGCTATTGGTTGGAATAATTTGACTAAAATGCTTACAATTGCAAATCTTGATGGCTTTTATAAAAAACCAAGAGTTGATTTTAATACGATATTACAATATTACGAAGGTTTAATTTTTCTTACTGCCTGTACATCGAGTTTTATTTATAATGAAAAAGGAATCGGCTTCTTAGAAAATTTATTAAAGAAAACAAAGAATGTTTATTGCGAGATAATGCCTATTGACTTTGTTAATCAACAAGCACATAATAAAAATATCTTAAAAATTGCGAAGAAATATAATTTAGACGTAATAGCGTCTAATGATTGTCATTATCCAAGATCTGAAAATGCTGAGGCACAAGAAGTGCTTTTAGCAATACAAAGAAAAGCAAAATGGGACGATCCAAAACGATGGAAGTTTGATTCTGTAGATCTTTATCTTAAATCTGCAAAGGAAATGATTGAATCATTTAAGAAAAACCATCCATATATTGATGAAACAACTTATATTTCTGCGATAGAAAATACAGTTAAGGTTGCTAAGCAATGCTGCTATAAATTAGAAAGCGAGAATGTTTTTCTTCCATTGATAATTGAAGAAATAGATGAGTTTGAATATCTTTTACAGCTTTGTCAAAATGGGCTTGAAGATAAAATAATTGCAAAAAAAATTCCAAGTGCTCAATATAGAAAACGGATGACTTATGAATTAAGTATCATTAAACAGCAAAAATTTGTTTCATATTTTTTAATTATTCAGGATGTTGTTAATTGGTGTAAACAAAATAACATTTTTGTAGGCCCTTGTAGAGGAAGCGTGGGATCAAGCTTGATTGCATTTCTTACAGGTATTACCGAAGTAGATCCAATAAAACATAATCTTATGTTCGAAAGATTTATTTCTCCGAATCGTGTGGATCCTCCCGATATTGACCTTGATTTTGAAGACCGGAAAAAAGGGGAGGTAAGAAATTATTTTGAACAAAAATATGGAAAAAATAATACTGCAAGTGTATCAACTTTCCTTGTAATGAGAACGAAAATGGTCTTTAGAGATGTTTGTAGAGTTTTCAATGTTCCAATAGATAAAGTAAATGCTGTATCATCTTTTATAGGAGATTCTATCTCAGAACAAATAGATACGGTTAACTTTGATAAAATATTTAACTCTGTCCCGCAATGTATTGAATTTAAGAATAAGTATCCTAAAATAGTTAATTATTGTTCTCAACTTGAAGGACAAATAAGAGGAATAGGGAAACATGCAGCAGCAATAATTCTTGCAAAAGAAGATTTACGTATTTCTAATCGATGTAATCTAACAAGACGTAATGAAGTACTTACGGTAAATTGGGATAAAAAAGATGCTAAATTTATGGGAATGCTCAAAATTGATATATTGGGATTATCAAATCTAAGTATAATGAGTTATTGTAAAGAACTAATTAAACAAAATCATAATATAGAGATTAATTTTGAAGAAATTGATCTAGAAGATAACCTTGTGCTTAGGGAATTTGCACGTGGTAATTGTATTGGAATATTTCAATTTAATACTTATGGATTAAGCAAGCTTTGTAAAGAATTAAGGGTAAATAATTTTGATTTGTTAATGCACATAGTTGCTATGCATAGACCCGCTGCATTGAGAAGCGGAATGGTTGAAGAATTCAAAACAAATTATTTTAGAAAAGAAAAAAATGTTCATGGAAATAAATTAGATAAGATTCTTTATGATACTTATGGAATTATTATCTATCAAGAGCAAGTAATCCGCATAATTGTTGAATTAGCACAAATGTCATTCATTAATGCAGATAGAATTCGCAAACTACTTGATCATGAAGACAAAGAATCTTTAGAACAGTATAGATATCCTTTTATTCAAGGATGTATTAAAAATGATATTGATAGACTTGATGCAATTAAGATATGGAAGAATTTGATAAGTTATGGAGGATATGGTTTTTGTCAAGCACATGCATGTGGATATACAATATTATCTTTTATGAATCAATGGGCCAAAGTATATTATCCAGCTGAATTTATGTGCGCAAATCTTACTTTTTCATCTTTAGACAAAAAACAAGAGTTAATTAACGAAGCATATCGAATTGGATTGAAAGTAATTCCACCAAAAGTTGGAATATCACATGCTACATTATGGACGCTAAAAGGAAAAACTGTTTATACGCCATTTATTGAGGTGAAAGGTGTTGGTGAAAAATATGCAGAACAGATGATGAAAATCAAGAATAGAGGATTCTTTGAGCAGGAACAAAAAGGAAGAGTTAATGCAATATTAAACAAAATCAATGCATACGATGAAACGAATACTAGCAATAACGAATTACTTCCTTGGATATTTCCTATTCTTAGAAGAGATTAAATTTAAATAGAGTTTCTTTTAAACTATATTATAATAAGAAGGAGGATAAGAAATGAGTTATAAAGATGAACTCACTATTGATAAACATAACCTTGATGTTGAGTGGATAAATCAATCTAAAGTTTTTGCCAAGTGGGGAGAAGAATTAGTTTATGCTCAAGAAAGAACGGATAAAGCCAAGGCGAATTTAGATCTTATTAAAGCACAAACAGACTCAAAAATACGGGCAAACAATATTGGGGGCAAGATTACAGAGTCACAAATTTTAAATATGATAATTCAAGATTCAGAATATCAAAAAGCTATAGTCGAACATATTGAGGCAAAGAAGCAAGAAGGAATCATTGAGATTGCTAGAAAAGCATTTGAATTTCAACGAAATAAAGCGTTAGATCGCCTTACAGATTTATTTTTGTCTAATTATTGGGCAGAACCCAGAGGGAAAGCAGAGCAAATGATTTCTCAAAACTTAGAAAGACAACATGAAAAAATGCTAAACGAAAATCAAAGATTGACTAGGAGAGAAAAATGATAATTGAAATTATTGGTTGGATGAGTTTGATTGTGTTGATATTATTATGCGGATATCTAGGGGTCCGATTGTTCACAAAGGCTTTCTTCAAATCTTATTTTGAAGATTATATTTTTCGGAAGATTGAAAAAGAGAAAGAAAACAATAAAATAAAAAAGGAGGAAGGAAATGACAGCTTACAATAGAGAACAAATAAGAGAAGAGATGTTGAAGCGATCACAAGAGACTTACACAGGAATAGGGAGTTATCGTTATTTCAATGCTGAAGGAGATCTTCCTCTGTGGAGTCCAAAACCAACAAAAGAAACCCCATACATAATTGATATTTTGCCCTTTCAAGCGGGCGAAAATTATCCAATATTGGATAAAAGAAACCCAATTAAGTCAGGTACTTGGGTGTATAGATTAGAAGCGTTGGTTCATCAGAACATTGGCCCAAGAAAAGAATGGGTAATTTGTCCTGCTGCTAATTATGGTTTACCATGTCCAATATGCGAAGAAATCAGTGAAAGACAAGCCAATGGAGAAGAATATGAAACATATTCTAACATTGCTAATAAAAGACGTTGCGCATATAATGTAATTGTATACAATGACAAAGATGAAGATATAGTGCAAATTTGGGAAGTGAGTTATAAATATTCAGAAAAGCAGATAAGACTACAGGCAAAATCTCCACGAACAGGAGGAATTGAACCGTTTGCAGATCCTGATGTTGGGAAATCTATCTCATTTGAAGTAGCTAATGACACTTATCGAACAATTCAAGGTCATAAACTCGTTGCAAGAGATTATGCAATTTCTGATGAAATATTATCAAAAGTTTACACACTAGATGAGGAAATTGTCTTAATGACTTATGAAGAGATTGATAAAATTTTTCATTTTAGAGGAGAAGATTCTGAGAAAAAAGACGATCGAAAAACTACAACTTCTTATAGATCAAGAGCTGAGAAGACAAAAATAAAACAAGATGCTCTTCTGTTTGATGAGAAGATATGTCCTCATAGCGGCAACTTTGGAGAAGATATTGATAAGCTTAATCAATGTGGGGAATGCGAATCTTATGACATTTGCGCAGTAGAAGCAGATAGAATTGCTCTTGAAAGAAAAAAGAAAAGAGATGCAAGAAAGGCTGGGACAGGTAAAGAAGAAGCGCTTTCCGAGGGAAAAAGATTGCATAGGCCAAGAGTCGAGAGGGTGGAAATAGAAGAAGATGTTCCATTTTAACTTTTTCGCTGAAATAGGAGAAAGATAATTCACTTGAAGGGAGAAAAGAAATGGAAAACGAAAGATATTGGTATAAGATAGGAAATCTGAAAAGCGGAGAGGCAATTTACTGCGGAGTAAAAGAAGAGATCGCCATTGAGAAAGAGCATCATTACTTGGTGGCTCCAAACGAAGAAGAAATGTTAGAATTGAAAGGTGAGAAGATAAGGAAGATAATTGAAATTGGCTAATCTTAAACGCAGATCAAAAAATATAGAAGAAAAAATACAAGAAATTATAACTGAAGTTTCAAGTAAAGTCAATTCTTTCAAGACAAAAGAAAAAAAAGAACACAAAACTATTTCCACAGGATCAACATTACTCGATTTAACAATATCTGGTAGCAGAAGACAGGAAGGAGGTATCCCTGGTGGTATAATTTTAGAAGTAGCCGGCCCTGCATCATCTGGTAAAACAGCTATCTTAGCTAGTATTGCTGCCAATGCTCAATCAAAAGGCGGACAAGTCATGTTCCTTGATCCTGAAGCCCGTTTTGACCAAGAATACGCAGAAATATACGGAATTAAGTTAGACAAAGAAGATTATTATCAACCAGATACAGTCGAAAAAACATTTGATATGATCTATAATTGGCAGCCAAAAAATGAAAAGGTTATTAATGTAATTACAGCGGATTCTCTAGCTGCTTTATCAACCGAAATAGAAATGACAGATCGAGATAAAATGGGAATGAGGAGAGCAAAATCTTTCAGTGAAGGATTGCGCAAAACAGCCAGAATTATATCAAAGAATAACTGGTTAATTGCTTGCTCAAATCAACTGCGAGATGGATTATATGGAGATGTAACCCCTGGAGGGCAAGCGATAAAATATTATTGTTCTCTAAGAATGAATATTCACCAAATAGAAAAAATAAAAAAAGAGAAGATGTTTCACGAGAAAAAAATATCAAAAATACTTGGAATAAAAAGTAGATGTACCATAACCAAATCTACAATAGATTCACCACATAGAGAATGTAACGTATCAATCGTTTTTGGTTATGGTTTAGACACTATAAGAGATGAATTAAATTTTTATAAAACTACTCTTGGGGAAACAACATTTAATTGCTTTGATAAAAATTATCAATCTATTGATAAAGCCATTACATATATTGAGCAGAATAATTTACAAGAGAAGTTAAAAAAAAGAACTATTGATTTATGGAATGAAATAGAAAAATTATTCATCCACAGTAGAAAAAGAATATGAATGAAATCACTATTATCATTGATTGCAATTATCTCTGTTATGTAAACAAGTTTGCTCTTTCAAAGGGCTTAGCTTATAAAGGAAATAGAACAGAGATCATATTCGGATTTTTACGTCATCTTCTTGAATTGTCAAGACAGTTTCAGACGAATCAATTCATTTTTTGTTGGGATTCTCGTGATTCTTTCAGGAAAAAGATATACCCCGAGTATAAGATAAATAGACGAGCTGATAGATCTGAAGAAGAAATTGAATCTGATAAAATTGCCTACAAGCAGTTTGATTTGTTGAGAACCTATGTGTTACCAACAATGGGATTCACAAATATTTTGCTAAAAAAAGGATATGAGTGTGATGATCTCATCGCATCTATAGTTAAGAATAACTTAGATATAAAATATATAGTTGTTGCAAATGATAGCGATTTGTTTCAGCTACTTGACTATTGTACCCTCTATAATATCAGTAAAAAGAGGCTTATGACAAAAATCATTTTTGAAAGGGAAAAAGGTATCAAACCAAACAAATGGGGCATAGTAAAAGCGATAATGGGCTGCTCAGCTGATAATATTCACGGTGTTTCTGGTGTAGGAGAAAAGACAGCAATTAAATATCTGAAAAGAGAAACGACTCCTAAAACTACCTTGAAAATAAAAAATTCTTTAGAAATAATTTATCGCAATATGCTTCTCATTATTCTTCCTTTTGAAGGCATAAAACAGCTTCAAATTATTCATCAACAAGATCTTTCAAAAAAAGGATTCATGACCATTTGTGAACAATTTGCTTTTAACAGTTTTTTAGAAATAAAACTCTTGCAAGAATGGATCAAGCAATTCAATATGAAGTAAAGGAAAATGGAAAAAAAGCAATTGCTTGCTTGCTCCATTTCACAAAGACATAATAGATTATGTCTTTATAAAAAAAGTGGAGCCAAGGTGAAAGGGGCATCACAAAGACATGATAAATAAAATTGAGACCAAACATTATCATTCTCATAAAAACACTGTAATTGA
>Ga0210051_1005582_pt1 | contig 12002 bp, 8 predicted proteins | sample CryGey092014_all_FD_185464 | JGI IMG/M metagenome (GOLD analysis project Ga0210051, IMG submission 185464) | Groundwater microbial communities from aquifer - Crystal Geyser CG23_combo_of_CG06-09_8/20/14_all (SPAdes) (version 2) | ecosystem: Environmental > Aquatic > Deep subsurface > Groundwater ...
GCCGCTTTACGGCGGCTGGCGGCGAGGCGGAGCGTCAGTTTCTTTCAAAGAAATTTCGAGCAAAGTTTAGAATATCCCAAAATATAAAAAATCTCCGCCACAACAGACGGAGATTTTTTACGGTTTGGACCTGACGGGATTCGAACCCGTTGCCTTTCGCATGCCATGCGAACGCTCTACCAATTGAGCTACAGGCCCATAAAACGGTATTTTATATCGTTTGTTTTTTTTCTTCAATTTGTTTTTTACTAAACTTCAAGCCATTATAATATAGATAATGCTTATCTTGCAACAGAAAGCCAAAAGCTATAAGCTAATAAATTATGGAATGTCCTCGTCGTTCAACGGATAGGACGTGGGTTTCCTAAACCTAAAATCGAGGTTCGATTCCTCGCGAGGGCAATGTATGGTAATATTAAAATATGAACCCTCACACCAAACAAAATGTTGTGGGGAGAAAATCATAAAAAATACAAACAAATGAAAATTTTATTTTATATGTTTTATAAAATAAAATATAATTTTGTTATGGTGTGGGGGTGAATATTAAAGAATACAAACAATCGGCAAAATTAATACGAGATAATGAAATTTATAAGGTTTATGATTTGTCTAGTTTAAATCATCTAATTCTTTGCTTAACCGAGCTTTATCCGCAAAAAGCCACCACCGGTCATTCTCATAATGACGCTGACGAGGTGTATGTTTTTATTGACGGCGAAGGATTGATAGAAAGGGCGGAACAAAAAATTTCTGTTAAGGCGGGAGATGTCATTCTTGTGCCGTCCGGCGATTTTCATAAGGTTTATAACAAAGGAGAAAAAATTTTAAGCTTCTGGACTATTTTTGAAAAATACGGCGGTCGAGGAAAATAAAGAAAAATAATGTGCTCCCGAGAGGATTTGAACCTCTAACCCTTGCGGGACGGCGTTCTAAACGCCGCGCGTATACCAGTTCCGCCACGGGAGCATATATAATTATAGCATGCTTGAACATTATACCGAGGCGTTTGTTTTTGACAATAAAATCAACAAAGAATTGGATGCTGTTATTACTTTATACACTCGTGATTTCGGCAAGGTGATTGCTCGGGCAAAAAGCGCGAGAAAAATAACTTCTAAACTTAACAGTCATCTCCAGCCGCTTAATTTTGCAAACGTAAGATTGATTGAAAAAAACGCCTTGTCTGCCGGCAAGCAGAGATTTCAAGTGGTTGACGCTTTGACTATTGAAAATAATTCGCGATGGGAAAAAAATCCGGGAAACCTCGCGAAATTTTTAAACATCGCGCAATTTATCAATGAAATGACATTTGAGCTCCATCAGGATTTGCGGCTTTGGCAGGCGATTAAAAAAATATTCAGCGCTGATTTAGTTGAGCTTGAAGATAGAATAATTTATCTCGGCCTGTTAAAAATTCTTGGATTTGATTCGGAACACGCTTCTTGCGTTGTTTGCGATAATCCACAGACTGATTATTTTTCCAAATCTGAACATATTTTTTTGTGCATCAAATGCGCCTGCCCCGCAAAGCGAGATTCGCTTGCGGCGGCTGGAAAAATTACTCAAAATCAATTATTATTTATAGGCAATGCAGGAAGATAATAAAAATTACGGTTCAAGTTGGGCTAAGGAACAAAAGCCCGATTCTCCGCAAAATTTTAGCGAAAAAATTAATGTTCCCGCTATGAAAATAAGTTTTATAAGCCATCGGATATTTTGGGCGTTGGTTGTTTTGGCGGCGATAGGAGTAACGGCGTCCGGTTTTTATTTTTACGATTATTTTTCGGCTAGCCGCGAAATATCGCTTGGTGTGTCCGTCCCAAATAATGTTTTGATGGGCGTTCCTTTTGATTTGGCAATAGATTTTGACAACGGGTCAAAAAATGTTTTGGAAAAAGTTAAACTCTCGGTGTTGTTGCCTGAAGGAACAATAGCGTTGGATATCGGCAAAGAAAAAAGAGTTTTTGAAAAAGTAATCGGCGATATTGATCCGGAGAGCGGTTTTAACGAGAAAATAAAAATTTTGGTTTTTAGCGGCGGAGAATCGGTTAAAAAATTTAACATATCGGTGAATTATGATTCATCTCTGGGGGTCGCTTTTGAAAAAAAACAAAGCGCGGAAATTTCAGTCCGCGAACCGGCCATTAAGCTTGACCTTGTTGCGCCGGAAAAAGTTTTGAATAACGAAGAATTTGAAACAATAATCAAATACGCGAATATTTCCGAGTTTGATTTTTCCGGCGTCAAACTGAATTTTAATTTTCCCAAAGATTTTATTGTTAAAAGTTCCAATCCCGCGGTTAGCAATATTTTAGACATCGGCAATTTAAAAAGAAATCAAAAGGGCGAAATCGCGATTGTCGGAAAAATTTCCAACGCCAGCCAGACGTTTTTTGAAATCAATTCAAGCGTTGAAGCTTATTATGGAAGCCAAGTTTTTAAAATCAGCGAGAAAGCCGCTAAGGTGAACATCGCCCCGTCGCCGCTTTTTTTAAAAATTGAATCCGATAATACTTCGGGATATGTTTTGCCGAATAACGATTTGAGATTTAGTATCGCCTATTTGAACAATAGCGATGTCGGGCTTGGGGATGCCGTGATTAAGGCGAAATTAAATGGAGGAATGTTTGATTTTTCTCAGTTAAGGACCAATGCTTATTATAATTCCCGCGATAATACTTTGACGTGGAACGCGGCCAGTGATTTTGGTTTAAGGTTGATAGAGCCGGGCGGAAGCGGCGCAGTGGAATTTGAAATAAGAGTGAAACAAGGTTATCCTATTAAAAGATTGTCCGATAAAAATTTTGTTTTGAAAGTCGCGGCTGATATTTCTTCGCCGACTGTTCCATATTATGTGGCAGCCGACAAAACAACCGGTTTTGCCAGTTGGGAAACGAAAGTCGCCGGCGCGATTGCTCTTGATTCAAAAATTTATTTCCGCGATTCTTCGACTTTGGCTTCTGGAATTTCAAACAAAGGTTCGCTTCCGCCGAAAGCCAACCGGCCGATAAATTTCATTGTCCATTGGATTGTCAGCAATTATTCCACGGATGTCAGGGAGGCGAGTGTTAAAGCGTATCTCGGTTCGGGTGTTAGACTTATTGGTGAAGCGAAAAGCAATATAAATACTGTTCCGGTTTATAATGAAAGAACGCAGGAGGTGAGTTGGTTTATTGATAAAATCGCCGCAACCAAAGGCATTGTCAATAAGCCGATTGAAGCGGTTTTTCAAATAGAATTATTACCAAATACCAATCAAATTGGGAATTATCCGGTGTTGATAGGAGATTCCGCAATTAATGCCATTGATGAATTTGTCAATTTGCAATTAACCGGCGTTGCCAAGGGTATAACCACCGGGGATTTAAGCGATATTGGTTTTGATTCAAGAAACGGTAAAGTGGTTCAATAATCCCTCACCCTTCAAAGATTTTTAAAAATAAACTAAATTTGAATAAAATAAAAATGAATATTAATATTTATTTATAATAATTAAAATTATCTTCAATTTTTTAATCCAGCACATAAAACTTTATGTGCTGGATAGATCTTTGAAGGGTGAGGGATGAATTACAAAAAAATTTTAAACATTATTAATCCCCAGCCGAAAATCGGCGCTTTGGAAATTGGCGACGTTGATTTGAAATTCAGCTGCATAGAGGACGACAAATTTATTTCATATTCCGTTAAATTGGCGGCCGGAGTGGTTAAAGACGGGAAAATAAGCGACCGCGAAGGGTTTTTGTCGGCATTGTCGGTTATGCGTTCTCAAATAACCGCGAAAGTCAAAGAAAAAATCAATATCATCGTCAACATTTCCGACAATAATGTTTATTTTCAGGTGTTTAATTTGCCCGCTTTGGAGCACAATCTTGAAGAAGCCGTTAATCTGAATTTAAAAATGATTTCTCCGATTGATTTTAATAACGCTTATTATGATTGGCAGGTAATCGGTGAAGAAATAATTGACGGTCGCGCCCAATCGGAAATTTTCGGAGCATTCAGCGAAGCGAAAATAATCGATGAATTTGACAGCGCCTTGAAAGCGAATAATTTCGTGCCTGTGGCTTTTGAATTCAGCGGTATCGCCCTTGCGAGATTGGCGATTGATTTCGGAGCGAATATGGATAAAGCCAAACCATCTCTTTTATTTTATATCGGCGCCAACGGACTAAGCTTCAATCTTATTAGGAATGGCAGTTTGTATTTTAACCATTTTGTTTCTTGGCAAACGATTTATTCTGAAACAAGGGAAATTCCGATGGATCTTTTTAGAAAATTAATCGTTGATGAAATAAAAAAAGTTTTGAGTTTTTACGGCACTCGCTGGAAAGAGCAAATCGACGAAATGATTTTGGTAACCCACGGCTTAAACGACGCCATTATTAAAATAGCGGCGGAGAATTTTTCTTTCAGCAAAGTCCAACCTCTCAGTTTGAAAAAAATCAACGATGTTTCGCCGGGAAATATCCAGCCGGCTTGGTTTTCGGTTTTAGGTTCGGCGATTAGGGGGACAATTCCGCGCTCAAAAGACAATATGATAAGCTTGGCGAAAATAGGGACAGAAGAAGAATTTTTTCAGCATCGGATTTTAGGCTTTGTTAAAATTTGGCGCAATGTTATTTTAATCGTCTTAACGGTTATGTTGATTGTTTTTGCCGGCGTTGACAGCTTGTTTTTGGGGAAGACAGTTGCTTCATTGAATAACCAATTCTCCGGTCTGGGAGAATATAAACAATCGGAAAAAGAAGAATTTGGAAAAAATAAAAAAGAGATAGAAGATTTGAACCAAAAAATAGATTTTGCCGTTAAAGCGAGCGCCGAACGTTCCGTATGGTCGGGATTTTTTGAAAAAATTAACAGCTTGGCGGCTAATGACAATATTTCCATCAGAAGAATTTATATTCAATCAATTAACGCGCCCGTGCTTTTTAATGCTTTGGCGCCGAGTGAAGACGCGGCAATTGATTTTAAAAATAAATTGATTGCCGAAGGTTTTCATAATGTTGATCTTCCTATCACTAAAATCAGCCGGACCGAAAAAGGTGTTGAGTTTACCGTGAGTTTCGGAATTAAATAAAAATATGCCCAAAAATCGTTTTCAAAATTATTATTATTTCTCTTCGCTGTTTTTCGCCGTGGCGTTTATTGTTGTTTTGACAATTAAGATGATTTTCGCTTGGAATCCGCCGATTGCCGGCGCGCCTGGTCCCTCTGGTCAAACTTTATATTCCGATACTAATCATAATATCGGCATCGGTACTTTATATCCAAATTCCAAATTGGAAATTTTCAGCACTTCCTCGGATTCAATTTTGGAACTTTCCCGCGGTCCCGAAACTACTACTTCCACAATTTTCAAAATCGGAACCGATTCCGCTTTTATCATTCAAAATCAATCAACGGATATGTTCGCGATTAAAAACGGCAACGTCGGTATTAACACCACAAACCCAAATGAAAAATTAACAGTAGAGGGAGTATTAAGTATTAAGGAGTCAGACATAGCGCCATCAACAACAAGCGGTTACGGAAAGTTATATACAAAACCGTTAGATAACTATACAAAGCTTCTTCTTCATATGGATGGTGATAATAATTCTACGATGTTTATCGATTCATCGCTTACTCCTAAAACTGTCACTGTTTATGGCAATACAGTAATTGATAGAGCGCGAAGTAAACTTGGTGTAGCGAGCGCATATTTTGACGGCACTGAGGATTATCTTTCTATTCCCGATTCCGAAGACTGGAATTTTGGGAGCGGGGATTTTACGATTGATGGGTGGGTTAATGTGGCTGATACAAATTCATTTAGTTCTATTTTTCAGCAGTATGTTGCTGATAACAATGAATTTAAATTAGCTGTAAATCATATAGGGGGAGGGGTATATGCACTCTATTTTGGTATAAATAGTAGTGAAACATTTTCAATTTACGACACAAATTCCTTTGGCACTGGTTGGCATCATGCAGCGGTAGTAAGAAATGGAAATACTTTTACTATTTATCGTGATGGAGTATCTGTTGCTTCAGCTTCTTATAGTGGCGCGATGCCTAATTTAAATTCTTCTCCTTGGATAGGGAGATTAAAGTCAGATGTTGATTATTGGACAAACAGCTACCTCGACGAACTTCGCGTCTCTAAAGGCATCGCCAGATGGACGAGTGATTTCACGCCACCGACATCGCAATATAGTGCAAGCGGTCTTTTCTTCAAATCCAGCTCCGGCGAAGAAATCCAACTCTAATTTCTAATATAACGTCATCGCAAGACGTTAATCATATTATTATGAGAGAAAAAATTATTGCAGGGAATATTTATCACGTTTTAAACAGAGGAGTTGATAAAAGAAAGATATTTTTAAACGACCAAGATTATTTTAGATTTATTCACGATCTTTTTGAATTTAATGATGTGAATCCAATTAATAATAATTTTTATAAATTTAATAATAATAACGTCTCCGCAAGACGTTATATAGAAAAATCGCAACCGCGAAAATTATTAGTTGATATATTGGCGTTCTGTTTAATGCCGAATCATTATCATCTACTAGTAAAACCTCGTTCTGATAATGGATTATTTAAATTTATTAAAAGATTAAATATGGGTTATTCTCGTTATTTTAATGATAAAAATAAAAGACGCGGTGCTTTATTTGAAGGAAGATATAAATCAATTGCAATAAAAGATGAGAGTCACCTTATTCATTTGCCATATTATATTCATTTAAATCCTTTGGATATTAATTTTTTAGAATGGCGCGACAGAGAAATAAAAGATTATAAAAAAGCAATTAATTTTTTAGAGAATTATAGGTGGAGCAGCCACTTAGATTATATTGGTCAGAAAAATTTTCCATCAATAACTTCGAGAGAATTTCTTTTAGAATTTTTTGGCGGCACGGAGGGTTATAAAAAATCTATAAATAATTGGTTAAAAGATATCGAAGTTGATAAAATCAAGGGTTTTATTTTAGAGGATTAATATTAACGTCTTGCGATGACGTTATATAAAAGTTATCCACAGGGCGTGAGATTGACCGCGGAATATAATGATTTATAATTTAATTAAGCCTGGTGAGGGGGCGTGTTTTTTTAGATACGTCCTTTTTATTTTGAAATCCCTCACCATTTAAAGATAAAAAATGAAGAACGCAGTGGGGGAAAATGATAAATAAAATGAACGAAATATTAAATAAAAAATTAAACTTCAATATTTAATATCTATAAATTTTAATAAAATTTATAGATAAAATTTTTGAAGGGTGAGGGATGGAAAATCAAAATCAAAACAATCAAATAAACGAAATCAATAAACCGAAAAGCAAATTTTGGAAATTCACGCTGATATTTTTAGGAATTGTTATTGGAATTCTTGTTTTATATGTTGCGGGTTTGTGGGGGTGGAGAAAATACGAATGGAATCAGTCTATTAAAAGAGGAGAAATCGCGGAAGAAAATTTAAAGAAACTTATGCGGGAAGATTATGAACAAGCGATGGCGGATACTTATGGCGGCAAAACCCCGCAGGAAACTTTACAGATGTATATAGACGCTGTTGAAAAAGGCGATTACGAATTAGCGAGCAAATATTTCATCGGAGATAAGCAAGAGAAGGAATTAAATAGTTTTAATGGCGCTACGGATGAAAATATTGAAAAGATTATAAATTTACTTAAATTATCTATAAAAAATGAGGGTGGATATAGTTGGGATGGAAATTTTTTTTCTATTGATAAACCATTATATGTAAGTTTTAAACTTTATCCCAACAACATCTGGAAAATAATAGAAATATAAAGATTAGTAATTAGTAAATAATAATTAGGAATAAAATGAAAACCGGTTTAAATAAAATAATAATTTCTTTTTTAATTTTCACCTCGTTTTTCTCTTTTCAGAATGTTTTTGCTTATGATGATAATACTACTCACCCAGCCTTAACTGACGAGATTGTTGATTTTTATAATTTATCTTTTCCCAATAAACAACTTACTTCTCAGCAGAAAGAATGGGTTATTCAAGGTTCTATTTTAGAAGATACTCCGCCGAGGTGGATCAATCATTTTTATGACCCGATTTATAAAGAAGGTTGGTCTGGCGAACATACGGGTATTTATGACAAAGAAGCAGTGCAATTAGTTTCAAAAAATATTATCGCGCCGTATAGCATTGCGCCGGTTTCGTCATTAAATTGGATACATAATGAACAGCTTCAAGCGCAATATGGTTTTTATAAAGGCGCGAAAACTTGGGAAAGAGGAATTTTGGAAATGATTAAGGGCAATGAAAAAGAAGCTTATATGATTCTTGGTTATATTTTACATCTTATAGAAGACGCGACAGTGCCAGAACACACGCGGAATGATACTCACGCTCATGAATTGGAAAAAGCGACTAATGATTATGGTTCGCCCTATGAAGAATATTTAAAAAAATATACTCGCCAAACTATCGAAAAATTAAATATTCCCAATAGTTTAAAAACAGAAAATAAACAACCCATTATAAGACAATCAATTGATGAATATCTAATTTTTTTAGCCGAATATTCTAATAAATATTTCTTTTCCAAAGACACGGTTAATGACCCCAAATATCAATTTCCAAAAATTATCAGGGATGATGATGATTTCGGATACGGAAAAGATGAAAACGGAAAGGAATTTTTATTAGTAAAAAAAATTCAAAATAAAGATAGATTTAATACCATTGATTCATTTATACTCGATGATAAGAGTGACATTATTATTAATGCCTATTTTTCCCGCCTTTCTCGCCAAGCGGTTTTAAACGGCGCCGGAGTTATTGATTTATTTTATAAAGATATTGAATTTAAGAAACAATATTCACCGCATCTTTTTACTTATGATGCGTCTGTTTTAAATTATTTTGAATTGCCGAATATTTCTTTTACCGGCGAAATAGCGAGAATTAAAAATGCCACTCAAACGATTTTTGCCAAAACCGTTTCAACCACTAAGAGTATTTTTTCCTCGGTTGGAAATTTATTGGGAATTAATCAATCGTCACAGCCGCAGCAGTCGCAACAGATTTCTTTATCCAGCGAAGCCACAATTCCCTCAGTGATAGAAAATCCAATAATAGAAACCAAAACAGCAGAAATCAAAACAGAAATTAAAATAGCAGAAACAAAAATAGAAACCAATAATCCGACAGAAATTAAAAATGAAATTTTAGATAATAAAGTAGAGAATAAACCATTGCCGATTGATAACAGTTTATTACAGGAGAAACAACAAAAAGAGGTTGATAAAGTTAATTCTCAAATTCTTGAGAATATTGGAATTAACACTGATGATGAACAGATTAATCAAATAAGCAATCAAACAAACACAATTGTTTTTAAATATACTGGCGGGAGCGGGAGCGTGAGTGGAAGCAGTGGAGGAAATAGCGGCGGTAGTAGCAGTGGAGGAAGCAATAGTAATACGCAGAATAATACGCAAACAAGCGCGGAGCCGTTAAAAATTTTAATTACTGAGATTCAATTGGCTTCAGCGTCAAGCACGCACGACGATTTTATAGAAATTTATAATCCAAACAACGTTGCCGTTAATCTTCAGGACTATCGTCTAGTTAAAAGAACTAAGACCGGCACAAGCGACACCTTAATTAAATCATGGGCGAGCGGCGATTCCATCCCAGCCAATAATTATTATTTATGGGCGAATAGCGATTATAGCGACGTTTCCGTTGTTCCAAATTCAACCACCACGCAGATAATTAGCGATAATAACGGTATTGCCATTCGTTATGGCGCGAATGATACGGGGCAGATTATTGACAGCGTTGCGTGGGGAGAGGCGGAAAATATTTTTATTGAAGGCGCGGTTTTTGCGACAAATCTCGCTGATGGACAGAGTATTCAGCGAAAAATTCAAGACAGCGTATTTATTGATATTGACAACAATACCAATGATTTTGAAATTCAGACTTGTCCGAGTCCAAAAGCGCAAAACGTTGAATGCCAATCAGCGCAGGTGAATCAGGCGCCGAACGCTTTATTTATTTATTCGCCGACAACTCCGCAAATCAACGATTTAATTACTTTTAACGCCGCTTCTTCAACTGATTCTGACGGAACAATTTCTGTTTATCAATGGGATTTCGGCGATAATGCAACTTCGTCAATAACCACAGCCGCTACTGCTCATGTCTATTCTCAAGCCGGTAATTATTCCGTAAGTTTAATTGTTTTTGACGAACAAAACGCTTCGTCAACCGCGACTTCAACGATTATTACTATTGAGGCTGCTCAATCGCAGTCAACCGGAGCTAATCATATTGTCATCAGCGAGATTCAAGTAAGAGGCGACAGCGTTGATGATGAATTTATTGAACTTTACAATCCGACAAATAGCACAATTTCTTTGTCTGATTATTCAATTCAATATTTAACCGGTACCGCTACTTCAACTGCCAAAATTGAAAGCAACGGAGATAAAAGAAATTTTTTAAATGGCGCTCAAATTGCGGCAAAAAGTTTTTATTTATTAGTTAATACGAGCGCGACTTCAACTATTAAAGATATGGCCGATATGACTTACTCTGCTTTTTCTTTATCCGGTAATTTAAACGGCGCTACGATTTTTTTGGTCAGTTCTTCAACATACATTTCCAACATAAATGACCAAATAATTATTGACAGCTTGTCTTACGGCAGCCCAGCATTAGTGGTTAGCGCGGCAACACCAACTGTGCCTGGCATAAATGAAAGTTTGGAACGAAAAGCGTTTTCAACTTCTACTATTGATTTGATGGTTTCCGGCGAGCACAAATTTTCCGGCAATGGTTATGATGCGGACAGTGCGGATGATTTTATTTTACGAAATTTAGCAGAACCGCAAAATTCACAAAATTTTCCCGAACCGCGCACAGTCCCCACCACTCCGCAAAATTTTAGCATTCAATATAGTTCCAGCACAATGAGTTTAAATTTAAACTGGAGCACTTCGCAGGATTATTCCGGTGCCACCTCAACGATAACTTATAGAATTACGGACATTGGCAATTCAAGCTCAACTTTTTCAGAAATTAACACGACTTCAACAAGCGCGAGCATTTCAATTAATGAAGTCGGTCGCGATTACAATTTTTCAATTCAGGCTTTTGACGCGGAAGGGCTTGATTCTATAAGTTCTACGGCATTGATTTCGGTCCCAAATCAAGCGCCGTTAGCTTCTTTTACTTTTTCACCGTTAAGTTCGGAGATTAATCAGGGAATAATTTTTAACGCCGCTTCTTCAACTGATTCTGACGGTCAAATTGTTTCTTATCAATGGAATTTCGGTGATAGCGCGACTACTTCAACAATTTCTACCATCACTACGCATTCATATTCAACAGAAGGTGATTATTTAATTCAATTAACTATTATTGATAATAACAGCGCTTCTTCAATCGCGACTTCAACAATTTCTGTTTCGACGCAACAAATTTCATACCAGCAAACAGATTACACAAATAATGTTAAAAATTGGGATATGAATCCGGTTCTCCATCAGCGTTATATACGTCAAACTTTGGGTAATAATTTGTCCGGTACAATTTCCGGAGTGGATTATTGGATTAAATTTCTTGGCGAGTCATACGCTAGTGATAGGGACGCCAATTTTCAATTAATTGAGTGCGACGATATTAATTACGTTGTAAATTGCCAAGCGGTTGTTAATAAAATTTTTCCTTATATTCGCAATGTTAATTTTCAAGTTTTTATTGGTGAAAATAATTTCACTTTTTCCACGCCCTATATTTTAAATTTAAATAAATTTTATTATTTACAATGGGATTTCCCTTATGTATATCAATGGTGGGCTTGGCGCGGCGAAATAGAATTAGGCTATTCTGCAAATGATAATTATGAAGCTGGTTATTTGTGGACTTATAATCCAACTTATGAAAACGCCAAACCGTATGATAATAATAAAGATTTATATTTTATTTTGCATTTTTCTGAGTAAATTTAAATA
>Ga0210051_1005583_pt1 | contig 12001 bp, 11 predicted proteins | sample CryGey092014_all_FD_185464 | JGI IMG/M metagenome (GOLD analysis project Ga0210051, IMG submission 185464) | Groundwater microbial communities from aquifer - Crystal Geyser CG23_combo_of_CG06-09_8/20/14_all (SPAdes) (version 2) | ecosystem: Environmental > Aquatic > Deep subsurface > Groundwater...
ATTATCAATGCGTTGCAGCTTCTAATGGAGAATATACTTCTTTAAGTACTTGTCAAAATAACTGCATTGCACCAACAAGATATTCTTGCAACACTTCTACCTATCAGTGTTATCAAGCTGTATTTGGTTCTTATGCTTCATATAATGATTGTTTAAATGCTTGCCAACAAATAACTCAACCTTTATCTGTTTCTTGCTATGCATCTCCAAATACTGTTTCAACTAATCAAACTGTAACCTTCTATAGTAATGTTAGCGGCGGCAGCGGTGGTTATACTTATTATTGGAGTGGTTATGCTTCTGGTAATGGTTCTTATTCTCAAACAAGTTTTAGTTCTTCTGGAACCTATTCTGTTAATTTAACAGTTTATGACTCTAGTAGCAGAACTGGCAGTGCATCTTGTAGCGTCAATGTTCAAAATCAATCAACCATTACTCCCACTTTAAATTTCTGGGCTGATAAATATACTTTAAATCAAGGAGAGGCTACTTATCTTCGCTGGACATCTACTAACACTAATTATTGCGTGGCTTCTAATGGCTGGAGCGGCAATAAATCCACTTCTAACTACGAGTCAACCGCTCCTAACAGCCAAACTACTTATACTTTAATTTGTTATGGTAATGGCGGCCAAGTCACTCAAAGTTTGACTCTTTATGTAACTTCTCCAACCACTACCATTAGCTTCACTAAATTAGGGAGAAATCTTTCTAATGGCGATAGGGTTTATTCTAAAGTCATTCGCGTAGCCCAAAGTGATATTATTGAATTCTATTTAACAGTGGTTGCTGGTAGTTCTGCTGATCTTCAAAATGTTGTTATCACAGACAATTTACCTTCAGTGTTAAGCTATCAAAGTGGCACTACTAAAGTAAATGATATTACGCAAGTGGATGGTATCACTACCACTGGTCTATCCTTAGGTACTATTCCAAGGGGCACTTCTAAAACGGTTATCTTCCAAGCTCTTAGCACTAATCCAGGCACTTACCTTACTTATACTAACACCGCTCAAGTAACTGCTTCTGGTATTAGCGCTATTTCTGATAATGCTACTATTACTTATGGTTTAGTTGCTGGAGCTGCTACTGTTCAAACTGGCGCCGAAGATTCTCTATGGGTTTCTTTCATTATTAGTATGGGTTTAGCTTTCTTAATCTGGTATTATCTCAAATTTAATCCTCAAGGAAAATTAGTTTTTGCTAGAATAGAAAGTAAAATCAGAGATCTTCACTTAGAATATTTACGAAAACAAATAAAAAGATAAGAGATAGAATAAACAAAAACTGCCCTGAGTTTATCGAAGGGCAGTTTTTGTTTTAGGGGTGGCATAGGAGATTCGAACTCCCCCTCAGGGTTTCACAGACCCTGGTGCTAACCACTACACCAATGCCACCATCAATTCTTTTTTTTATTTATTATTGGCTTTTAAAATTAATCTCCGAGCATAACCCCAATCAATGCTGAGTTTTCTGCCTATTGTTCTATATGATAATCCTTTATTTCTTAATTCTTTTGCTAATTTTTTTCTCTTTTCTAAAATAAGTTGCTTTTGATGCTGAATTTCCACATTTTTCTTTAATGCAGGCAGAACACGATTTACAAGTTGCTTCTTAACAATTAGATATGGTCTAATATGTAAAATAAAGCTATAGACATCTTTTTGTTTTGAAATATAAAAGACCCAGCTATCTTTCCAGTGTATTTTTCTTTTCTTTACTTTAATTATATGACCACTTTTGAAAAACTTCTGGATATTAATTAAAACCTCTTCGTTTGTTTGAGCTATATAAATCCTATATCCTTTGCCATTATGAGTTAGGGCTCCTTCTCCATCAAAAAATCCAGCAATGTAATACCAATTCATATAATTTCATAGTATCATATCTGTGGTCAATTTTGCAAGTTTTTCAACATATATAATCCACAAAATAATTATTGGATATCAGCTCCCAGATTAATCAATCTTTCTTTTAATCCTTCGTAGCCTCTTTCAATAGTTTCAATACCAGTTAATTCTGATTGACCTTCAGCTATTAAAGCAGCAATTAAATAGGAAAAACCCGCGCGTAAGTCAGGTACCTGTATTTTTGCTCCTTTTAAAGGTGTTGGCCCCACAATAATAGCGCTATGCAGAAAATCTTTATGACCAAAACGACAAGGTTTACTGCCAAGACATTCTTTAAAAAGATAAATCTTAGCTCCCATTTTATTCAAAGCTTCAGTATAACCAAAACGATTCTCATAAACTGTTTCATGAATAATCGAAACTCCCTCAGCTTGAGTTAAAACAATAGTAAAAGGTTGCTGCCAATCAGTCATAAATCCAGGATGAACATCTGTTTCCAGAGCTACTCCTTTTAACTTTGTGCTATCAAAGAATCTAATACCATCATTTAAGATTTCAAATTTCCCGCCAATTTTTTTCACCCAGTTTAAAAAAGTAATTAAGTAACGCTGTTCAGCTCCCCGGATAAAAATATTTCCTTTATTAGCAATGGCCAAGGAAGCAAAAGAAGCGGCTTCAATTCTATCATTCATAATTTTGAAATGAGCGCCGTGCAGACTTTTTACTCCCTCAATAATCCAAGTGCGATTAACATCTTGATAAATTACTGCGCCCATAGCCTGTAAAAACAAGGCTAAATCCTCAATTTCCGGCTCAATAGCCGTATTCTGAATAACAGTCGTGCCTGAAGCCAAACTAGCTCCTAAAAGAATGTTTTCGGTAGCTCCCACGCTAGGATAATCGAGTTTAATTGTTGTGCCTTTTAGACCTTTGCTCGTTACCACATAACGGCAATCTCCATATTGAATATCCGCGCCTAATTGTTTGTAAGCTTCAAGGTGAAAATTTACTGGTCGCTCACCAATCTTGCAACCTCCTAAACTAGGAATTTCTGCTTGCTGAAATTTATGAAGCAAGGGACCAAAAAACAATATTGGTACTCTATTTTTTCCACTATCTTCAACTGGAACTTTGAATTCTTTAAAACTAGTCGGATCAATTTCTAAAATATTTTTCTCGAGCCACTTATATTTCACTCCTAAAGATTCACAAATACCCAAAGTTACTTCTACATCACCAATTTGAGGAATGTTTTCCAAAACTGATTTACTATCAGCTAAAAGAGAAGCGATGATAACTTTGGTGGCAGCATTTTTAGCTCCAGCTAAAGTTATCTCTCCTTTTAATTTGTGACCTCCAATAATTTTATATGACTCTGCCATAAAATTTAAAATCTCTTCCTGAAAGCATTATAATCCCTTCTGTCTTTTTTTTCAAGAAAAAACCCGATTATAATATTAACTGGTTTTAATTATCCTCTCGTAGCTTAATGCAGAAAATACGGACTTCCCCAAAAAAGGTTCTGAGCGAAGCAAAGGTTTTTATTTCGAGCGGAGCGAGAAACAAGGTTCCGAGCGAAGTAAAGGTTCTTATTTTGCAAAATTGAACGGATTGTGCTATACTAGATTAATATGATTAATCTGTTCGATTTATGAAATTAAAAAAGAAAATTAGAGCAATAAATTTACGGAAATTAGGGAAAAGTTATAGTGAAATACGTAAGAAAGTAAAAGTTTCAAAGGGCACTTTAAGTTTGTGGCTTCGTGACATTAAACTAACACCAGAACAAGAAAAAAGACTTTATGTAGAAAAAAGACAAAGAAATTCTTATAGGTTAGCAAAATTTAATCAGAAAAAGAGAGTAAAAAGAATTAAGCAAATTAACAACGAAGCCAAAAAAGAGTTTAAATTCTTTATCAAGAACTCTTTATTTTTACCAGGTTTAATGCTATATTGGGCAGAGGGGGACAAATCCGAGAAAGGAGAAGTGGTAAAATTCACTAATTCCGACCCAGCAATGATCAGATTTATGATGAGATGGTTTAGAGATATTTGTAATGTTCCTGAAAGCAAATTTAGAATTATTCTTCATATTCATAAGCTTCATTGTAGAGAAAATATTGAACAATATTGGTCGAAACTAACAAAAATCCCATTGATTCAATTTCATAAAACTCAAATTAAACCCACTTCTTTAAAATATAGAAGAAATCAATTATATAACGGGACTTGCGCTATTAGAATAAATAATGTTGATTTATTTAGAAGAATTAAAGGATGGAAATTAAAATTTCTTGAGAGAATGGATATAAAAATAAAAGAAAAAGATATGCCCCTGTAGCGCAATTGGATAGAGCGAAGGGTTTCTAACCCTTAGGTTGCAGGTTCGAGTCCTGCCAGGGGCACTTCGGGGACTGGCCTAATGGTAAGGCGTCTGGTTTGGGACCAGAAGATTGGCGGTTCGAGTCCGCCGTCCCCGACTGAATATTCAAATTGATTTCTTGGTAATTTTGGCTAAAGCAGAAAGAAAAGCTGCCTCTTTTAAATCAGTGTTAAATTCCTGGCTAATTGCATAAATTTTATTAAAAGCAGTCGTTAATTGTTCTTCTAATTTTTGATTCACTTCATCTTCAGCCCATTTTTCATTCTTTTTATTTTGTAACCATTCAAAATAAGAAACAATCACGCCACCACCATTAGCTAAGATATCAGGAGCGCTAATAATTCCTTTGTTCTCTAAAATTGGATAAGAATTTTCGGTAATCGGGCCATTAGCCATTTCAATAATAACTTTTGCCTGAATTTTTGAGGCATTATCTTTGGTAATTACGTTCTCTAAAGCTGCTGGTACTAAAATATCAACTGGTAATTCCAATAATTCTTCATTAGAAATCACTTTTCCTTCTGGATAATTAATCACTGAACCAGTTTCTTCTTTTACTTTCATTACTTCAATTGGATTTAACCCATTTTCATTATAAATGGCACCTTTGGAGTCAGATAAAGCAACAATTTTATAACCTTTTTCAGAAGCAATTTGGGCAAAATAAAAGCCAACATTACCGAAACCCTGAATAGCAACCGTTTTATAATCTTTATTTAATTGTTTTAATAAATTGTTCATCACAATCACGCCTCCTCTGCCAGTCGCTTCAGTTCTTCCTAAGCTACCGCCAAATTCCACTGGTTTACCAGTAAAAGTTGCCGGCGATTTCTTATTAATTGTTTTTTCATATTCATCTAACATCCACATCATGATTTTCCCATCAGTATTGACATCAGGAGCAGGCACATCAACCTCTTCCCCAATAAAAGGAGCGATTTTTTGAGCATAAATTCGAGATAATCTTTCTAATTCTCCTTCTGACAATTCTTTCGGATTAACAATCACCCCGCCTTTGCCACCTCCTAAAGGTAAATTATTAGCGCTACATTTTAAAGTCATCAGTATCGACAGAGCAATCACTTCTTCCCGAGACACATTTTGATGAAACCTAATTCCTCCTTTATAAGGACCTAAAACATTGTTGTGCTGGCTCCGATAACCAACAAAGGTTTTAATTACACCATTATCCATTTTTACCGGCACTTTTACTTCAATCACTCTGTCTGGCTGAATAATAAAATCAATTTCTTCCTGAGTGAGATTCAATTTTTCGCCTGTTTTTTTAATTAATTCTTGAGCTGTTTGAAGCATCTTATTTTGAATATTCTCCATAATTTTTATTTTTGATTTGGCAAATTTTACAATAATTTAATGGAAGGTACAAGATAAGCGAAAATCAAACCCCCTAAAGTTCCTAAAATAAACATCAAAATGGCATAGCTGAAAACTATCTTCTTTTGTATTACTCTTGAAACACCTAACATAGAGGGTAAGCTTAAAGCTGGACCAGTTAAAAGAAAGGCTAAAGCTGGACCAGTACCCATTCCCAACCCTAAAAGTTCTTTGACAAAAGGAATTTCTACTAAAGTTGGAGTATACATTACTACTCCTATAACTGAAGCCAAAGCTGTCTGAAATATTCCCGGACCTAAGTATTTAGCAATAATATTACCAGTAAGAAATATTTTAACGATACCGATAATAAATATACCTATAAGAACTAAAGGCAAAATCTTTTTTACAAAGTCTAAAACATTTTTTAACCATTCAATTAAATCTTGTTTAAGATCTAATGGTTTTTCCTGATATTCAATTTTTAAAGAAGAAAATTGGGTGGCATCTTCTTTACCCCATATTTTTTCTATAATTAAGCCAGTAATAATGGCCGCACTTAAAGCTAAAATGATTCTTCCCACCACAAATTTCCAAGACAGCAAACTAAAAGTCAAAATTATCGCTGCGGGATTAATTGCCGGAGTGGCTAAAAGAAAAGTTATGGCTGGCCCTAAACCAGCCCCTCTTTTTTTAATGGCAGCAAATAAAGGAATAATAGAACAAGAACAAACTGAAAGTAGGGGTCCACCAAAAGCAGCAATTAGATAAGCAGATTTTTTCTTTTGGCCTAAATATTTGATGATTAATTCTTTAGGAATAAAGGTTTGAACAGCGCCAGCAATTAAAAATGCCATTCCCAAACAAAACCAAGCTTTTTGAAGATAGGATAATAAAGTATAAAAAGGAATTAAATACCATGGCGTACCAGGAGTAATAGGGAAAGGTTCTTTAGAATAAATACCTTGTTCAATTAAACGAGATTTTTTAAAAGCTCCGTACCATTCATAACTAACTAAAGTTCCTAAAATTATAAAAATTAGTATTACTCCGAATAAAATTCTTTTATTTTTCATAATAGTTATTTATTTTTTATTTATTTTTTGGTAAGCCAAGTTTTAATTTCTTCCACTGAAGGAATTCGCCCCATTGCTTTAATCTCACCATCAATTGAAAGAGCTGGAGTCATCATAATACCCATTTCAATGATTTTCTCAATCTCATAGATATGTTCTACTTGTGCCTCTTTTAAACCCAATTCTTCCACTGCTTTTTTTGCTTGAGCTTCTAATAACTGGCAATTAGGGCAGCCAGAACCCAAAATTGTAATCTTCATAGTTTTATATTTTTTAAATTTTGTTTTGGGTTAATATTTCATTAAACAATTTTAAGTATTTGTTAACGACCTTTTGATTTAAAGAATAGAATATTTTTACCCCCTCTTTTTCAGAGGAAAGAAAATTATAGTTTTTTAAAACTTTTAAATGATGAGAAACAAGATTTTGAGGTAATTGCAAAATTTTACAAATTTCACAAACACATCGCTTTTGCTGCTTTAAAAGACATAAAATCTTTAAACGATTTCCAGCGCCAATTGTTTCTAAAAAACTAGCTAGTTTTAGATAAATATCTTTGGAATTTTTATGTCTACAAGAAACTAATTTCATAATAATCTATCAATGAAGATTGATATATTTTAAATAATACTCGCTTAAATATAAAAGTCAAGTGTTTGTAATAAAACTTAAATTTTTATATAATTTAAAAAGGACCTGTAGTAAAGTGGCGTTACGCCGCATTTTTACCCCCACACCATAAAAATACGGGCCCGTAGTACAATGGTATTACACGGCATTCGCATTGCCGAGATAGGGGTTCGATTCCCCTCGGGTCCACTAATATAATGGTGTGGGGGCACAGTTGCGGAGACGCGAGTTCGATTCTCGCTAAGTCCACCACGTTAAACGTGGTGTAGACACGTTAAACGTGCCCACCAAATATAAAAAATATGTCCCAATCTTTAACTTGGGTAGAGATTAGTAGCTCAGCTATTAATTATAATCTTAAACAATTCAGAAAATTAATTGGCAAAGACAAATTATTAATGCCTGTTCTAAAATCTAATGCCTATGGCCATGGTTTTTTAGAAATGGCTGAAATTTGTAATAAAAATTCAGAAGTAGATAAGGTTTGTGTTGTAAGTTTAGACGAAGCTATTACTCTTATTAATCATAAAATAACAAAGCCGGTACTTATTTTAAGCTTCTATGATTTTAATAAAGATAAACTCAAATTAGCGATTAAAAATAAGGTAATTTTTCCAATTTACGAAATAGAACAAGCAAAAGTTTTAAATAAAATTACATCACAAATGAAACAAACTGTCAAGATACATTTAGAAATTGATACTGGAGCCTCACGAACTGGTATTTTGCCTGAACAAACATTAGAATTCATTAAGCGATTAAAGCATTATCCTAATTTAATATTAGAAGGAATTTGGAGTCACTTTGCCTCAAGCGAAGAAGATCCTAAGTATACTTATTATCAATTAAAACGTTTTGAACAAGTTATTAATAATCTTGATAAAGCTAATGTTCATATTCCTTTAAAACATATGGCTTGTTCTGCGAGTAGTATTTTATATCCTCAATCATTATTTAATGCTATTAGATTAGGCTTAGGTTTATACGGATTATATCCTAGCCCAAAAACAAAAAATAAAATTAAACTCAAACCAGCATTATCTTGGTATACTACTATCATTCAAGTGAAAGAAATACCTTCTAAGACTAAAATTGGTTATGGTGGAACTTACACTACCAAAAACAGAACAAAATTAGCCATTATTCCTGTTGGCTATTGGGATGGATATGATAGAAGTTTTTCTAACAAAGCCCAAGTAATTATTCATAATAAAAAATGTCCTGTGCGAGGCAGAATTTGTATGAATTTAACAATGGTAGATATAACTGGAATTAAAAATGTTAAAATTAAAGATAAAGTAATTCTTATTGGTAAAAGCAAAACCCAAGAAATTACTGCCGAAGATTTAGCTAAATGGCAAAATACAATTAAAGATGAAATAGTTACCAGAATCAACCCTTTATTACCAAGAATTTACTTAACATAATGAAATGTTTCACACCAAACATTTCACATTGGCTATAAACTGATTTTTTCGCTTAACCATGCGGAAACCGGGTTCTAAAATCCGAGTTTGCGCTTGGTTAAGCCATTTTCTGAGGTTTTAAGGCTTTTTTATTTCAAATTGTTTCACACTTTGTTTCACACCGTTTAACGGTGTTTCACGCAATGTTTGGTGTGAAACAAACCACTATTAAAATTCTAAATAAACACCTTTGTAGTGCCTTATTGTAGGTTCTAAACAAGAATTCTTTATTTCTATAGCTAAAAAATCAAATCTCCAGGGTTTATCGTCCAAATGATATTCACTGAGAAAACTTAAAATCACTCTTTTTAGTCTTTTTATTTTTTCTTCTGTTAATTCTTCTTCTGGTAAAATCCGAGAAAAATTATGGCCAATGGTAGTCTTCACTTCAATAAAAACTGTTTCTTTGGTTTTTTTGTCATAAGCCACAATATCAATTTCACCCCATTTTTTTCTATAATTTCTTACGATAATTCTGTATCGGTTTTGGAGAAGATAGGTTATTCCTAAATTTTCTCCTAAAAAACCTTTGTGAGTCTTATTCATCCCCTATTGACAAATCATAATCTTTGTTGTATAAATATAGGATGCTCCTCTATCCTATTTTACTCTATTTGACTTTTATTTAGCAACTATGCTATAATTATTTCACTTTGAAGATCGCTCAAGAGCGATCTTTCTTTGTGATTAATCTACTAAAATTAATAAAATGATCGATTTAAAATTGCTCAATCCTTTAATTCGTCAAATCTCTGAAGAAAGAGGCTTACCTGAGGAAAAAATATTTGAAGCTGTAGAAGCAGCTTTAGCTGCTGCTTATAAAAAAGAGTATGGGAAAAAACCTCAAATCGTCAGAGCTAAAATCGATCCTCAAACTGGAGAGGCGAAATTTTGGCAAGTCAAAATTGTGGTTGATAAATCAGAAATTCTAAATCCTGAGGAAGAAGAAAATCTAAAAACAGAAAATAACGAAGAAATAGAGAATAAAAAAATAAAGTTCAGCCCTGAAAAGCATATTCTTTTAGAGGACGCGAAAGCAATCAATCCTAAAATTAAAGTTGGGGAGGAATTAATTTCCCCTTTAGAAGTAAAAGAGGATTTTAGTCGTATTGCTGCCCAAACAGCAAAACAAGTCATTCTTCAAAAACTTCATGAGCTAGAGAAAGATAATATTCTTTTAGAATTTAAAGAAAAAGAGGAAAAAGTAGTCAGCGGTATTATTCAAAGAATTGAAAAAAGGGTTATTTATGTTGACCTTGGCAAAACTTTCGGAGTTCTCTTCCCAAATGAAGGTATTCCTGGAGAGCATTATAAAATTGGCGAACGCAAAAAATTCTATGTTTTGCGATTAGAAGATAGAGGCCGTGGTCCAGTTATTATTCTTTCTCGAGCTCATCCAAAATTCGTCTCCAAACTTTTTGAAATGGAAGTGCCAGAAATTTCTGAGGGAGTGGTGGAAATAAAATCCATTAGCCGAGAACCTGGCAATCGAACGAAAATTGCGGTCAGTTCCAAAGAAGAAAATATTGATCCAGTTGGTTCTTGTGTTGGCCAGAAAGGAACAAGAGTAGCTACCATTATTGATGAAATAAATGGTGAAAGAATTGACATCATTCCTTATTATGAAGAACCAGCTAAATATGTGGCTGCCTCTTTAGGGCCAGCTAAAGTGAAAGAAACCGAAGTCATCCCGGAGAGAAGAGAAGTAAGAGTCTTCATCCCCCCTGAACAAATCTCTTTAGCTATTGGAAAAAATGGTCAGAATGTCCGCTTAGCTGCAAAATTAACTGGCTGGAAAATAGATGTTCGCTCGGCTATTGCTCCAGAAGAAACAGTAGAAGGAGGTACTGCCGAAGCTGAGGAAAAACAAATTGAATCTCAAAAAAACGAATCTACAGAAGAAAAAAATAAGTTGAAAGAGTAAGAACCTGCCTCACTTTATTCGGCAGAACCTTTTTTCTCGCTCGCCCCGTTTAACGGGGCTTCGCTCGAAATAAAATTTAATTTTTATAGAATTAAAATGGAATTTCAAACTAAGCCTTTGGAAAAATCAAAAATAGAAATCATCATCGATCTCAATGGCGAAGATTTGCTTCCTTTTAAAGATAAAGCCTTAGAAGAATTAGGAAGTAAGTTAACCCTTCCCGGCTATCGACAAGGAAAAGCTCCTTTAAATTTAGTGGAAAACCATGTTTCAGCAATAGAAGTTTATGAAAAAACTGCTGTTTTTGCTTTGGAAAAATTTTATCCGCAAATTATCGAAAACAATAAAATTGAAGCGATTGGTCAACCCATGATTAATATTACTAAATTAATTCCTGAATCGTTAGTAGAATTTAAAGTTGAAGTTGCTATTTTGCCTCACTTAGAATTACCGGATTATAAAAAGATCGCCAAAAATAAGAACCTGCTTCGCTCCACTCAGCAGAACCTTGTTTCTCGCTCCGCTCGAAATAAACAGCAAGATAAAAAAGAAGTTTCTGTTGATGAAAAAGAAATCGAAGAAGCAATGAGATGGCTGCAAAAAACCAAGCACAGCCCTTCTTTAGATGATAAATTCGCCCAATCTTTAGGCAAGTTTAAAAATTTAGAAGAATTAAAACAAAATATTCGAGATAGTTTAAAAATAGAAAAACAAGCTAAAAAAAGTGAACAATGGCGTTTAGAGATAATGGAAGAAATTATTTCCCAAATGAAGGGAGAAATCCCAGATCTTTTGATTCAGGCCGAGCAAGAGAAAATGTTAGATGAACTCAAAATTCAATTATCGGAAATGCAATTAAAGTTTGAAGATTATTTAAAGCAAATCAAGAAAACTGAAGAAGAATTAAGAATCGAATTTCAACCTTTATCTCTTAAAAGAGTGAAAATGGCTCTTATTTTGAAAAAAATTGCTCAATTAGAAAAAATCGAGGTGGAAGATAAAGAGATAGAAGAAAAAGCTAATGAAATCCTTAACCATTTACCAGACCCGAGTTTAAAAAATAAAATTAATCTTGAGGAGTTAAAAATTTTTGCTTTGGGTTTAATACGAAACGAAAAGGTTTTCGAATTATTAGAAAACCAACAATCACCAAAAAAGTAATCAAAGAAATTGCTATTCCTGATTTATCCCAGAAATTATAGCCAAATTTTAAAGTCACTTCCTTTTGAAGAGGAATCACCATCATAAAGGAAGGGCTAATTAAATAAGGACCTTTGCCTCCAATAACTTTCCAGCCTGGAAAATAAGTAATTTTTACCAGAACAGGTTGATAAAGA
>Ga0210051_1005585_pt1 | contig 12000 bp, 14 predicted proteins | sample CryGey092014_all_FD_185464 | JGI IMG/M metagenome (GOLD analysis project Ga0210051, IMG submission 185464) | Groundwater microbial communities from aquifer - Crystal Geyser CG23_combo_of_CG06-09_8/20/14_all (SPAdes) (version 2) | ecosystem: Environmental > Aquatic > Deep subsurface > Groundwater...
GAGAATTATAGAGAAATATCTCTTGCTTTTCATACAATTGATAACTTTAATCAAGGGTATGATCAAGAAGTAGCTTAACCAATTATTAAATTTTTAAAGAATTTCTATTCTATTGTCTAATTTTTATTATTAAATAAATATCTAAATCAAATAATCTCTACTCAATTTTGTAAATCCTTATTTAAACTTTAGATGCTGAATTTACAAAATTTCTACTCAGCCATCTGATTTTCATTCTAGTGAAAAATACTTAAATCAGATAACTTCTGCTCAACAATCTAAATTCTATCTATAATTTTGGTTCTAATCCGGAAAATAAAGAAGTTTATTATAGCTTCTTAGATTGAAATAACTCCATTCTCTTATCTCAGGAAACTCTTCTCTGAGCTTATTGATTACCTCTAAAAAATACTCTTTATTTTTGACTTCTAAATCAAACTCAAAATCACTTCCCCCTATTGTTTGGTCAATGTATAAGATATTTGAGTGAGTTTGAGAAAATTGTATAAGATTATTTACTCTTGATATATCTTTTAACATTAAATCAACTTTGTAATATTCATAGCCAAAGAGTTCAAAATCAAAAATAAACCTATAGCCCTGAATTATCCCATTTTTTTCTAATTTCTTAATTCTAAAATCAATGGTTTTTGGGGGTATCTTTAGTTTTTCAGACATTTCTATTATGGAGATTCTGGAATTTTTAGCCAAAAGCCTGAGAATCTTAATATCTTTTTCATCATGTTTTTCAATTTTATTTCCTCCAAAAATCTCAGGTTTGATTTCTTCAGTTTTTTTATCTAATAGATATGCTCTATGAAAATGATAAGCTTTAGTGAAAATAGAAAAATTATCTTTTCCTATAAACTTCTTAAATTTCATTTTAAAACCAATCCAGAATTTCTCAAATTCATATATCTCCTTTATCCAGGTTCCAAATCCAATATCATAGGCCCCATCAATTTTAGATACAAAAAAGGTATTTTTATCATTCACGAGAAAATTTAAAATCTCTTTCTCTTTTTCTGTGGAAGCATCTAATAATTTTAGATATACTCGTATGCTAAAATACCCTAACTTAGAAAAGTCAATGACAGTATAATACCCTTTTATAATTCCTAACTCTTCAAGCTTTTTAATTCTATAATTAACAACCTCTTTGCTTAACCCGACTTTTTTGGCTATTTTTGAATTGGACTGCCTGGAATTTATATCTAATTGATACAAGATTTTCTTATCTTTCAAATCTAATTTAATTTGTTCCATTTTTATTATATGGCAATGAGGGTATATAAATATTGCGTTTTGATAAAAAAATAGATAAAACATTTTATTAATATAGTGGTTGTTACTATATCGTAATAAATTCAAACGGAACACAAGGAAAAATAAAATGGAATATGTAATATTGGTTGATACAAATGATAAAGAAATTGGAATAGAAGAGAAAATAAATGTGCATATAGAAGGAAAACTTCATAGAGCGTTATCTGTTTTAATCTTTAACTCTGAGGGGAAAATACTTATTCAAAAGAGAAGCGCTAATAAATATCACTCCCTTGGTTTATGGTCTAACTCTGTTTGCAGTCATCCGCGCCATAATGAAACTATTGAAAAAGCAGCTCATAGAAGATTAAAGGAAGAGATGGGCTTTGATTGCAAGTTAACTGAGTCTTTTAATTTTATTTATGAAGCAAATCTTGGAGATTTGATTGAATATGAATTTGATCATGTTTTTCTAGGAAAATATGATGGAGAAATTAATCCAAATCCTGATGAAGTTCAAGATTATAAATGGGCTGATAAAGAAGAATTAAAAAGAGACCTTAAGAACAATTCTCAAAAATACACTCCTTGGTTTATTAAATTAATTAGAGAGGTTAAAGACTAAAATGAATACAGAAACGTATTTTGATAGGATGAAAGAAACATCTGTTGCAGTTGATAGAGTTATTTTTGATTCTCTTGAGCCATTAAGGTTACAAAATTCAGAGATGTATAGGGTAGTTGCAAATCTTCCTGAAAAAAGAAGGGGATTGCCTAAGGTTAGGGCACATCTTGCAAGAGAAAGTTATGAAATCTCCAATAAGGGGAATAATGATGATTGGCAAAATCTTTCTGCTGCAATTGAATTAGAATTAAATGCTATGTACTATAGAAATCAAGTTTTTGATAAAAAAGCAGGATGTTCAAATAAAGACAATGATAGTGTAATTAGAAATTGGAGCGCAGACAGTTATTCAAGAGATTTAGCAGAACAAATATTACAAACGTCCTATCCTGGGAATAATAGATTGGTTGATTTATTACGAGAGTCAAATATGGTTTTTTCTATAGGGGAATTTAAAGACGCAACTCAGAATATTTATCCTCAAGTTAAAGCTCTTACATTTGATGAGAAAATGGATTTATGCAGCAAAAGAATATATGAAATGAATGCATTTTATTTTGAAAAATTAGCTACCATGGGAGCAATTGCTGCAGGGGAGACAGAAGAGTCTAAAATCTGCGCATTATCGAACTTTGGTAAAGATTATGGTATGGCATTACAAATTGTTAATGATATAGCTGACTTTATTCCTCCAAGAATTAACTCAGGGACTACTGAAAAAACAAGCAATGATGCTTATAATGATATAAAAAATGGAAAAATGACTTATCCTTTAATCTGGCTATTGCATAATGGAGGTGAGAGGGATAAATGTTTGTTAGAGAAGATTCTTAATAAAGGATTTAATGCAGACCCAAATCAATTAGAAGAATTAACAAGAGTTTTAGTTAGAAGCGGGGCAATTAATTTCGCAAAGCAGAAGGCAAGAATGCATGGAATCGAAGCAAAAAGAAATTTGCATAATAGCTTTTCCAAAGAAGAAAGAAAATTTATTTCTAATATGTGCTATATGTTTTATAAAAACCGATATTATGATGCACTGAAAGAGTTTGAAAGGAGGTAATGAATAAAAATGGAAAAAAATGGAACTTATAAATATACAACGGACTCGGAGTATAGACACGAAGGAGATACTCTAATAACTTCTTATGAAATAATAACCCGCGATTCAGAAACTGGAAAGATTTTAAGTCGAGAAGTGAAAGAAGACAGATCACATGATCCAGCACCGCCACCACTTTATCCTTGGGGATATAGAGGTAGAAGGTAATTTAGATGCAGCCAAAATCCTTCACCATCACTAAGAAAATAGAAAAATTAGACTATCTCTTCTCAATCATTTGATTGTTGATTTATTGATTTTTAGATACTAAATCAAATGATTTCCCCAAACCCGATTAATCTCCAGTGTCCGTCAACATTTCTAGCTAATCCAATATTCTCACCTTCTAAAGGAACTATAGGGATTCTTAAGAAAAAATCTGCTTCATTTTCTTTTAAACTTATTACTTGTCCAACTGTTATGCTTGTATTTACATTTAGCATAATAAGCTCGTTTGTTTTTAGCGGGGCAACTTTTTCATGCTTTTCCATTCCTAAAACTTCTTCAAATAAAGAAAATTTAATTTTTATTCTTTTAGAAATTTCCGGCAAATTCCCTTCTAAAGAAGCTACACAGCCAGATAAGTAATCTGCTTTTGTCAGTATCGGGTCAAGTTCTGTTTCAAAAGCTAAACTGCCTCCGGGTGTTGCTTCTTTAATACTATAATTCCCCCTATAAACAGAAGTTATTTTTGTTTTAATTGTTTCATAGACAAGCTGATTAGCTTTTTTCTTGCTTATTCCCGGCTTAATTTCAATTTTATCCCCAACTTTTATTTTTCCATGCTTTAAAATTCCACCTAAGACTCCTCCATGCAGCTTTGAGACTGGTGTTCCTGGCTTGTTAATATCAAAACTTCTTGCAATAAGAAAAATTGGCTTTTCATTTATGTTTCTTTCCGGGATTTTTAAGTTAAGAAGAGCTTCTTTTAATTTATCTATATTAATTTCTTGCTGGGCAGAAATTGGAATTATTAGAGAGTTCTCAGCTATTGTTCCTCTAACAAACTCTTTAATTTCTTGATAGCTTTTTAATGCCTGCTCTTTTGTGATAAGATCAATTTTATTCTGCACTATTATAATTTGTTTTATATTTTTAGATTGCAAGGCTATTAAATGCTCGCGGGTTTGCGGCTTAATTCCTTCATTAGCTGCTATGACTAAAATAGCAGCGTCTATAATTGCAGCTCCTGATAACATTGTTGCCATCAGCATCTCGTGGCCAGGAGCATCAACAAAACTTATGTATCTTTTCTTGCCATCTTTTTCAATTATTGCGTCTGCATATCCAAGTTTAATAGTTATTCCTCTTTTTAGCTCTTCTGAATGAGTATCTGTGAATTTTCCTGTTAATTTGTAGAGAAGGGTAGTTTTGCCGTGGTCAATATGCCCTGCTGTTCCTATGTTCAGCATCTCCATTGATTCGATATCTTCTTTATTTGTTTTTTCTTTTTCAGGCATTTTTTATTTTTGTATTTTTATACTACTAATTTATTATTTGTTAATGCTAAACTTTTATAGCTTAGCTGCTTGGTGATGCTTTATTAAGCTACTATTTTAAGATTATTTATTAACTTAACGATGTTTATCATCAATATCTTATAAAAGAAATGGTTTTTTAAAGATGTTGGTTTAAGAATTATTGTGCTGGAATTGCTTATCTAATATAAATCTTATCATAGTGGTTAAAGTCATCAAAGTTTATTGTGTCGCTTGTTTTGTCATATTGGAAAATAAGAACAAAATGCCCAATATGAACTCGTTTTGAGTCTTTCATATTATATTTTAAATTTTTGTAATGCTCAACATCATAGCAATTAACAATCTCATCAATTTTCTTGAGAAGTTGTTCATATAAACTTTTATTTTTCTTGCCGAGTTTTTTCATTAACTCTTGAAGCTCCTCGCTTACTTTTAAGTTATGCATTTTGCCTCTTTTAACAGCTCAGCTTGTGGCTTTTCTTAATTCATCGACAGAATTAAACTTAATATACCTTCCTTTTCTTATTTTTCCGAGCTTTTTTAAATACTCTGGCCTTAATTCCGGCTCGAGAAAACTTTTTTCATAAATTTGGGCAATTAAAGTAACTGCTTCGCTTTTGTTTTTTAAGCCATACTTCGCTTTAACTATATTCAAGATTCTGTCTTCTCTTTCACCTATCTGGATTATATTTTGTACCATTTTTATTATTCATTATATTTAGTTATAAAACATAATGTTTTGTTATATTTAAACTTTTCGGTTGGTTTTTGATAGATTGCTCAGAAATTATATGAAGAATAGATATTATTGAATTATTGTGCTGGGGGCTCAGCAGGTTTTTCTGTCGGCTTTACTTCTTCTACCTTCACTTCTTTTTTAGGCAGCATTTCTTCAAACTTGCTTGTGCCTTCTTTGAGAACTTTAGTATTAATTTGAATTGTTTCTTTGCTTATTGTGTTTCCTCTAACTGATTTTTTAAGTCTTAAACCATCTGGCATTTTAACTGGATGTTTCTTAAGCCCTTTTGGCTTGCTTTTAAGAGAAAATCCTTTTTTCAACAGAACTCTTTTTAGCATGCTTCCTTCAACATCTTTTTTTCCTGGAAATCCAGCTATATCAGAAGTGCCTGTAATTTCAAGCTCATAGCCCGCTAAATCTGGCGAGATTTCTTTTCCATCTATTTTTTCTCCTATTTTTTTTCCAATTAGCTCTTCATTTTCTATTTCTCTCTTTAATGTCTTCCCTTGATGCGAGATGTTTATTTTAAATGGCATTTTTTATTTTATTATTTTATATTAATAGTACTTAAAATTATAAGCTTTGCAGATGAGTTGAGCAAGCTTACTCTTCTTTCTTACATAGCTTAATTTTGTATTGCTTATTACTAAAGTAATTTAATAAATATTGATATAGAAGGGGGTTTTTAAACTTTAGGATTGTGGTTTATCCCAAAATGAAAAGAAGTCATGAAGTTCTGCTTCTGGGGTTTGTCCTGATTTTAATCTTTTGATTAATTCATTTTCAGAAGAAATTATTTGTGCTCTTGATTTAGTCATTTCTCTATGACCTATTGCTTGATGCTGAATTTTTCTTATTAATCTCTCTCTCACTTCTTGTTTTCCTCCACTTAGGTCTATTATATCCCTTACATATGCTCTTGGTTGATAGAATGTCATTACATCTACTTCTGAAATATTTCTTTCTTTTCTGTCGTCATAAAATGTAAAACAAATTCTTTCTTGATGATATGCTCCTTTTTCTCCTAAATTTTCAAGAATTAATTCTACTGAAGTTGGTTTGTCCCAAAATATAGGTTTTCTTAATTTGAATCTTTCAGGTACATCTTTTACAATTAATTGAGAGTTGTCTCTTAATTTATTTGCTCCGGCATGATATAATTGTTCCATTACCATAAAATAATGTTGTACATGCCAAAAAGGATGAAAATACTTTTTGGATATAAAGTAGGGATTGAATTTTCTTAGTTTCTTTTGAAATACATGTGCTCTAAAAACAGGCTTATCTTTAAATCTGTAAACTTCGCTAATAACAGGTATTCCAGAATGAACATTATAACAAGAGTTGGGTTTATATTTGCCATTAAAATTTCCCCATTCTTCATGATATTCTTCTATTTCTGTTTTTGATAATATATCTTCAACTTTCATCTTAAAATATCAGAATTCTCTTTCCCTTCAGGGCAATTATCAATAATAGAAACAGGATTTAAACTTTATAGCGATATGTATCACTATTTTGTAAGAAAAGGCATTATTTTCCCTTCTGCTTTTCTAAGATGAACTTGATAGGTAGAAAAACTTAATCCAGATATTTTTGCTAATCCCTTAACATCAATTTTTCTAGGAGAAGAATAATATCCATTTTTTATAGCAAGCTCAATTGCCTGTCTTTGTTTTTTTGTCAATTCTGGATGAGCTTTTATTATAGACACAGAAGTTGCCTTTTTTTGTTGTATAGAAAGTAATTTGCCTTCACGATATTTTTCTAAAATATCAATAAAGTCTGTTAATTCTTTTTTATCCCAACTTCCAATAGTCCAGTATTCATATCCATCATCTTTTATAATAATTGGCTCTAAATATATTATTTCTGGATTAAAAATTGGTTTAAATTTTAATGGTTGTTTTATTTGCCCAAGTATAAAATCGGCTTCTTCTTCAAAATGTAAAACATCTTTATCTCTTTTTAGTTCCTTAATAAACTTTTTTTTATCCTCTGCTCTACCTAAAATAGATCCTGCTACGTGAACATAAATTCCATCTTTTTTTACATTAGAAGAGATAGGGTAACCATACATAGTTATATTATGTTTTATAGCCTTACTTCCAATTAGTGTTTTTTCTGAATTTATTTTTATTTTTGCAACCCACATATAGATAAGATATATATCGTGTTTTTAAAACTTTTCTTTTACTTCACAAACTCCACATTAGCCATTTCTTTAAAACCTTTATCGCCTGTTAAAAATTTAGCATTAAACTTCTTAGATATAATATATCCTACAACATCTGGGATTGATAATTGTTTATTTTTTATTTTCAGGTTCATAGCTTCTTTTACATCATCTAAAGTTACATCGACTAAAAAAGTCCTATATTTTTCTGTAATTTCATCTGCCAGTTTTTCAGCTTTCTCTTTTTTTAAACCATAATTCAGCTCTGCTAAATTAAATATTGCAGTTATAGCATTAACTTCTTCATATCTCTTATAGTTAGGATTACCCCTGATTATTTCAAAAAATGCATAAGTATCAAAAAAGAATATTTCACTCATGTTTAAACGTTTGAATATTTTTTAACATTTTAACAAACAGAAAAATCAATATTTTTCTGTATTCCACCCCTCTTTATCAATTTCTTCTAGTATTTCTTTTGTAGTTCTTTTAAATTTTAATATTCCGAATGTTTCTTTTAAAGGATTTTTCTTTTTCTTTATTAAAATCTTTACAGTATCCCCAACATTTATTCTCTCACGCACAGCAGCATCTTTTGGAATCACAATCCCAACAGACCTCCCCCATTCTTTTACTTGTGCTTCTGTTTCTATCATTTTATTTTATCATCTAACATGTTTAGTTTTAATTTATCTTTAATATGGTTATATCAATATAACCAAGTATTTAAATTCTTTGGTTTTTGAAAGGTGGATATCCTCTCACGACTAAACGCGAACTTCCTCTATAACATTTAACTCTTTTTAGCTTGCTCAATGATTATTAAAGCTATTAAATTACAGCATTATGGATTATTAGTCATATTGAATTATAAATGATATGGATTTTTTTATTTAAAGAAAAGATTTACACGCCTGCCTTTTCCCACATATCATTAAAGTAATTTCTATAAGAATCTGCAATATCTTTATTCTTAATCATAATTATTATTGGTTTATCTTTGATTAGATGGATTGACGTATACTCTCCAAAGATTGTTGTTGTTGCCTCGCTTTTAATATCAACTAGTTTAACTTTGACATTTTTATATTTTGAAAATTCATGGCCTGCATATTGTTTTCCTAATAATACTTTTAAGACATGCTTTGTTTTCTCTAGCTTCTTTGCTGTTGCGGGCATTTCATATAATAAATCGTAAGCTCTTCCTGTTCCCCCAAAAGAGAGCATCTCTTTTTCTTTAAGAGCTATATTAATGAGGTTGCGCATTCCTTCCTTGCCCTCATAAACCTTAATCTCAACTGGCTCGTTTTTTTCTGTTTTTACTTTATTTAATTCCTTTATTAAATCTAAAATTAATGTTTCTTTAGATTTTATTGGATTTAATAGGTTTTCAGGATTTGAACAAGAAAAAACTTTCTTATTTGCTTTAACAACATAATTAACTTGTCCTTTTTCAATAAGATGATTTAGAACTGTGTAAGCGAGAGTTCTGTCCATACCAATATTTTTAGCTATTTGATTAGCAGAAAGTTCTCCTTTTTTCAATAATTCTAAGTAAACCTTTGCTTCATTGCCTGTTAAACCGGCCTCTTGCAACTTTTCATAAATATCCATGCGCCTTTCAGGTTTTCTATATTTATAAATGTTGTTATTAAAGATAACAACTTAAGTTTAAATACAAAATAGTAACCATTATTTAGTAACTAAAATTATAATAAAACAAAATGGAAATGAACACAGTTTTATACTTACCTGACGGAAATAGAAGATTTGCAAAAAAAGCAAAAATTTCATTAGAAGAGGCTTATTACTTAGGTGGAAAAACCTTAAGATTATTTTCTGAGTTTTTTGTAGCTGAAGGAATAGCAAAGAAGTTTATCTATCATGCAATGTCTGACTACACACATCAAAGAACAGATTTAAGCTTAAAATCGATTTATTCAGTACTCGAAAAAGTCTTTGAAGAATTAATAGAAGAAAAATTTTTTGAAAAAAATAATATAAAATTTCAATGGATTGATCATTCTGGTAAATTACCCCAAGAAGTAAAGAAAAGAGTTGAAAATTTATCGCACTCTACAAAGAATGCTGAAGAGAAAGAGGTAGTGGTGCTATTAGGGTATTCTTTAGAAGAAGACATTAACCAAGCTCTATCAAAGAATCCTATAAATTACGCTTCTTTTAGGAAAAATTTAATCTTTCCAGAAATAGATTTGGTTATTAGGCCTAAAGAGATGAGGCTTTCTAAAGGACCAGTTTATGCAATGGCTCAGGCACAAATGATAACTTTAGATAAATTAAATCCTGAGGTTAAAAGAGAAGATTTGGAGTTGGCATTAGGGGAGTATTCTAGATTAAGAGCTTATAGAAGTGATAAGTCATTTAATCTGCATCATAAATTAAACAAAATTTGTAGGGGGGAATAAGATGGCATTAAAACAAAAACTCTTATAACTGGATTTCTTCCAAAAACTTCCACAAAAATTGTTGAGCTTTTCATTTTTATCTCTATAGTATTATAATCATTTAGTCTATAAGTGTTTTATGCAATTCCAGAGTTTTATTTCTGCAGGATTATTTTTATTTAAAACGAATATGCTAACTGCACAATTAAGTTGAGGCTTAATTTTTTGATATTCTTCAAATGATTTGTTTAATATATTTGCTATGAGTGCCATATTTATTCCATTATGCCCCACAATCAAAACTCTTTTATCAGGAAATCTTTTAATTAAATTATTTATAAATTTCTTAGCACGATTATACATTTCTTTTTGAGTTTCCCCTTTTTTTGATTCAATAGTCCCTGCAACCAATTTATTTGGGTCTAATCCTAATTCACTTTTTTTAACTCCTTGAAGTTCTCCTAAATTTCTTTCTCTTAATTCTTTAGTAAATTTAATGGGGATATTTTGATGAAATTTCTTAATTTCTTTAGCAGTATCTACGGCCCTGGTCAGGTCACTGGAAAAAATATAATCAAATTTTTCATCTTTAAATCTTAGTGCAAGTTTTTTTGCCTGAATTTTTCCTTTTTCAGAAAGTTTTCCTGGTAAGTGCCCTTGAAACCTTCCTTCTATGTTTTCAATTGTTTCGCCATGCCTTGTTAATATTATTTCCATTTTAAACTCCCCAAGTCGGCTTTTCTTTGCGTTTTATTTCTGCAATTTTTTGCAAAGCCTGCATTTCATCTGTTGTTAAGAGGTCTTTATTTTTTTTAAATTCTTTGAATTGTTTTTCTGATAAATCTGAATAAAGATTATTTATTTCTTTTAATTGTCTTTCAAAATTTGTTCCTGGCAAGGACATTGCAATTTCCATTCCTTGTGTTGCTTCTTCTAATTTTTTTTGATTTTCTTGAATATCTTTTATTTTTGCAATTGATTTTCCATTTTCATCTATTAAAGGCACATTATGTTTTATTTTTCCTGCTTCTACTCTTACCCCAAAAACTGCCGGGTTTGAATTATGAAAAACATATTGATTAAGAATTGTTAATTTACAGATTGCTGCAAGCCCTATTAGTTTTTGCCTTTTTATTTCATTTTCTGTTTCTTTTCTAAACTCCTGCAATCTTTCTATAAGTTTGTAAATAACTTCTTCTTTTAAGACTTTAATATTTCCGCAAGTTTTTGCTATTTCTTTAGCTTCTTCATCTTCTTCAACATTAAATCCAACAATAATTGCGTCTATTGGTTCGGTCTCAAGGTTTGCCTGAGCTGAAATAAAATCAGCTTTTGTTATGTTTCCAATTCCAACTCTGCTGATGTTTATATTTTCTTGCCTTAATAATAAAAGTAATGCTTCTAAACTTCCTAAACTATCTGCTTTTATGATTATACCATGTTTATCGAGCTTTATATTTTCTGTTACTTCTTTTGATAAATCCTGGATTTCAGATTCTGACTTAAAGGTTTGAAACGGCATTCCTGATAAAACATCTTCTTGCTCTATTAACTGCATTCTTATGCCTGTTGCTGCTGTAATTTCTTGGCTAGGCTTGAAATTAGCAGATAAAGGCATGACTTCTTCTAAAATGCGTATTTTGCTTTTTATTATTTTGTCAAAACTTGCTACTGCTATTTCACTGTCTTTTTTTAAAACTCCGTCATATAAAATAGCTTCAATATAATTAATTGATTTTTCTTTTTTTAGCTCAAGAATAACTCCTTTGGCCTGCTTTCCGAGAGCAAGCCTTCCTCTTAGAAACTTTTGAGACAAGCCGCATAAAATCATTAATAGTTCGGGGATTCCTTCTCCGGTTTTGCCAGAACAAGGTACAAGCGCAAGTTTTGTTGAAAAGTCTTTTACATCATAGCATAAATCAGAATTAAAGCCATAGCTATGCAAAGCGCCTTGCAAAGTGAAAAGTTTTTCTAAAAATTCTTGTTTAACATTTTGAGCTTGCATTTCAATACTTTCTTTCAAGTCCTCTGATTGTTTCCTCCAGCCAGAAATCCTATCTAGTTTGTTTAAAGCTACAACAAAGGGGGTTTTGTTTAGCTTGAGAATTTCAATAACTTCTGCTGTTTGTGGCTTAATTCCTTCATTAATGTCGATAACTAAAATAGCTAAATCTGCCAAGCTTCCGCCCCTTTTTCGTAAATTAGT
>Ga0210051_1005590_pt1 | contig 11994 bp, 9 predicted proteins | sample CryGey092014_all_FD_185464 | JGI IMG/M metagenome (GOLD analysis project Ga0210051, IMG submission 185464) | Groundwater microbial communities from aquifer - Crystal Geyser CG23_combo_of_CG06-09_8/20/14_all (SPAdes) (version 2) | ecosystem: Environmental > Aquatic > Deep subsurface > Groundwater ...
TGAACAGCAATGCCGCCGCTGCCTGCACTGCTTCCAGCTTCAAATGAGCCCACAATGGTATTTTGAGGGCTATTTGAAATCGTGATACTACCGTTGATGTGAACATCTCCTTTAAAATAAAGGTTGTTTCCGTCTAATCCGGATAAGAATGAACCGACGTTTGTATCGCCGACAAAGAGAGCGTAACTACCGCCCGGAGGATTACTCAAATCGCCGTCTCCGTAAATTGTTTTTGAGGAAGTGTCCCACGCCGCGACTGCGATTGCATATCGAGTGATTCCGTAAAGCTCATTGCCTACAAGCCACGTGGGCATAATGACCGGGTCCCATGCTCCTGTCACAAGAACACCGACCGTTCCGGAACGATCTTCATCTGATACTGTGATTTGAATATCGGAATCATAAGGAACGTAACCTGCGGAATGCTGTTGAATGTATTCTATGCACGCCTGTCTTGCTTTCGCTGAATCCGGCATCATGTCGGCTCCGGCAAGAGCCGCGGAATCGGCGACATCCTGTGCGGTTTGCTCGAGCATGAACTTTCTGCTGATATCGACTGTAAGTCCTGCGGTGACCATGAGCACGACCAATATGAATGCGGCAAGAACGAGATACGACCCGGATTCTTTTTTTGTTTTTACTATTCTTGTATACATACTATTTCCCCTCCTCGTTATAGTGAGATTGGATTTCCGCCTAAATTCGGATGGCGGATCATATTTTGTCCTGAGCCTGCATCATAAATATCCAGGGTGTAATCGTTATCGTAGTCATACATTGAAAATCCGGATTCAGCAGTGTCGGGGACGGCATCGTTATCAATATCATACGCCAGTTTGTCGGAAACACCACCGGAATCAGTATGACATAAAGCTGTGTAAGTGCCTTCGCGCGGCAGAAATAATTCAGGTTCGTAAAGATCGACTAAGCCGTCATGGTCTTCGTCGTTTCTCACCATTACAGCCTGGCTTGCGCTAAGCGGCATAGTGACTAGAATAACCGGAGTGGCTCCAAAATATGGAGAGACATATCCGATTTTGTAATTCAAAGAGAGTCTGACGTTCAATCCCTGAGCGCGCCAGATGTATGCCGCGCGTCTTCTGGTTGATGCGTCGTATGTTCCCGGAGAAAATTGATCGTCGCTTACTAATGGAGCGATATCGTATTCGCCTCCAGGTGTTTTTGCCCAGACCTCCAATGCAAAATCTGAAACTTGGTGTTCCATGAAGACGGATTTCAATAGATGCTCATCTACTGCGGTTATCACATTGATTATCTCTTCATCTGTCGCTCCGAGCGATGCAAGCCACACAGCCTGCTTCAAAGAATTTGAAACCATGTTTACGTTGTAATATAGAATTCCTGTTTCGTAAACCATCATGCCTATGAACATGAACAATAGGACGACAAATATTATTTCGATCAATGCCTGTCCGAATTTGGTTCTTTTACCTTTTCTAATTATCATATCGGTCTTCCCAACCGTTATTGTTTTTGTCGTAAGACAAGTCGACCATGATAGGTATTGCTATGTATCCTGAATATGTTCTTGGAATTTTTTGAGGCCTGAAGAGATATGGTCCCGAGTCATAAGAACCGTCGGAAAGAATGTGAATAATTCGAGCACAGAATTTTCCGTCACTGAGTTTCGTTACTACCTTCGCTCCGGCACCGGTATCAAGAGTATATGCCGCTCCGTTGTAAAGTAGTATTCCTGTATCGGTTAGGTTTGTTCTGCCGTCATTGTCCCAATCAGGGTCGCTTGAATCTGGAATACCGTCGTTGTCATGATCATTCTGCCTCGAATCGGCTTTTGCATTGGCAGTCACTGTATCGTAGAATCCATCGCGGTCGTTGTCATTGCGCTGAATTACGTAGAGTCTTGAACGAATCGGAAAAGTGCCTTCTATCGCGGACATTGCGAGAAACGAAAACCCTGTTCTGTATCCGATATTGACTTCTATTTCAGTCCCTTCGATTCGTTCGAACTGATTGTTGGGAGTTATAAAAGTTTCTGTATCGAAATCTATAGCAGAGACCATGAACGGAGATGCAAAGAATTGGCTTGCAAAACGGTCGTAGATTACGGTGGCGACATCACTGTTTGAGGCTCCAACAGCGGCAAGCCTTGCGGCCTCCCATGTGGCTCGTTGTCCGAGATTGAAGTTGTAAGCAATCAACATCAAGTTTATTACGGCAAGAATAATGAATATAAAAAAGATGAAGGTCAATCCGAATTCAACCATGTACTGACCGCTCTTCTTTTTAGAAATTAATTTATTTTCTACATCCCTCATAACACAATTCTATAACTATTAAGAGCAACATATCAATAAAACTGTAAAAAGAAATACAACTTATTTAGTTTAGCGGTTCAGGATAGTTTTTCACTTTTGCGGGGGAAGGATTTGAACCTCCGACCTTTGGGTTATGAGCCCAACGAGCTACCACTGCTCCACCCCGCGATGAAAGAAATGATACATACATTTTTTTTCAAATCAAGAGGATTCGTAATTTTATTTTAAGAGATACAGCCAAATACCGGATAAAAGCAATGTTGCAACAGTTATTGGTATTCCGCTTCGAGTATGCTCTTCCCAATCTATATCTACTCCATTGAATGATAGATTTAAGGATTGTCTGATGAGCATGTTTTGAGGATTACCTATTAGAGTCGCTACAGAGCCTACAACCGAGCAATAAACTAATTTAAAAAAATGTAAATTTCGTATAGAAATGTTCTAATATTAAATGTCACTAAAATTCTCAAAAAAGACGATAATTAGATAGCCTTATGGATCTATCACGTTTCAAACAAACGCCTGAAGAGCGGCGAAAAAATAAAGAATCTTTAATAGAGATGCTTCAAGAGAAAGTCGAAATAATTTCTCATAAATTATCTGAGAAGAGAAGAACGATTTCGGTATTTGCTTTTATTTTCATTTCACTTATATCTTTCGTCATCTTCTCTCTTGTCACGGCAGGTGGATTCGCAGGCTCGGCCGAAGCAGTACTGAATCTTCCCAATCCTCCGCGGCTTCTTGCAAACAGAAATTACGAGAGATATTGCAATGGACCTGGTTGGAGAGCTCCAATGTCAATAACACTTTCTAGTCCAAACTATCCTGACATTGAAGGTAGAAGAATCGATTGGAATAAAGTATCCGGCAGAATAAACAACACGATTGCTCAAAAAAGAGGAGTGCGAATCGGATTTGTAATTAAAGATTTAAAAACGGGAAGAACTCTTTTAAGAAATGAAAATGCGAGGTTTGCTTCCGCATCGCTTGTAAAAATTCCGCTTCTTATTACTTTGTATCGCGATATAACAGACGGAAAAATCAAAGTTCTTCAAGGCGCATATTATTCGGAAAAGCTTAGAGCCAGCGGTTCCGGCAGATTGAAATCAGAACCGGCAAATCGTAGAATTAATCTCCGAGATCTAGTATTCCTCATGCTACAGCACAGTGATAATACCGCAACGAACATTCTCGCAGATCTCGTCGGCTATGACCATGTAACAAGGTATTGCCGCACAATGGGCTGGCGAAACACAAACTTCGTTAGACCAGTTATGGCTCTTGAACTCCGAGCAAAAGGCATTGAAAACTGGACAACACCAAAAGAATTCTCTGAGATTATAGAAAAAATATTTAGAGGCTCGATGATTTCACAAGAGGCATCGCGCGAAATGATTCAGTTCATGACAAATCCTCCCATTGATGACCGTCTTCCAAGATATCTTCCGCCGAGAATAGACATAGTCCACAAAACAGGGCTCATCTACGATAACGCGCATGATGTCGGAATCATTTATCTTCCCGGCGACCAAGCTGTTCTAGTATCGGCATTTGCAGACAATATCGGAACGAATTACATGACTGCCAAAGAGACGATAGCTTCTATCGCAAGAATTATTTACGAGGAAGCGACTCCGCCGTCTCTTTGGGAACCCGGTCGAAGACATTAATTAACAAAAATTAAATCATATTAAACAGAGAGGTAAAAATGAATTCGAAAAATATTTCTTTAAGAATTGACGGACATGCCAAGATTGATATTAATCTTGACGATAATGGAAAAGTTTTGAATGAATTAAAGAACTGTTGATTTAAATTTTAGTAAAGAAACAGTTTATTTTTCTAATATTTCTCTTTTCCATTTCTTCAGAGATTCTCTGCTCCGTTCAGCAAGCAATTGTTTTTTTTCGCCTTTTGATATCTTGATATTCAGTTCCGATACAACTCCCCAATTTGCTTTCATTGGTTGAAATTTAAGCTTTGAAGGTGCTGTAATATATCGTATGAGTCCTCCTATTATTGTTTCTTCAGGTAAAGGACGGAAATTTTTCGAAATGGTTGAAATGCCGGCAACAATACCGCTCGCCGCAGATTCAATATAGCCTTCAACCCCTGAAAGCTGACCTGCAATTTTAATTCGTGGCTCTATTTTTATTGAGAGGTCAGCGGAGAGAAAATTTTGCGAATCTATAAAAGTGTTTCTGTGAGCCGAACCGTAACGAATAAAAGATGCGTTTGCAAACGCCGGTATCATTCTAAAAATTCTGTCTTGCTCCGCAATTTTCAGCCGCGTTTGAAAGCCGACAAGGTTGTAAAGCACTCCACTCATATTCTCACGCCGTAATTGGATTACTGCATACGGCCGTCTTTCTGTTTCAGGATCGATTAGACCTACAGGTTTCATCGGACCGAATCTCAATGTTTCTTCGCCTCGCCGCGCCATCTCTTCAATTGGAAGACATCCTTCAAAAAAATCTTCATCGAGATGAGTAAAAGTTTCGGCAGATATAAGTTCCTCTACAAATTTTTTGTAATTTTCTTCTGAAAGCGGAACGTTGAGATAATCTTTTTCGTCTGAATATCTTGAAGCCTCAAAATAAGTACCAGGGGTTAGAGTTGAAGAGTCAATGATTGGAGCAATAGCGTCATAGAACGACAGAGCTTTCGAATTTGTGAGTTGAAGTATTGCTGAGACGAGCTTATTGGAAGTCAGAGGTCCGGACGCAATAATTACATTGCCATCCGGTATTTCACTGATTTCTTGCCGAATTATTTTTATTCTCGGATGAGAAGAGAGTAAATCAGTGACGTTAGCAGAAAATAAATTTCGATCTACCGAAAGACTTTTACCGGAAGGTATTTTGGTTGCGTCCGCGGCGCGCATTACAATCGAATCAAGTTCCCGCATTTCATCTTTTAATGTTCCAGCGGCGGAAATTGAGTCGCTGGCTCGGAAAGAATTTGAGCATACAAGTTCTGCGAGAAGATCAGTTCTATGAGCTTCCGTGGTTTTTATTGGACGCATTTCGTATAGCGCGACATCAATATCAGCTTGCGCTATTTGCCAAGCGGCTTCGCTTCCGGCAAGCCCGCCGCCAATTATTGTGACATGAGTTGGAGCTTTTTCTCTAATCACTAATCACTGTTTTCTTTCTATTATTCCTTTGCAATCCGAACGGGCACATTTCAGTGTGCCGTCTTTTTCTGGTATCATTGCCGGCGATGAGCATTCAGGGCAGATTACCGCTACCGGTCTTACGTTGCTTCTGTATTTGCATTCGGGATAAGCTGAACAGGTGTAATAAACACCTTTTTTAGCAACACGCTCCCGCAATTCGCCTTTGCATCCTTCTCTAGGACACGGTACGTTTATGAAGTAAGGCAATGCACCCTTACATTCAGGATACTTTTCGCAGGCTAGAAAACGTCCGAATCTAGATTGCTTTACTTCCATTGCTCCTCCGCATTCAGGACATTTTCTTTCGGTCTTTTCGGGCTCGACAATCTCGTAGTTGTTATTCTCGATTTTTTTCAGAGGAATGAGTCCTCGGCATGCAGGATATTTTCCACAGGCTAGAAACGCGCCGAGTCTCGAACGCTTGAAAAGCATTTCTGAGCCGCATTTCGGACATTTTGCTTCGAATTTAGGAGTATCGAGTTTTTTTAATTCTCCGTTATTATCTTCTTCGACTTCGAATGTGGTATTGCAGTCTGGATATGAGGAACAAGCAAGAAATCTTCCATTTTTGCCGTAACGTAGATTTAAAGTTGCTTTACAGCTTGGACATTTGTATTTGGTGGGTATTCCGATTTTAAGATTTGGCATTTGCTTGTTTGCGTTTGCCATGTCCTTCAAAAATTCCGAATAAAAATTATTCAATACTTTTTGCCAATCGATAGAGCCTTCTTCAATTTCATCCAGCTCTGTTTCCATTTCGGCAGTAAATCCGAAATTGAAAATATCAGGAAAAGCTTTTACTAGAAGATCGGATACTGACATGCCGAGGTCGGTTGGAACAAGTCTGCGTTTTTCAATAAAGGTATAATGTCTGTCTTTCAACGTGGAAATAATACTTGCATACGTGCTAGGTCTGCCAATTCCTTTTTCTTCCAAAGATTTAACCAGCATTGCTTCTGAAAAACGCGCCGGAGGTTGAGTGAAATGCTGACGCGGCTCAAATTTTTCGAGCGAAGGCTGATCTCCAATTTTTAAATTTGGAAGTTTAGAATCAATTGATTCATTTGCTTCGAAATTTTTATCTTCGCTTTCTACATCGGAATAAACCTTCAAAAATCCTTGAAAGAGAAGTCTTGAACCTGTAGCTCTAAAAATAAAATCATCAGCAGAAAGATCGACTCCGATGCTCTCATATATTGCCGCTGAGCATTGGCTTGCGACAAACCTGTTCCATATTAGTTTGTATAAAGCTAGCGCTTTTTTATCGAGATATTTAGAGACTGATGACGGCGTTCTTAAAACTGAAGTCGGTCGAATGGCTTCGTGGGCATCCTGAGCAGATTTACTGGTTCGATATCTAATTGGTTCGCGGGACAGAAAATCTTTTCCTAATTTTGTTTCGATATGTTTTCTCGCATCGAGAATTGCGGCCTCCGATACGCGGACAGAATCCGTTCTCATGTATGTTATCAAACCTGTAGGTCCTTCTTCGCCAAGGTCGATGCCTTCATAAAGCGATTGTGCAAGCTTCATTGTGAATGAAACAGGATAACCTAGCCTTCTTGCCGCTTCTTGCTGAAGAGTTGAAGTTATAAATGGAGGCTGAGCGTAACGTTTTTTTTCGGACTTTTCTACGTTTGATACAGTAAGTATTTTTCCTTTGAGCTGAGTTAAAATTTGAGCAGAGGATTCTTGATTCGGAAGTTTCGGTTTATTCTTACCAATACTTGCGAGTTGAGCCTCAAATACCACTCCGTCTTTTTCCATAATAGCATGAATAGTCCACGACTCTACCGGAACGAAGCGTCTTATTTCCCGCTCGCGTTCAACAATCATTCTCAATGAGACCGATTGAACTCTTCCCGCTGAAAGTCCTCTGGCAACTTTATCCCAAAGCAGTTGAGAAACATCGAAACCGACTATTCTGTCTAGTACTCGCCTTGCCTGTTGCGATTCTACAAGTTTGATATCTATTTCTTTTGGCTCCTCGAATGCGGCTCTAACAGCGGCAGGAGTAATTTCGTGGAACATAACTCGTTTCACATTACTTTTTGTGTCCAGAATATTTGAAATATGATATGCAATTACTTCACCTTCGCGGTCAGGGTCGGTTGCTAAAAATATATGCTCGGATTTTTTTGAAGATGCCTTTATGATTTTTATTGTTTTGTCTTTGCCTTTAATTTTCTCGATTCGAGGTGTGAAGACCCATTTCGAACCGACTTTCTCAATGGCTATTCCTTCCTTTTTCGGCAAATCCATGATGTGCCCCATTGAGGCTATTACTTTGTAATTTTTTCCAAGATATTTCTGAATCGAGCGGGCTTTTGCGGGCGATTCGACGATGACTAGATTTGAAGCCATTTCACTGCACCGCTGCAAATCGAGTTGAAACATGGAGGAAAAGTTTGGAGCCGAATTCGGCGCTCTCCTTTGCAATATCCCAGAGCTCTTCGACATCGACAGCACCGACATCAGCATTTAGTATCAACATAAAAATATTCTCCTCTTCTTTTTCTGAAAAAAGTTTTAATTTTTTCCATTCACTAAACAGTGTGATTGCTCCCTCAGTCATTTTAATTTCTTCCATTCTGGAAATTCCTTTATAGGAAATTGGAGGAAGACTAGTTTTATGCACTGCTTTTTTTATCATCGTGGAACCGATACTTTTTGATATGAGTTCTAATGCTTCATTAATTTCGTTCAAAGTAAATCCGTGCGAAAGGAGTTTTGCTGTAATATCTTTTTCAGAACTTAATTCATTTTCGGATAACAGCATCATCTCCGCAATTTTGGACATTATTTTTATTTTTTTATCTTCAATCATAGCATCACCATGAATTTAATATTATTAAATTGCAAGGCGAAATTTTATCACAGAGAAAAAAATTGGATACATTATTAATAATTTTTTTATTTAACATGTCAGTCTGTATAACCCGCCGGGAATTGAAATGATTTTTCCTTCCAGCTCAAGTTGAAGAATTCGTTGATAAAGTATTTTTCGCTCCAATCCGGTTTTGAGAGCTATTTCATCGAGAGTTGAACCGTCAGCATTGATAGAGGTTAGGACTTCGTCTTTGGAATTCGGGGCTGTTTTTTTGAATGAGCTTATGTCCATTTGCAAAGCCAAATCTTCGAGAATATCCGATGACTTAGATATTACTGTTGCTCCGTCTCTCATCAGTCCTATGACGCCTTCACCCAATTCATCACCAAATCTGTGCGGAACCGCCCAGACATTTCGATTGTATTCCATTGCTAATCGCGCCGTAATGAGCGCTCCGGAGCGTTTTGCCGCCGCGACAACAATAACTCCTAAACTTATGCCTGCAATGATCCTGTTGCGTTTTGGAAAGTTTTGGCGCTCGGGCCCTGCAAGAAGCGCAAATTCAGAAACAATAGCTCCATCAGATTCGATTATTTTTTTTGCAAGCAATTGGTGTTCACGCGGATAAATGTCGCAAAGTCCTGAACCTAAAACTGCAACGGTCTTGCCTTTTGAAGCGACTGAGCTTTTGTGAGCCGCCGCATCGACTCCGTAGGCAAGCCCTGAAATAATAGCGAAGCCGGCTTCTGAAAGTTCTTTACTGATTTTTTCTGCGGTACTCATGCAATAGGCATCAGCTTTTCTGGAGCCGACTATTGCGATAGACGGAGCATCAGGTAATTTGCCTTTTACGTAGAGAACTATTGGCCGGTCAGGAATCTCTCGCAATAATTTTGGATATGACGGAGATGACTCGCATAAAATTGCGATATCTTTTGAATGAGCCGATTCGAGCTCTGCTTTAGCACGGTTCAAAGCGGATTCGATTTCAACTTTAGAAAATTTCCCTCCGCAATAATTATTTAATGCTGATTTAGGAGAACCGAATGCATCGATATATTTTCGTATCTGGAGCGGCGAATTTTCTAATAAATTTAGCGCGATTGAATATAATAGCTCAGATGAATTTTTCATACACTTCTGCGGTTCTATAAAAAAACATAAAACGAATACTTATCATGAGCCTTATTGAACTGTAGAATTTACTCGGAGTCAATTATGAGAATTTTAGTCACAGGCGGAGCCGGATACATCGGCAGTCATACAGTGCGTGCGCTGATTGAACACGGTCTTGAACCGATAGTGCTCGATGATCTTTCGCGCGGCCACAGAGAATTTATTCCAGAGGGAATTAAATTTTTTGAGCGGAGCATACTTGATACGGAATTTATTACTGAGGTTCTTGTGAGAGAAAAAATCGAAGGCGTCATACATTTTGCCGCGCTCTCGAATATAGGTGAAGATTCAAGAATTCCACTGAAATATTATTCGGTAAATGTTGGCGGATCCGTTTCTCTGCTCTCCGCGATCTCTGCGGCTGGAGTGAAGAGAATAGTCGTTTCGTCTTCGGCGGCGGTTTATGGCCTGGCGAAAAAAGATGTTATTCATGAAGAAGATGAATGCGCGCCGGTTTCGATTTACGGAGAGACGAAACTTATTATGGAAAATTGCTTGCGTGCATGTTCAAATCAAAAATATTCATGGATGGCTCTAAGATATTTTAATGCGGCGGGCGCGGCCGAAGACGGCAAAATAGGGGAGAAACACAATCCTGAAACTCATTTGATTCCGTTGGCTCTGAAGGCAGTGATGGGTTCTGGAAATCCTTTGACAATCTTCGGCACTGACCATCCTACTCCAGACGGCACTCCTATCAGAGATTATGTTCATGTCGATGATCTTGCTGAAGCTCATGTTGCGGCGATTCTTTCAAAAGAGTCGGGAGTCGTAAATTTAGGAACAGGAAGCGGAAATAGCGTAAAAGATGTGCTTGACCTGATTGAAGAGATTACAGGAACGAAAGTTCCGATGCTTATTGGAGCTCGAAGAGCAGGTGATCCTCCGAAACTTGTCGCTTCTTTTGACAGAGCATTTCAAATTTTGAAGTGGAAACCTCGAAAAGATATCAGAAAAATAATTCTGTCCGCATGGAACTGGGAACAAAGTTAATTTTGTTGCAAAGTAAAAATATTGGAGTAAACTTTTTTCTATGAATAGAGCTATAGTTGTAGGAAGTGGAATTTCAGGACTCAGGTTTTCTCTTTTTCTTGCTGAACATCGTTCGGTTTTATTATTGACTAAAAAGGAAGCTGTGGAATCTAACACTAATTACGCTCAGGGCGGAGTGGCAGTAGTGTTAGGCGAAGATGATTCTTTAGACCTTCACATTCAGGATACAATGAAGACAGGCGGAGGCATTGCAGACCCTGAAGCAGTAAGAACTGTTGTGACTGAGGGCCCGGCGCGTGTGAAAGAACTTATTGAGCTTGGAGCTCAGTTCGAATTTGACAGCAATGGAAAATTGGTTATGGGGCGCGAAGGCGGACATTGTCGGAAACGTGTTGTTCATTGTGCAGACAAAACAGGAAGAGAGATTGAACGCATTTTATTGAATGCTGTTGAGAAGCATCCGAACATAACTGTAATGCAATACCATTTTGCTGTGGATTTGATAATGAGAGAAGGAAGAGTTGCAGGAGTTCTTGTGCTTGATCCGGAAGGAAAATTGATAAGGATGTCGGCAAATCTTGTCTGCCTTTCGACCGGCGGATTGGGCAGAGTTTTTCGTTATACGACGAATCCGGAGATTGCTACCGGAGATGGGGTTGCGATTGGTTATAGGGCAGGCGCGGTTGTCAGAGACATGGAGTTTATTCAATTTCATCCGACAGCTTTGGCGAGGCCTGGTGCGAGTTCGTTTTTGATTTCTGAAGCTGTTCGAGGAGAAGGCGGATATTTGACTACGATATCCGGTGAACGCTTTATGAAAAAATATGATCCTGAAATGCTAGATCTTGCTCCGAGAGATGTTGTTGCTAGGGCGATTTCTATTGAGCTGAAGCGCACTGGCGATCCTCATGTGCTTCTTAATGTAAGTCAATTAGGTTCTGAATTTTTGCGCAGACGTTTTCCTACGATATATTCGACTTGTCTTCTTCATGGAGTTGAGATCGACAAGGAACCTATTCCTGTGGTTCCTGCGGCGCATTATTCCTGCGGCGGATTGAAAACCGATCTCTTTGCTCGAACAACTGTGCCGGGACTTTATTCTATCGGAGAAACTGCTAGCCATGGACTGCACGGAGCAAATCGGCTCGCTTCAAATTCTCTTTTGGAAGCTCTAGTCTTTGCTTATCGCGGTGCTCAATCTGCTCGCGAAGAACCTGACATAAAAGTTTTTGAAGATGAAGTTGTAGGTGATATAAATTCGAAACCGCCTTGTGGCATGACAGATTTATACAGTGAGAGATTGAACTTGATTATGTCTCAGAACGTTGGCGTATTCAGAAATATTGACGTGCTTCAGAAGACGGCATTTGAATTGACCGCAATTCGAAATGGTATTCAAAGACTTGTAGATGCCTTCAGCTCGCGCAGAGAATTGCTTGAATTGTCGAATATAGCGCTTTGCGCGGAATTGATTGTGCGCTCGGCATTGAAGAGAAAAGAATCGCGGGGACTCCATT
>Ga0210051_1005594_pt1 | contig 11992 bp, 15 predicted proteins | sample CryGey092014_all_FD_185464 | JGI IMG/M metagenome (GOLD analysis project Ga0210051, IMG submission 185464) | Groundwater microbial communities from aquifer - Crystal Geyser CG23_combo_of_CG06-09_8/20/14_all (SPAdes) (version 2) | ecosystem: Environmental > Aquatic > Deep subsurface > Groundwater...
GAGGACATGTATTGGTGGCTATGTTTGCTTACATAATAATAAGAGAAATAGAAATTAAAATATTCCCATGGTTGAAAAAAAGTAATAAAGCGAAAAAAGAACAACTCGCTTTCAAAGATGTAGAGGATGAACTAAAAATGATAAAAAGAATATTTTGAAAATTGAAAAAAATCACGAAGAAATAAAGATTACAGAACCGTCTGCCAGACAAAGAGAAATCTTTAAAAACTTAGAAATTAATTATGAGGAATTAAATGACATGTAGCAACGAATTTTAAAAAAAATCTCACAAAAGCATTGAAAACACACAGAATTTCGTGTTAACATCCGATAAACGAGCAATAACTAAAAATAAAAGCCCTGATGAAGTACAACTATTACTATTCTAAAAGAAGGGAAGAATACGGTTTCTTATTCAATAGATTTACAATTTTATACACAAATGCTTTTGCCTGATTTCATGTTTTGTCGGTTATTAGTGATAAATTTATATATCTGATAGATAGATAAAAAAATTTTGAAAAAAAATAATTTTTTTGGTACAACTTACAAAATTATACTATATTTTTGTCCCGATTTTAGAAAATGGGTTAATGGGTTCTGCCATTTTTTAAAATCAAATTGAAAAAAATGAATTTTTAGAACCCACCTAAACTAATAAAGGAGAAAAAAATGAAGAAGCTAATTATGATGTGCATAATTGAAATATTATTTATTTCAACATCACTTTATGCACAACGAACTACCGACATTGAAAACAGCAAAGACTACACTCTCATAAGCCGATTCGAGGGTTCAATTATCGAATTCTATAAAGAAACCAAATGGGGAGCCTACAAACTTCCCATAAACGACAAGGGAGCCATTGATTTTAAAAACCCACAAACCTTAGAAGGAAAGGTAATCCGAATCCAATACACCACATCAAAGGATAATAACTGTGAATTTGTTTTGCAGAATTATAATGCAGCCTTTAAAAAAGCAGGTTTTACAATTCTGATTTCAGCTGGGAAAGAAGTACTTGATGCCAGTGCATGGCCTTATCCATTTGGCTTTTTGTATTATGGAAAAGGCGATTGGAACGACGGAATGAATAATGATAAATATGGTATAGGTATTAGCTCAGGAGGGAGTAAAGACCATGCATTTATTGCAGTTCATGGAAAAAGAGAATGGAAAGATATTTATATAATAATTTATACACAAGTTTGTGAAAATTTTACTTTGCTAACCCAGGACGTAATTGAAGTTGAAGCAGTAGAAACCGGAATGGTAACAGCCGAAAATATTGCGAAAGGGATTCAAACCGATGGACATATTGCTGTTTATGATATTCTTTTTGAAACCGGAAAATCAGATATTAAACCCGAATCGGATGCAACCATAAAGAATGTTGCTGAGTATATGAATGCTAATCCAACTAAGAAATTTTATATTGTTGGTCATACCGATAATGTTGGCGATTTTGCAGCAAATATGACATTATCTGAAAACCGAGCGAAGGCTGTTTTAAATGATCTTATAACAAAATATGCTGTAAAAGCTGAGCAATTAAAAGCATACGGAGTATCATCTCTTGCTCCCATTGGAACTAATACAACAGAGGAAGGCAAAGCAAAAAACCGAAGGGTTGATATTGTGGAACAATAAAATCAATTTAAAAACTTTTTATCATGAAAATAAAATATGTTTTTTGGTTAATCGCATTTCTTCTAATTGTTATAACATCCTGCAAAAAAGAAATACCTGTGGTTACTGGTTTTAAAGCAACAGAGGGTACCCGAGTTGGTGTTGTTCGCCTAACCTACGAACCTGCATCGGGCGCAGATGCTTATGAAATCCAGAGAAAAAACCCGGAAACGAATACCTGGGAACAAATAGCTTATATAAAAAGTTGGGTGCCGGACCATGTTTTTGATGATCGCGGATTAGGTTTGCTTAATAATACCCTTATACCCGGACAATTATATGAGTACCGGATGCAAACTTACTCATCCGAAGGAAGTGGCCATAGCCCCTGGAGCTCCACAGTAACCGGATATATTTTTGCACCATCGCCCAGAATGACGAAAGTGAATTATGTACCTGATGAAAATCCCGAAAATGACGGCGTTTTCACTTTTACTTTTAAAGATAAATTGCCATCTGATTTATCCAATTTAAATAACAGAAAAATTAAAATTTTCCGCGCTAAGGCAACCACTTCATACTATTCAGAGTTTTACTCTGGATTAAATATTATAGGAACTGATTCAACAATTTTTGTAACATGTTCAGAAGATATTAATGATGCTCCCTATGATTATAAATTTGGAATTACATATAACTATAAATATGCGATTGTAGATGAAGAAGGGAGCAATTTAAATGGAAATGCAGATTATGTTTATCAATCATTAATCATCACTGATGATGATTTAAATACTACAGAAACAGTTACCTATAATGTATTGAATTTCAACGAAATTAATTCATCAGCTACCGGAGCAAAAAACGAAGTAATTATGTGTAAAGATGGTACAACAGCGTATTTAGGATATTTAGATAATTATAATCTTTTAGGTAATGGTAAACCAAAATTAATGAAAAATACTGGTTTATCATGGGAATTTGCTGGTGGTACATTACCATCAGAGATTCTAAATAATAATGCAATTGATGAATTTGACTTTACCGTTTCGGCAGGTATAATTTATTTGGCAGCCATAAGTGCTGATACTTTAATTATCTACAAATATGATGGCACCTGGTCGGCAAATTTAACGACTCCTGTTTTATGGGGATATTCTGCCCTTCAATACTTTAATATTGCGGTACTCAACAATGAATACTATGTAAGTGTAATACAAGGTAACGATGTAAAAGTATTTAAATATACCGGTTCAGATTGGATACAGGTAGGAAGTACAATTGCATCAGGTTCGTATAGTAATATTAAACTTAAGGAAATCGATGGTGTCTTATATACTTGGTATGAAGAAGCAAGTGGTGGTACTGAAACAACCTTGCATATTAAACACTGGAATGGAGCATCTTGGTTTGATGATTTGCAATGGACACAAGATGCAGCAACGGATTTTGATGTGATAAAGGCAGGAAGCAACCTGTATTTTAAATGTGCCGGTCTAAGTTCCGATTTTCTTGGAGGAGTATATAAAGTAACTTCGTCTACTACTGTCTCAAATTTATTTGAAGAAGGAGCCCTTTTGCATACTCCTACCTCAATTACGGCTAATGCCTCCGGAAATATTATAGCTTCAATTGTAAATGGTACTTATGTTACAAATTTCCAACTTGGAGTATTTATTTATGATGGTTCGGTCTGGAAACAAGCAAACGATAACTATAGCGAAGTTTCAATAATTGGTTATTCAAATGGTGTTCAGGCAATAAATAACGATATTCATTTTGTATATGGATTAAAATCGAGTGAAAACGAATCCGGAGTAACAATTCTAAAAGCTAAAAAATATAGCAAATAGTCACCCAAAAAACCATTAAGAACATCGCAAATCTCCCAAAATGCGATGTTCTTTATTTATTAAAAAGATAAGCCATTGGATTTTCTCTCAGAATTTTATCCTTTCGAGTACCACAACAATCAATAAAATCGGTCTGGTTTTTCTTAAAACGGATGTTAATCGTAAAAATCGAGTAATACCAAGGGAAACCGTAGGAATTGTTTGAAATTGTAGCAAATAAATAATGTTAATAACTTGTTCATAAATAATTGTATAATAGTTATTATGTAGTAAATATATTTATTATATTTGTGCCATGTATATACAATATTGCACATCAAAACAAAACGGGAAAAGTTATACTTATCCCTTGCTATGTCGCAAATACAGAGAAGCAGGCAAAATAAAAACTGAAGTCATATCGAACTTAAGCAAGTTCCCATCAGAAGTAGTACTTGCCATTAAAGGAGCTTTACATAAAGATAAAGACGTTTTAGTATCATTAAAAGATATTGTGATAACAAATAGCATAGATTTTGGTTTTGTATATGTTTTGATTATGCTTATGAAGCGCTTACGGATAAGCGAGGTTTTAGAAAAAGTACTGGGAGAAAAAAGCGCTAAACTTGTTGAGCTAATGATTATCGGAAAGATAATAACCAGAGGAAGTAAACTGGCAATCTATAACTGGCTCAAACGAAATGAAACCATCGGTAAAAAATTGGGAATAAATATAACGGAATTAAAGTTGAAAGAATTATATGAAGTGTTGGGAGATTTGCCTAATGTACAAGACAAAATAGAGCGAAAATGGTTTCAATATCAAAAAGGAAAACAAAAGAGAATTTTTTTATATGATATCACAAGTAGCTATTTTGAAGGAACCGAGAATGCATTGTCTGCTTTTGGATATAACCGTGATGGTAAAAAAAGGAAGCTCCAAATCGTAATAGGATTGATAACTGACAACGAAGGATTACCATTAAGCATACGGGTTTTTGAGGGAAATACAAACGACCATACAACGGTGATAGAAGAACTCCGCAAAATAAGGAAAGAATTTGGTACGGAAGATATCATATTTGTAGGGGACCGTGGCATGCGGATAAGGTATAACCTTGAACAGATGAATGAACACGAGAAAGAAGGTCTCGGCTACATCACAGCGTTGAGCATAGACGAAATACGATGTTTGCTAAACGAAGATGTTATTCAATTAAGCTTATTTGGTAAAGAATTAGCTGAAATAGAAAATTCAGGGGAACGCTATATATTGTGCAATAATCCTGAATTGGAGAGAGAAAAATCGGAAAAAAGGGCATCACTTAGAACCCGATTTGAAGATGAATTAAATGAAATTCAATTATCTTATAAAAAGAGGCAGTTCAAAAACATTGAAAATGTAAAAAAACTTGCAGCAGGGCATAAAAACAAAAAATTGGTCACTACCTTCAACGAGAAACAAATTGACAGCTATAAATACAGAGCACAAAAAGCCTTAGAACACTATCACATGCAGTCATTTTATCAAATCACCATAGATAAAGATAAATTCAATGTTGAGTTTCTCTTGGAAAATTATTCACAAGCGAAAAAATTAGATGGGAAATATGTAATAGTAACGAATGTATGTAATGAAAAATTTAACAAAGAACAAGTAAGAGAAGAGTATAAAAAACTAAAACATGTTGAACATGCATTTCGCGATTTAAAAACAATAGAATTAGATGTAAGACCCGTTTTTCATATTAACGAAGCCACTACAAGAGGACATGTATTGGTGGCTATGTTTGCTTACATAATAATAAGAGAAATAGAAATTAAAATATTCCCATGGTTGAAAAAAAGTAATAAAGCGAAAAAAGAACAACTCGCTTTCAAAGATGTAGAGGAAGAACTAAAAATGATAAAACTGAATATTTTGAAAATTGGAAAAAATCACGAAGAAATAAAGATTACAGAACCGTCTGCCAGACAAAGAGAAATCTTTAAAAACTTAGAAATTAATTATGAGGAATTAAATGACATGTAGCAACGAATTTTAAAAAAAATCTCACGAAAGCATTGAAAACATACAGAATTTCGTGTTAACATCCGATATATGACGAGGGAAAAGAAATGTGGTATTTTTCCGTTGTAGATATTATTGCCGTTTTAACTGACCAACCCGAGCATAAAAAAGCTCAGAGCTATTGGACTATATTAAAAAATCGGTTAAAAGAAGAGGGAAGCGAGGTCGTCACAAAATGTGACCAACTGAAATTGGAAGCTGCTGACGGACATTGTTCAAGTTCAAAAAAATGTTGGTAGGATATATTGATACAAGGAGTAGCCGAAAACCTTAAAACAGAGTAGGCGAAATTTTTAAAACTATTTTTTATTTATTCAATAGTTGGTGGCAATGCTCTGAAAAAATTCCTATCAACATATTTTCTGACAAAAATCATGAAAATAAAACATAAATAATTTTGATTAAACAAGATTTTGTATCTTTGTAAATATCAATTAAATTATTTAACTATGCTTGCAGTTATCGGAACATATCAGAATGGATACGTAAAGTTTGACAGAGTCTTATCGTTCAAAAATCCAGTCAAAGTAATTATTACATTTTTGGAAGAAATAGAAACCACATCCGATAAAGGATTGTGTTTATCAGACTTTTCATTTTCGGAGAGTAAAAAATTATTAAAAGATTACAAGGGTTCCTTTAGTGATACAGTAGTAGAAGAGAGGCGAAAAGAGTTATGAAAGTATATTTAGATACGTGCGCATTATTTAAGTTGTATCACAACGAGCAAGGGGCAGATGAAATTGAAAATATCTTTATTCAGAACAAAGTATCAGGTCTGTTTCTTTCCGAAATAACAAAAATAGAATTTGTTTCAACGGTATGGAAAAAAGCAAGAATGAAAGATATTACGGAAAAGAAAGCCATTGCATTAATACGACTATTTGAGAATGATTTTGGCAAATTTACTTTTATTCAAGTTGACAGTATTATAATTGAACAATCCAAAGATTTTATTTTAAAATATGGTAGAGAAGGATTGCGAACTTTAGATAGTATTCAACTTGCCACCTCTGTAATGCTTAAAGTTCAAATAGACTTATTTAAAACAACGGATAAACTATTAGATAAATTTTTTAAATCGGAAGGATTACCAACCTGACAATATAAACAAAAGCTCGTTAATAAAAAGAATAGAATATGAAAAAAGTATTGCTCTCATTAGTTTTTATAATTATTGCGGATTTTATTTATTCGCAAACAACGGTTACCGATATAGACGGCAATGTTTACAAAACAGTAAAAATTGGGGAACAGGTTTGGCTCGCTGAAAATCTTAAAGAAAGTAGGCGAAAATGAAATAATTAAAATACTAATTATAAAGAGAAATTTTTTAATATATTTGTAGAGTATAATTAAGATAAAATAAAGATGGAAAAAAACATAATATTATCAGATATTGACAACGTATTGTTGACAAGATTAAATTTTGAAGCTAAAAGCCGGGGAACTGACTTAAAAACTTTAATAATTTCAATTATTAAAAAATCACTTGGTCTTGAAAAATTTTATGACAATAATATTATTTATAATGATTTAGACTATTTAACAGGTACCTGGACAAAGGAGGATTATACAGATTTTATTACAAAAACCTCAGGATTAAACACTGTAGATAATGAATTATGGAAATAAAGACGATTATTTTAGATACAAATGCGTATGTTGAATTTAAAAAAGGTAATAAAGATGCTATTGAAATTATCAGACGTGTGAATAATATTCTATTATGTCCTATTGTGATTGGAGAATTAATTGGTGGGTTTGTACTCGGAAACAAAGAGAAAAAAAACAGAAAGGAATTATCGGATTTTATGTCTTCAAAACGAGTATTTTCAATTAAAATTGACAATAATACTTCTGAAATCTTTGGACAAATTTTTAAAGAACTTCAATTAAAAGGTAAACCAATACCTACAAATGATATGTGGATTGGAGCAATTGCAAAACAATATAAATTGCCAATTTTCACGTATGATAAACACTTTTCAGAGATTAGCAGTATAAAAATTATAAAAAAACAAGAAGATATAATATGAAAAAAGTATTGCTCTCTTTAGTATTCATAATTATTGCGGGTTTTATTTATTCGCAAACAACTGTTACTGATATAGACGGCAATGTTTACAAAACAGTAAAAATCGGAGAGCAAGTATGGCTCGCTGAAAATCTTAAAGTTACAAAATACAGAAATGGTGACCCTATTCCATTTATAACTGATAGTGTTGCATGGACTGATCTTACTACCGGAGCATATTGCAATTACAGAAATAAAAAAAAAATTGCCAAAAATTATGGACGAATGTATAATTGGTATGCGGTAGTTGATAACCGTAATATTTGTCCTTCCGGCTGGCATATACCAAGTGATGAAGAATGGGCTGAACTTGGAAAATTTTTAGGCGGAGACCTTGTTGCAGGGGGTAAAATGAAATTAAATGACAGTACAATTTGGAGAGAACCTAATTTAGGAGCTACAAATGAAAGCGGATTTTCAGGTCTTCCGGGAGGACGACAATACCATTCTGCATTTTTCTTTCTTCACGAATATGGTATGTACTGGGCAACTACTGAAATGGATAAAGACCTCGCATGGTCACGCTATCTGACTTATGGTTCGCCCCAGTTAAGCCGGTTTACTTATAAAAAATATTATGGACTTTCTGTTCGCTGTATTAAAGACTAATAGACATCTTCCCTAAATTTTTTTTATTCTGCAGGAATTGCATGTTTATAGAAAATGTTACAAAACCAGTAATGTTCGACTCCGTAGGAGTCGTATGTTATTGATGTTTGTTTTCTATAAACATTTGAATCCTTCGGATTCTCCATCCCATTGCGGAAATGGAAAGATATGTTGGTAAAATATTGACAAAGGGATAGCCGAAAACCTTAAAAAGAGTAGGTGAAATTTTAAAAATAATTTTTATGAAAACAAAAAAATCCATATCTTTACTTAAAATAATTTTGATATGAAAACGAAAAAAAACAGCAGCGTCATCAGCGTTGATCCGGAAGTTCTCGGAGGTACCCCTGTATTTCGCGGAACAAGAGTTCCGGTAGAGAGGTTGTTCGAATATCTTGAAGGCAGTTATTCACTGAAAGAATTTTTAGATGATTTTCCTTCTGTTAAAAAAGAACAAGCGATTAAAGCGCTTAAAAATGCTGGGAAACTTTTAGTAGCGTGATAATGAAAATACTATTAGACGAAAACATTCCTAAATCCCTCAAAAAACATTTAAGAAATGACTATATCGTATTTACTGTGCAGGAAATGGGATGGAGTAGAAAAAAAAACGGAGAATTGCTGAAATTAATGCTTTTAAAAAAATTTGAAGTATTAATCACGGGAGACAAAAATCTCAGGTATCAGCAGAATTTGAAAAAAATTCCAATTTCAGTTCTTTTACTTGATGTGAAACCTCTGCGCCCTGATACGATAGAACAGATACTACCTTCAATATTAACAAATCTTCAATCAGAAAATCTGCATGGTGTCGTAACTGTGAGATAATATACCCGTCAGACCGCTTGGAGCGGTCAGACGGGTAGTTCATTTGCTCAATTCCACTCGTTGCTTCTGCAATTCATTAACCTGTTTTTTTACTTTTCCTGGGATTTAATTTTTAACCAAAAAATCATACCTTCCAGTATCACTTCATTGTCGGTTTTATCGTCGGCAACAAAGAGTTTTTGTTGGTTGGGTTTATCTTTATTGTAATAAAATTCTCTTTTTAATTCATCAAATAACAAAGTGGGAGCTAAAGCATTATTTTCGTTATTTTTTACTGTTAAAACAGAAATATTGTTGCCCATACCGGCAAAATAAAAAGGGTAACTCCCTTTTAAATCTGATTTTGATTTTACATTAATAATTCCTTTAAAAACAACATTTGTGTTTCCACAGGTTCTCAAATTTTCTTTATGAATTTCTTTTAAGGTACATGTAAACCCATCAGATTTTATTTTTTGGGAAAAAAGATTTAATGAGGAAATAATTAGTACAGCTAATATTATAATTATTCGTGTTTTGTTTAACATAAAGTTAAAAATAGTTTATAGAAAAACTCTAAATGTTTTAATTGTTTGTTGACAATTTGTTATAAATTTCCATTTCCTCAACCGACTCTTTGGTTTTGCCAAGTTCCTTATAAACAACAGAAATATTGTGGTGTGATTGCAAATGGTTGTAATCAATTTTAATGTTTTCTTTTAAAAGTTCAAGAGCTTTTTCAGCATTGTTAATATTTAAAAAACTTGTTGCCAAATCACATCTTAAATTCGTATTTAAACTATCAAGTTTTAGTGCTTTTTCGTAATATTCAATTGCATTTGAGAATTGTTGCGAATCGTAATAAATATTACCTAAAGTTATTAATGCCAACTTGTTATTTTTATCATTTTGGCAAAGTTTTACAAAGTGGTTAATAGCTTTACTTAAATTATTATTATTGTAGTATTCGATAGCTAGCTCTTCTCTTAAAGGTAAATTTAACGAATCGCTCTCAAGTAATTTTTCTTTAATTAAAAAACTATCAACAGGCAAACTAGGTTTTAATGAATTACTTTGTTCGTTTGAATTGCACGAAAATAGAATAAAAGCAAAATAAAAACTTATTAAAAATTCCGACCTCATTATTTTTACTTCAATATTTTAGCATCTTCTAATAAAACTTCGTAAAAATACCCATAACCAAAATCTTTATTTATGCTAACTATTCCTTCTAATGTAACAACATCATCAACTTTAACATCAGTACTAGAAGTTGTGATAGTTAAATCGAATTTGCCTTCAAAGTCAGTTCCGTCTTGTAAGTGAATCCAATTTTTACTCATTATTTCGGGACTGTATTTTACTACTTTCCCCTTAACTTTTACAGTTTTTCCTGCATATTGTTCTTTGTTTTTGAATAATTCTGCAATAGAAATTTCGCCGTTATTGTGTTCTACTACAACTTCTTGTTTCTCAACTTTAGGTTTTTGAGCTTCTGAGATATTACCTGTATTTGGTATAGTTCCATGAGGATTAACTTTATTTGCTTCACTACCAGCAACAATTGGTGTTTTACTTAAATTTTCGAGAAACAAAATTTCTTTAAAAGTTTTATTTAAATCTTTACTTTTAAAATCAGTCATTGGCATAGCATTATCATAATAATATGTCTCTCCAGCTAATGCATCCATTTTTGGAACTGCCATCCACAATTCTTTGTCGTTTTCGTTTACACGCAAATAAGTATATTCACTAGCCTGTAAAACTTCTGCAACTACTACTTTATGTTCGTTTGGATTACTCGAACTTTGATTCGATTGACATGATGAAAAATATACACCAAATACAATAATTAATGTTAAAAATATTATTCTCATTTTTTTAAAATTTATAATTAAACAAAATTAGTAAGAAATATTAAAATAGTTACATTTAAAATCTGTTGTTTAACACTCAACAAAACCTCATCTCTAACTCGTCCTCGTTTGAAACGAGGATGAGAGAGTCGGGGCTACTTTCTTCTTATTTTTAACTTTTTATTCGTAGGCACCCATTTTCAGTATATTAATTTCTTTTTCGGTTAAAAAACGCCACTGTCCGCGAGGCAGTCCTTTTTTAGTTAGCCCGGCAAAATAAACCCTGTCCAAACGAATTACTTTATATTCTAAATATTCAAACATTCGGCGAACTAACCTGTTCTGTCCAGAGTGAACTTCAACTCCTACCTGGCTTTTATCAACAGGGTCGGTATAATTTATTTCATCGGCTTTAATAAAACCATCTTCAAGTTCAACACCATTTTTTAAAGCGAGCATGTCGTCTTTTTTTATGTTTTTATCGAGAAATACATGATAAATCTTTTTCTTGTTCGAACGTGGGTGGGTGAGTTTTGAAGTTAAATCACCATCGTTGGTTAGTAAAATTATTCCTGTTGTGTTGCGGTCGAGTCTGCCCACAGGCATAACGCGTTCGCGACAAGCACCACGTATTAATTCTAAAACAGTTTTTCTTCCTTTTTCGTCAGATGCTGTTGTTATATAATCTTTAGGTTTATTTAACAATATGTAAACCTTTTTTTCTTGACGAATACTCTCGTTGTTAAATTTTACCTCGTCGCCCGGAAAAACTTTTGTGCCAAGCTCAGTAATTACTTTCCCGTTAATTGTTACCACACCCGACACAATATAATCGTCGGCTTGCCGGCGACTGCAAATTCCGGCGTTAGCGAGAAACCTGTTTAGCCGGATTGAACCATCAGTTGCAGTTTCATTTTTTTTAACAACCTTTTTGCCTTTACTATAACCTGTTTTTTTATAAGAAGACTCGTATTGGGTTCTTTTCTCTATTTTACTTTTTGAGTTTCTTTGTTTAGTGTAGTTGTTTTTTTTATATTCCATACTTGGTTTGTTAATATTGCAAAGATATAAATTAGATTTTAATTATTTACTCACCTTACGCAAAAGTAAT
>Ga0210051_1005596_pt1 | contig 11989 bp, 16 predicted proteins | sample CryGey092014_all_FD_185464 | JGI IMG/M metagenome (GOLD analysis project Ga0210051, IMG submission 185464) | Groundwater microbial communities from aquifer - Crystal Geyser CG23_combo_of_CG06-09_8/20/14_all (SPAdes) (version 2) | ecosystem: Environmental > Aquatic > Deep subsurface > Groundwater...
AGAGACAGGAATACTATCTGCGTTTATAACAGCCTCGGTCTTTTTCGGCTTTTCAATTTCCTTTTTCTTTTCTTTGTCTTCTTTTTTTTCAGAAGCATCTTCTAAGGCTTCTTTTTCTTTGACACTCTCTGCTTGTTTAATTTTTTCTTCAGCTACCGGTTTTGCATCTGTAATTTCTTCTGGCTTTGCTTTTTTTGTCTTGACTTCTTTCATTTTTTTGTTTTCTGATTTTGTTGATGGTTTTTCTGTGTTTGGCATCTTATTTTTTAGATTTGTGTTTAGTACCTTTTGTAGACCCAACTCCAGCGCTTCCATGCTTGACTCTCGCTCTTGTTAAAGCAAACTCGCCGAGGTTGTGGCCCAGCATTTCTCCAGTTATTTCTACAGGAATAAAACTATTGCCGTTGTGGACCTGTATCTTCATGTCTACCATGGCCGGAACAATGATTATATCTCTTTGGTGAGTTCTAATTTTTTTGTCTCTATCTATTTTGACTTTCGCCCTATTGATAAATTTTTCAATTTCTTGGAAATTTCTCAGAATAGTTCTTCTTTTCCTGGACTTTACATATTTTGCAAACTCTCTTACATCTAAAGCCTTCAGCTCTTCTATTGTCTTTCCTTTGTATGTAAATTCTTTTTTCTTTTCTATCATTTTAGTTATTCATTCCCTCTGCTGATTTTATTCCTATCTGTTCGTTAATTTCTTGGTATATATCTTTTTCTAACCCATTATTTATTAACCCTATTCCAAAATTTCCCAGACCCCGATTATATAAATTTATACAAAAATTCTTTACTAAATTTATAATCCCTTCTTTTGATAATTCCACTTTATCAGCTTCTTTAACTCTAACTCCATTTTCGTAGAGTTCTGCCATTATTCTGCTCTTATCTTTTCCCTCGCTTAAATAAATATCGGATGTCATTTTATTTTCTATATCCTGTTCTTCTTGGCCTTACATGCCCTACTCTTGCTCCTGGAGGTGCATCTCTCTTAGCAATCTTGCTCTTTGGATTTTTTCCTCTTCCAGAGCCAAAAGGATGGTCTATCACATTCATCTTGACAGCAGAGGTCCTTGGCCATAATTTATTTTTAGCTTTTTTCATATGAAATTTCTTTCCAGCCTTGACAACCGGTTTCTCCAGTCTTCCGGCTCCCGCAATGACTCCAATGACTGCTCTGCAGCTTGGGTTGAATTTTCTTTCTTTTTTCGAAGGCATCACAACAAACACATATTTTCCAATAACTTTATTTACTGTTGCAGTTGTGCCAGCACTTTTGATAAAAACTCCTCCATCTCCTGGATTTGCTTCAACATTATATATCTGTGTCTTTATAGGGATGTCTCCGAGCTTCATTATATTCCCTTCTCTTACTTCATTGCCTCCAAATTTAATCTTCTGGCCTTCAATCATCCCACTAAATGCTGGGACATAGAAAAATCCTTCATTATATCTTACTTTTGCAAGCGGGCTGGTATGTGCAGCAGAGTTGAGCAATCCTACAACCTCTCCTTCTCCCTCAAGCTTTCTCGGATATTTCAATCTGTACACAAAGGCATTTCTCCTTGCTCTGTAAGTATGGCTTCCTTTTCCTCGTGCTTGTGATATTATTCTTTTACCCATTATATAAGCCCCAATTTCGTAGCTATGTCAATAGCAGGGAAATTTTTCTTTAATTTAACATAAGCATATTTCTGATTTTTCCTTATCAGTGTTTTAATGCTATCCACTTTTACATCAAATAAATCTTCAATTTCCTTCTTTATATCTCCCTTGGTCTTTCTTTTGTCAGTCATAAATGTGAGGATGTTCTGCAGTTCAATCATCATGACTGCTTTTTCAGTTACTATTGGTTTCATTGTATTTTCTCCAGCCCTTTAATCGCATTTTCAGTATATATTGTGAGTCTTCCCAGACCGCCTTTAGCAAGTTCATTGATGCTCAAGTTATCTACTCTGACAACATCAAATAAGCTTGTTTTTAATTTTTCTTTTTCTCCAACAACAAGCAAAACCCCTGCATTTTTCTTGTATCTTCTTCCCCTAAGCTTCCCAACACCGCTTCTGACACTTCTTTCTTGAACCGCTATGCTTAATAAATTTTCTCCGAGAATTTTTGCAAGACTGGAAATCATTTCTTTTGTTTTTAAAGAGATTAATTTTGAATCCACGACAAAAGGCAGGCCATTTATCTTTTGATCTTTAAGGGTTGAATATTTTTTAGCAACTATCTTTGGATTTGCTGTTGCGCTTAATGCAGAGATTAATGCACATCTCAGTTCTTTTTTATTTATCTTTTTGGTATTTATCATGGACAGGATTTTTGGCGGATGAGCTCTTCTCCCGCCTTTTGTTGAAGATATCTCGGCGCCAATCCAGTTGAATTGTGTTCCTCTTCTCGACATAACCTTTCTCGGAATTCTGGACATACCTTTTCCGTAATGTGTCTGCCAGACATGTCTCCTATGCCTCATTTTTCCACTCGCAGAGTGCTGTTTTCCGGCAACAGGAGAAGGAGAATATGGTTGTTTTGTTTTTTTGGTTTCTAAAACCTTCGCAACAATGTCTTCTCTGATTCTTGCAGAAAAGCATTTAGGAAGATTTATTTCTTTTGTTTTGTTTCCATTTATGTCAATTATGTGTGACTTCATCTTACCACTCCCATCAGCTCAAATTCTTTTTTGTCCTGTTTTTTAGTAACTCTTAAAGACGAAGTGGCAATTAACTGCCTCTTTGCAGGTCCTTGAATTGAGCCTCTTACTAAAATATAATTTGCCTTTATGCTCCCGAAGTTTTTTATGTTAGTGAATCTTTCATCTGCCTTTCCGATATCAACTATCTTATTGTTATAAATAACTCTCGTGAACATTCCCAACTGGCCAGCCATAGCAACTCTAAAAGTAACCCTCGCAGGATGCCACGGCCCTAAGCTTCCAGGCCTTCTTCTACCTTTTTCAGATTTATGGCTTTTCAGAGTAATTCCAAATCTTTTTACAGGTCCAACAAGTCCTTTACCTTTTGTCAATCCTCTCAAATCGATTAACTGCCCTGGCTTAAACACATCTAAGATAGAAATCTCTTTATTCAAGTGCTCTTTAACAAAATTCTTTTTTTCTTCAAGAGTTCCAGAAAGTCCGATTTCACTCAGGTCAGGAGTCTTTTTCAATTCTGTTTTTTTGACAACAGAATAACATATCAATCTGATATTATCATAATCTTTTGCTTCTTCAAAATTTTTGCTTTTTTCCTTAGGCAGTTTTACTTTTCTCTTCAGTTCTTTATCAAGATTTTCTGCCAAAATTTCTCTGCTGACCTTCCCATTTTTGTAAAATCTAATAGAAAATATTTTTAATGGGGGGCACTCTAAAGCAGTCACAGGCATAGAAATTTTTTTATCCTTTGTCATAGAATTAGGTGTTTTGTCTTTGACCTGAACCGACATCATTCCGGCTTTGTAACAGATAAATCCTTTAAGACCCTTAGAATCAGGCTGGATTGCATCCCAGTTCACTCTAGGTAAGAACTTAGTAGCTCTCTTTCTCGGCCAGTATTGCAAGCTTCCCTTTCTTGGTGCGTTGATTTTCGCCATTTCTTAATAGTGCGGAAATTATCATTTTTCTTACCCTGGAATAAAAGATTGACAAAAAGCAGGTTTTTAAAGTTTGCGAGTGGCCTTTTTGTTCTAAATGTTAATGTTTTTAAATAAGTCTAATCAAATCCTTTTATGGTTTATAAAAATAAATATAAAGATATTCAAGAAGCAAGGGCAATTTCAGTGTATCTGCTTTCAGGAGGGAGTCCAAAAATAGCTACTAATCTGTACTCTGTTCAATATCCGGACACTCTATCTGAAGAATCTATAAAGCAAATTTATAGAAAATTCTTTCCTCTCAAAGAGCATGGTGGATGCCGTAAAATTCCGCAGAACACATTTTTGGGAGTATATGTTTTTTCTGAAGGAAACTTAGAATTAATGCAAAAAATACTTGGTGTAAGTAGCTTTAGATTAGAAAAATTGTGTGGAGAATATATTGGAACTGATAATTACCAAAAAAAGAAAAAGAGCAAGTCAAAAATTCCGGATTATAGATATCAGATAAAGGGCAATGTTTCCAATGGTTCTAAAAGAAGAAATCCTTCATACTAAGCCTCAAAATCCTTCTCGGTTTTTATCTCTTGTCCGTCGATGATAGCATTTCTTAAGATTTTCCCTTTTCTTTTTGCCATTTCCCTTATCTTGGCATAATCTGTCTCTCCTTTTGGGAAAATTATCTCACTTATAACAAACGTGTGATTTATTCTCGCCTCTTTAAATTCTGATTTTTCCAAAATAAAACTCTTGGCTAATTCTCCATCTTCTGTAACCAACTTGCAGAAATCAGCTTTAGGAGCATCTCCGCCTTTTGTTCCGGGTTTTCCTGATTTTAGCGCTTTGGGTTTTATTTTTAAGGTAGTATTATCTTTATCCGCATTAAAACTCAATGCAAAAAAACTCGTAGGGCATTCTTCTAAAAATCTCAATATTTCCTGTCCGCTCATTTCATTGTTGACCATAAACTTCTTTACTCCTTGAAATTGCTTTACCTCTGCATGAGCAAGCAACTGGCTGAATGTCGGCTCTTCTTTTAGATTTCTTGTAGAGACAATTGCTCCGCTGACACTAGCTTTTGAAACCCCCAATTTCTCTGCAACATTTTTAACAAGTTCATTTGCAAACTCAGAAGAAGTTGTTAGAGTATATTTTTTCCCAGAATTTTTTGCACTAATCAGAGCCCGGTTTGTAAATTCACCTCTGCTAAATTTTTTAAATTGCAGGTGAACCATGTCATCATTTTTTCCATCAAAAATCTTTTTTATAAAATTCATATTACTTTTTTGTTGTTTTAACTTATAAATCTTTTCTAATCTCCAAAGGTTTATAAATTTAGACTACTTTTAATCAGTAACACAAAAATGGAAACAGCTTATTTTAGAAAAGTTCTGGCTATTGTAGTAATAATGGCTCTTTTGATAGCCTCTTTTTTTCTCTTAAAGCCAATTTTGCTCTCGATAATCCTTGGATTGGTCTTAGCATTCATCTTTTCTCCACTTTATAATCTAATTTATAAAATTACACGCTCCCCAAATCTTTCTGCTACTATTATCTGCATACTCTTAATTCTTATTTTAGTTCTTCCTGTATGGTTTTTTACTTCCACAGTCATAGAGCAGACATTTAAGATTTATGTGGCTGTGCAAAAGACAGATTTTACTGGAATCCTCAAAGATATCTTCCCCTCAATATTTTCATCAGACCAATTTTCAGCAGAAATTGGGGGTATGCTGCAATCTTTTATAACAAATACTCTCAATTCTCTTTTAAACAGCCTTTCAAAAATAATTCTTAATTTTCCTACTATTGCCTTGCATCTTTTAGTAGTTATTTTTACTTTTTATTTTACTTTAAGAGACAAGAAACAATTAGGCGCATATGTCAAAAGCCTATCTCCTTTCTCTAAAGATATAGAAGACAAATTATACAAATATTCCAAAGATATAACTGCCTCTGTTCTTTATGGCCACGTTATAATTGGAACAATAGAGGGTATAATCTTAGGGGCTGGCTTTTTTATATTTGGGATCCCTAATGCGATTATTTTAACTATTGTTGCCGTCATAGTTGGTATTCTTCCAATATTGGGCCCAATGATGGTGTGGATTCCTGTCCTGATTTATCTGTTAATAAATGGAAATACATTTGCAGCAGTAGGTATCTTGGTATTTGGATTAGTATCTTCAAACATTGATCACTTCTTAAGGCCGTTATTGCTTTCAAAGATGACCGACATACACCCCGGCGTTGCTATTATAGGGATGATTGCAGGCTTGTTTTTGTTTGGTGTTTTAGGATTGATAATCGGCCCATTAATCCTGGCATATCTTATTGTCATTCTTGATGCCTACAGAGAGCAAAATGTGAAGGGAAGTAGCAATAGAATTTTTATAAGAGAGGGTTAGATAAATATAAAAATTGATTTCTCATTTTTTACATTAAAGAGGAATGAAATATTCCCTCTTGTAAATTAAAAAAGAGTCAAATGGAATTAAGTGTTAAATTTTTAGATTGGTCTGCAGGAGTTCCAATAGTAATGCTGAATAATAAAACAGCAGAGAAAATAGGAATTCATACAAGAGACAGGGTCTTGATAAAAACACTTTCAAAAAAGCCCAGAGAAAGTTTAGCAATAACAGATATTGCTAAGAAAATAGTTGGAGAAGACGAAATAGCAGTATCCTCAGAAATTAAAGAACGAATGGGTCTTGCATCTGGCCAAAAAGTAAAGATAGCCCTTGCACAAGCTCCAGAAAGTCTGTCTATAATAAAGAAAAAACTTGATGGAGCACATCTTTCAGAAAAAGAGATTTTACAAATTGTAAATGATATAGTCAACAATTCTCTATCTGAACCAGAAATAGCTCTTTTTATTTCTGCCATGTATGAGCAAGGAACAACTATGAAAGAGACAATAGCTTTAATTAAATCCATATTAAATACTGGAAAAAAACTTTCTTTCAAGAGCAGGCTTGTGGCAGACAAACACTCTATTGGGGGCATTGCCGGCAGAACAACTCCAATAGTTGTATCTATCTGTGCTTCTACAGGGATTATTATGCCAAAAACTTCTTCAAGAGCAATCACAACTCCTGCAGGAACAGCAGATGCCTTAGAGACCCTGGCAAAAGTGGACATTAGCCTGGAAGAAGTAAAAAAAATAGTAGATAAAGTTGGGGCGTGCATTGTGTGGGGTGGCACTAATCTTGGACTGGTTCCAGCAGATTCAAAGCTGATTAGAGTAGAAAAACAACTTAATATAGACCCAGAAGCTCAGCTGCTTTCTTCAATCATGGCAAAAAAATTAGCAGCAGGAAGCAATTATATTGTAATTCACATTCCTTACGGGAAAACCGCAAAGGTTACTAAATCTGGAGCTTTAAAACTAAAGAAAAAATTTGATTATCTCGGAAAATATTTTCATAAGAAATTAAAGTGCATCCTCACAAAAAATAAAGGCCCAATAGGAAATGGAATAGGGCCTGCTTTAGAGATGATTGATGTTATTAAAGTGTTAAAAAGGGAGGATAATTGTTATCTGCTTGAACAAAATTCACTTGAAATTTCTGCAGCAATCCTGGAATTGGCTGGAAAAGCAAAACCCGGAAAAGGAGTTGATATGGCAAAGAAAATTCTTGATTCAGGAAAAGCTCTTGAAAAATTCAAAGAGATAATAAAAGCCCAAAAAGGCCATCTTAATGGCTTAAAGCCTACAAGGTTCAAAAAAGATATTTTATCTAATAGTTCAGGAAAGATTTTAGAGATAGACAATAAAAAAATAAACTATCTGGCCCGACTTGCTGGATGTCCTGTAGATCATTTTGCAGGAATTTACCTTTATTCTCATCAGGGTGACAGAATAAAGAAAGGAGATAAAATTATGACCATCTATTCAGAAGCAAAATCTCGGCTGGTTCAAGCAGTAGAATACTCTAAAAAAGAGAAGTCAATACTAATACTCAAACACAGCTAATTTTTTAAACCCTTAATTTCTTATTTTCCTATGAGAGCACAGAGAGGATCAGAATACAAGAAGAAACTTGTGGATTATTTCAAAAATAATGTTAAGAAGGGATACACTACAGAATCTCTTAAATGGGCACTTGTCAGCCAGGGTTATTCAAGGGTCATGGTAGATGAGTCTCTTAACCAAGCAACTCAAGAATTGGCTTCAGAGGCTCCGGTTTTAAGAGAAAAACCAGAAATCAAATACGAAGTTGTAGAAGAAGAAGTTCCACAAAAGAAATCCTTCTGGAAAAGGCTTTTCGGCGGGTGAATTAGTTTTTAGTGTTAACGTTTGATTAATATCCAAATACTAATGAGGGTTATAGCTTATTTAAAATTTATCCATCTTGATTTTATATTAATCCCCTTTTATCAATCGCGCGAAGCACACATATTCTAAAAACATAAGTTTTAAAACTAATTAGTCAGTTCTTAGGTTAAACACAAGCCTCCGTCGCATAGCGAGGACACCAAGGTTTCCTTCGCTTAATCTTCCTTTAAGGAGAAGTTCAACGCGGAATTCAAGATGACCTTTCGCTTAATCTTCCTTTTTAGGATGATGCAACAGAGAAAAACTAACAAGCCTCCGTCGCATAATGGTATTGCACTGGTCTTGAGTTTAAGCAAGCTTAAACAAAGCTTGTCAGGTTTGCCAAACTAGAGAACCAGGCCCTTACGGGCTTCCAGGTTCGATTCCTGGCGGGGGCGTGTCGTTTTTGGATATTAAAGAAAAGTTTTTATTTGTCATAGTTTTCTTAAAAAGATGTTCAAAATAATATCCGCAACAAAAAAAGATTTAAAATCCTGTGAAAAACTAGGAAGATTAGGTTGGACTCAGGAAGCTCCACACTTTAGTGTATGAGGGGAGGTCACTTTTATTATGAAAAACCAACAACTTTTCAACAAAGAAGAAGCTGAAGCAATTTATAAGATAGTAAAAGAATACGAAAAAAATGCCCTAGAAAGTGATAAAGAATATTATGATGATTACTACGATGAATATGAAGCACCAATAAAGAAAAAGATAATCAAATCTATTCTAAAAAAATTAGTACTTTTCTGCCTGAAAAACAAAGAATAGAAATTGATAAAGATTTCCTAAGGAAGAAGTATCATACATTCAATAATGAAGTAGATGAGAAAGTATATTCGATTATAGAAAAGGCATTTTCGCAATTGAAAACTATTGAAATAACTTATTTTAACATGGAAAGTGCTGATTTTAGTAAAAGAAAGTTGGATGTTTATTACAAATCAAGAAGATATACAATCGGTTATTGCCATTTAAGAAAAGATATCAGAAAATTCAGAACAAACAGAATTGCTTCTGCTAAGCTAACAATAGATAGTTATAAAATCCCTTCAAATTTTAATAAAAAGGATTATTAAACATGGAAAAGAAGAAATCAAACAATAAACCGCAAAAGCCTGTAAATAGAGCAACAGAAGAATTTGAGCTTGCATGGAAGGAATTTTTTAAGAATAAGCCCAAACCGAGAAATGATCAACAAGAAAAGAAACAGCTTGAAGATTTTACCAACTGGTATAACAATGTAAGAAAACAAAGCGATACAGGTAAAACTCCTGCCGCGATGTATAAGGAAATTTACGGAGAAGAACCAAAAACCCCTAGAAAAGAGAAAACCCGGATGTTGAACTTCGAATGGGATGAGGACTACAAAGAACCTGATCAATTATTGTACGAAGCTGACCAACTTTGCATAGATGGTAAATATAAAGAAGCATTATACAATATTGAACAATTTTTAGAAATAATTCCCGATGAAGAAGAAGCTCTTCTGTTAAAATCCCAGATTCTTTCCTATTTAGGAAAAGCAAAAGAAGCGGAAGAAATTTTGAATAATTTAGCTAAAACCAATAGAAAAAGTACCTATTGGTACTTTTATCGGGCAGGATTATATTTTTGGCATGGAAATATTGCCAATGCGATAGAATCAATTAAAGAGGCTGAAAGAAAAGAACCCAATAATTTTGATGTTGTGGCCAGCTGTGCCCAATATCTTTATTTAGATAAAGATGAATCTTACAAAAATTATTTAGAAAAAGCAAGAAATATTGATGCAAAAAGAATGAAGAATTTTGAAAAGAAGTACTGGATTAGCCAAAAGGAATTGGTTAAAAGTCCATTTTTGGTTTCTGCATTAGACACGATTAACGAACTTCTAGAGAAAAATAAAACAAGTGATGTCCGGAAAAACATTAATTTTTTAATGAAATATGAAGAAGAACTACCAAAAGACCTTATTGGCATGATTTTAGGATTAGAAATTGAAAGCTATTTTGTAGACTGTGATTTAGAAAAAGCTAAAGGCAAAATTGATTCCCTTATTAGCCACAATAAAAATAATCCGCATGCTTATTTTTACAAAGCACAATTATTATTTGAAAAAGAAGAATTTAATAGCGCTCTTGAAGAAATAGATAAATGCCTTAAGATTGCAGAAGAGAAAATTCCACATCCAGATTTTTATCTATTGAAGTCTATAATTTTAAAAAAGCAAGATGACGATGAGTATCTTTATTATGAAAATAAAGCAAAAGAGTTGGGAAAGGGTATGGAAAAGATGAATGAATTTATGGAAGATTTTAAGTAATCAATCTTCTCTATAGATTAGCATAATAAACAGGGCGTTATACTGAAAACGAGACTTATGGCGGGGGCGTGACAGGGCGTTGTTGTATCTGTTCAACGCCCTTTTTCTTATTAATATCAAACTTTATTACGTCTACATCAACGAAAGATATTTAAATGGTGTAGACGTATAGAATATCATGGTTTATACAGAAATAAAAGAGAAAAATGGAAGGAAATATTTTTATAGAGTTTTGTCGGTGAGAAAAGGTTTAAAAATAGAGAAAAAAAGAGTTTATCTCGGAGTAAATTTGGATAAAAGCAATCTCATTAATAAAGAGAAAGGGGCAGACAAAGAATTAATGTTGCTTTCTACATTGCTGAATGAAAAAGAAAAAAAAGAGCTTGAAGCAATAAAAAGAGAATATCTTAGCCAGCCAAAAGCAAATTTGGAGAATAGATATGAATCTTTTGTTTCTTTATTTACTTATGACTCTATAAATATTGAGGGAAATACTTTAACCCTTCAGGAAACTTCACAGCTTTTATTTGAAAATATAACTCCCAGAAGATCTTTAAGAGAAATAAACGAAGTTATCAATCATAAGAAAGCTTTTGATTTTATTTTAATAAATAAAAATGATATTTCAAAGGACTTAATTTTACAACTTCATAAATTAGTTGTTCAGAGCACTTTAAAGCCAGAACTTGAAAGTCAGATTGGAAAATACAGAACATTACAAGTTTATATTAGAGGAACGAATTGGCTTCCTCCAAAACCAGAAGAAGTGTCAAAAGAGATGGGCTCTTTATTGTCTTGGTATTCAAAAAACAAGAAAGTTTTGCATCCACTGATTCTTGCAGCGTATTTTCATTCTGCCTTTGAGACAATACACCCCTTTGTGGATGGAAACGGCAGAGTTGGTAGGTTACTTATGAATTTGATCCTTCACAGGCACAAATACCCCATGATTAATGTTCCTAATAAAGAAAAGCACATCTACTATAAGGCACTGGAAGATTCTCAATTAAAAGGGGACTTAAAAGGCTTAGTTAAGTTTTTATTTGATTTGCTGAAAGAAGAAAAGATTAGGTTTTGATATTATTTATAAATCAAAAGATAGAGCACCATCTTTTGTTATATGCTCAAATAGGATGTTGTTGTTTTTACTTGTTTTTAAAAGAAATACTTAAAAATGTCTTAATATTCAATTTATCAGTATGAACATCACGATAATTACACTTATAGTTTACTTTGTATTGATGCTTTTTGTTGCTTGGTATTTTTCTAGAAAAGGATCATTAGAAGTTTATTATTTAAACCAAAGAAAAACTAGTCTATGGCTTATGACTTTTTCTAATGTAGCAACAATTGTTGGAGCTGGGGCAACAGTAGCAATTGTTTCAGAAGTTTATAAGCTTGTCAGCTGAAAGAAAACTTCCCTACTTTAGTTCGTGAGAGAATTTCAGCTGTCATGTTGGCAAGCTTAGAGTAATCATAAAATATTAATTCTAAGAAAACTAAATAAAAAAGTAGCCGTGATGTTCGGCTACTGCAAAACTTCAACTTAGTTGGAACTTTCTTAAAATAAATAAATGTTTGCATTCGCTTAGCGAATGCTGTGGAGGAAAAATGAAAATTGAAATAAAATCTTATAGCCATGCTGTTGGGGAGTTTAATTACCATATACAATTAACTCCAGCTTTTCGAAGACCAATTTTTGAAAATGAAAGAGTGATGAAACTTACTTTAGCTTATGTCTCTTCGAAGATAGAAGAATTAAAAGTTAAAAT
>Ga0210051_1005598_pt1 | contig 11988 bp, 7 predicted proteins | sample CryGey092014_all_FD_185464 | JGI IMG/M metagenome (GOLD analysis project Ga0210051, IMG submission 185464) | Groundwater microbial communities from aquifer - Crystal Geyser CG23_combo_of_CG06-09_8/20/14_all (SPAdes) (version 2) | ecosystem: Environmental > Aquatic > Deep subsurface > Groundwater ...
ATCTTTAATTCCCTTTAAATTAGATTTAAGATTTAAGATTTTAGATTTAAGATTTGATTTTGAAATTTTTATCATCACTGCCGCAGCAGTGACGGGTCCGGCAAGTGGACCGCGTCCAGCCTCATCAAGACAAACCACTGTTTTGTAGCCTTTTCTCCATAATTTTTTTTCCTCACGCAAACTAGGTTTTGCCATAACTCTCAATTAAATTATTAGAAAGATTATCAAAAAATCTGTAACTTTCTTGCATATGCAATTTTTTTCAAGTAATTCTTTTTATGGCTTGTTTGTGCTTTATGTTACTCTAAACTTCTGTCTCAAAAACCTATCTTCTTCCAAGTTGTCAGTTGTTATTATTCTTAATTGCTTTGGGTTTAATCCAAAAAAATCCCTCAACATTTTTATCTCCTTATCACACTCATAAGGATAAGCCCAAACACTTTTTTGGAGCGGGAAAAAACCTAATTCTTTTAATTTGCCCCGAAAAGCTTCCCTTTTAATTCCCTGATTATTAGGGATATCGAAGATAATCAACCTCCACTTCTTATCCCACTGTGGTGGAGTTTTTATTTCTAAATCATCAATTTGATATTTTTTCGCTTTTTTCTTACCCTCCTCTGTAAGCGAAATGTAAATTTGGCGATTCTTCTTTTCGATTTTTATATAACCTTGCCTTTTAAGGTAATAGAAAGTATTTGCGAATCTTTCTTTATTTTCACTTTTCCGGCAGTATCTTTTTCTCTGAAATTCTCTCATAAGCCGGAGAATAAAATATGGAGAACCAGCTGCAATGTAAAATGCTCCGACAAAAAATAAGATAGGCACTCACTCGCTATCGCTCGTTCGTGCTATCTTGAATCGGAATTCTCCAAATTCCGATATTCTAAGATTCTCAATACTTTGGATGTTAACGAAGGCTCGCTAGAAAATATTCTCTTCATAATATCTTTCTAAAATGTCTTTCTAATATAATAATTATACTCTCCTTTATAACTTCCTCAAAACCAACTTCAACTTCAACTTTAACTTTCTTGCATATGCAATTTTTTTCAAGGAGATAAATTTTATTTCCGTTCCGCGAATACCACGGGCTTTGCCCGTAAATAAAGAACGAAAGAACAAGCCGAAATGTAGCCTGAGGACGCCAACGGGCTTGCCCGTGGTAGTTCATATTTTTGTATCTTCTAATAAAAAAAACGGGCGACTTTTCTTTTTGCTAAATTTGACTCGCTCTACAAGAAAAATTAAAATGATATAATGTTTTAATTTCTTGCTGTGAAGTTTATTCATCTCCACGCCGCACCAGAACAAAGTTTAGTGTGGGGCAAGCGTCCATCCCGTTAATATATGCAAAAATTTACGCATTTACATGTCCACTCGCATTATTCACTATTAGACGGTCTACCGAAAATAGATGAGCTTTTGAATTACGTTAAGGAGTTGGGAATGGATTCGGTTGCCATTACCGATCACGGCGCGTTGTACGGCGCTGTTGAATTTTATAAAAAAGCAAAAACCGCGGGGGTTAAACCCATTATTGGAGCTGAGCTTTATGTCGCTCTTGAAGGAATGCGCCAAGAAAGACCGGGAATTGATGACAAAAGGTATCATTTGGTTTTGCTGGCTAAAAACGAAGAGGGCTACAAAAATTTAGTAAAACTAATAACCAAAGCTCACCTCGAAGGTTTTTACTATAAACCCAGAATTGACGAAGAGTTGTTAGCGCAGTATGCTTCTGGCTTAATTGCTTCAACCGCATGTCTGCAAGGAAAAATCCCGGTTTTAATAATGCAAAGAAAATTAAAAGAAGCCGAAGATCTTGCCTTGAAATATCAGGAAATTTTCGGCAAAGATAACTTTTATCTGGAACTTCAATATCACGAACATATTCCAGAACAAAAAAAAGTAAACGATGTTTTGATTGAAATTTCCAGAAAAACCGGAATACCTCTGATAGCTACTAACGATGTCCACTATTTAAAGAAAGAAGACGCCGAAGCGCAGGATATTCTAATGCTTATTAACACGGGTGCCGATCAGAACGATCCTGAAAGACTCAGTATGATTCACGATGATTTTTCTCTTAAAAGTCCACGAGAAATGTTTGAACATTTTAGAGAAGTACCCGAAGCTATTGAAAATACGCAAAAAATAGTTGAAGCATGTAATTTTCAATTCGAACTGGGTAAAACAAAACTTCCACACTTTGAAGTACCAAATGGTAAAGCCCCGGATGATTACCTAAAAAAACTAACCTATGAGAGACTTGAAAAGAAATTCCCGAATCCTTCTCCGGAAATAATCAAACGTATAGAATACGAACTTTCAGTTATAAAGCAAACAGGATTTGCTCCTTATTTTTTAATTGTCCAAGATTTTGTTAATTGGGCAAAACAAAACAGAATCGTTGTGGGTCCTGGCAGAGGATCTGCGACGGGGTCTCTCGTTTCTTATGTTATTGGCATAACAAACGTTGACCCTATAAAATATGGTTTGATGTTTGAAAGATTTTTGAATTTAGAAAGAATTGCAATGCCAGATATTGACCTTGATTTTACAGACCGCAGAAGAGACGAAGTAATTAACTATGTGGCGCAAAAATACGGCAGAGATAAAGTTGCTCAAATTATAACCTTTGGGACAATGGCGGCTCGTGCTGTGATTCGTGATGTAGGCCGCGCCTTGAAATACACCTATTCCTATTGCGACCAAGCGGCAAAAATGATTCCATTCGGATTTACTCTTGATGACACTCTTAAAAAAGTAAGAGAGTTTAAAAACCTTTACGATACTGATGAGCAGGCAAAAAGATTAATTGATTTTGCTAAAAAATTAGAAGGAGTCGCCCGTCACGCCTCAACTCACGCCTGCGGAGTGGTAATTTCAGCCGAGCCTTTGGAAAATGTTGTGCCTCTGCAACATCCTACCCAAAACGACCAAAACATTGTCACCCAATACGAAATGCATGCTATTGAAGATTTGGGATTGTTGAAAATGGACTTTTTAGGATTGAAAAATTTAACAATTATTGAAGATACTTTGTCAAGAGTTTATGTTGTCCAAAATAAAAAAATTAATATTGAAAACCTGCCGCGTGATGACAAAGAAACTTACAAACTTTTACAGGAAGGAAAAACAGCGGGAATTTTTCAACTGGAATCGGGAGGTATTACAAGATATTTAGTTGAATTGAAGCCAACTGAGTTTGAAGACATTATCGCCATGATTTCATTATTTAGGCCGGGCCCAATGGAATTGATACCAGAATATATTGCCAGAAAACACAAAAGAAAAAGAGTTGAATACCTTCATCCAAAAATGGAGCAGATTTTAAAAAACACTTATGGAATAATGATTTACCAAGAACAATTGATGCAAGTTGCCCAGCAAATGGCGGGTTTTACTCTTGGAGAAGCTGATGTTTTAAGAAAAGCTGTTGGTAAAAAGATTAAAAGTCTGCTTGAAGAACAAAAGGAAAAACTAATCAATGGGATGACAAAAAACGGCATAAAGAAAAGCATAGCTGAAAAAATCTGGGAATGGGTTTTGCCCTTCGCCAGTTATGGATTCAATCGTTGTTTAAGTGGAGATGTAAAAATCCAGAATTCCGAAACGGGAGAAATTTTTACTATAAAACAGCTCTATCAAGATAGAAATTTAGTTAAAAAAACTTTTTCGTTTAACGAAAAGCATAAAATTTTCGAAAATAAAATTCTGGATATAATCAATAACGGCGTAAAGCCTGTGTTCGAAGTCATAACAAGAAACGGCCGCAAACTTAAAGCCACTGAAAATCATCCCTTTTTAACTTCCAATGGTTGGCAAATTCTGAAAAATATAAGGATCGGCGAGCGAATTGCCACACCAAGATCTCTCCCAGAACCACAAATACCAATCGATATAGAAAACTGCAAATTAGCCTTACTTGGTTATCTTTTAGCCGAAGGAAACTTCTGTCATCCCTACGGTTTCTATTTTTATTCTTCATCAAAAGAAGAAATTAAAGACTATATTACAAATTTAGAAAAATTCGATAATACCATAGCGAGCATAGATAATTCGAAATCAGCAATTGCTGTATACTCAAAAAGAAAAAATAAAAAAATCTCGTCGGAAGCAGTAGAATGGATTAACAATCTGGGATTAAGAAATAAAAAAGCTACCGATAAATTTTTCCCTCAAGTTGTGTTTCAACTTTCTAATAAGAATTTAAGCATTTTGATCGGAAAAATGTTCCAAGGTGACGGCTGTATAAATTTACAGAAAAAAGGTCCTGAAATTTTCTACGCAACCTCCTCAATGCAAATCGCCTCTGGTCTTCAGCATCTGCTCCTACGTTTTGGCATTATTTCAACCATTCATTTTAAAAAATTCAAATACCGAAAGACTATTAAAAAGGGTTATACCGTGTCAGTTTCGCGTTTTGACAATATTTATAAATTTCTTAAAAACTTTAGTCTATATTTTATTGGCAAGAAAAGAACTGATTCTCAGACTATTCTCCGCACTCATCCAATTATCAATAAAACCTTAAAAGAATGGTCGGCCCGGGGCAGTAAAGATACTATTCCCTGTAATCTTGTTTTTCCGTTGATTAGTAACGCCATCGCCGCCAACGTCACAATATCGCGCCGGGAATTAGCTACTCAAAATAATTTTGCCGAAAGACTTCTATATGAAGATGAAAGAAAAATCGGATTCTTGAGAGAAACTGTTGACTTCTTATCAGAAAAACTTCAAAGTCAAGCATTGAAAGAAATTTCAGAATCTGATATCTACTGGGATGGAATTACTTCAGTAAAACCCGCGGGCGAAGAAATAACCTATGATCTTTCAATGGAAAAAGAGCACAATTTTATTGCCAATGATATTTTTGTACATAATTCTCATGCAGCAGCTTATGCCACAATCGCCTATCAAACTGCTTATTTAAAAACTCATTTTCCTGTTGAATTTATGGCATCTTTGTTAACCTCTGAAAAAGCGGATGTTGAAAGGATTGCTTTTTTAATCAATGAAACCAAAAAAATGGGAATTGAGGTTTTGCCTCCGGACATTAACGAAAGCTTGGCAAACTTTACCGTAGTCCCTAACCAAAAAAAGATTCGCTTTGGTCTAACGGCTATCAAAAATGTTGGAACAGGGATAGTTGAAGCAATAACACAAGAAAGAAAAACAAATGGACCTTTTAAATCAATAGCTGATTTCATCAACAGACTCGCTTCCAAAGACCTAAATAAAAAATCGTTTGAAAGCTTAATTAAAACTGGCGTCTTTGACAGATTGGCTGAAAGAAATCAGTTATTATCAAATATGGAAAGATTGTTGGAATGGTCGAGGGATATGCAAAAAACAAAATCAAACGGCCAAAAAGGTCTTTTTGACGGAGGCAATTCTAATTTTAATCACGACATAAATTTGCTTGCCGCGGCTCCCGCTTCAAATTATGATAAACTAACTTGGGAAAAAGAACTGCTGGGATTATTTGTAACATCAAATCCTTTGGAGGATTACAGAAAAATTTTTGAAAGAAAAGCATCTCCTATCAGCACTCTTAAAAACCATTATTCGGGCCAAAGAGTAAGAATTGGCGGCATTATTTCCAGTGTCAAAAAAATTATCACTAAAAAGGGAAGACCAATGCTATTTATGAGTATTGAGGATTTGACTGATAAAACCGAAGTAATAGTTTTTCCGGGAATAATTGAAAGAAATCCCGTTGTCTTTCAGGAAAATAAAATTGTCTTTGTCGTTGGTAAGGTCGACCACCGCGACAATATGCCCAAAATTATTTGCGACGAGATCGAAGAAATTACCGAACAATAACCCGACACCAATTTACGAATTGACACCAATAATACTAATTATTTTATTTGTAACATTGGCGCATTATTAGTATATTGGCGTCGAGTATTATTTATGAAAATTGCCCTCGTAGCAGACAGCCTAGCCTGCCTGCCAAATGAAATAGTTGAAAAATATGGTATTAAAGTTGTGCCAGCGAATTTACTTTTCGAAGGAAAAATATATAAAGATGGGATCAATCTAACAGCTAATCAAGCTTATAGTTTTATTGAGAAGAATCCAGAAACCTTTTCCACGTCAGCCCCGTCGCCCGGAGACTTTTTGGTCGCCTACCGCGGACTAATTGACAACGACGCTAAAGAAATTTTATATATAGGCCTTACTTCAAAATTAAGCGCCACCTGGAATTCAGCCAGAATGGCAAAAGAACAAATAAAAAGCGAATCTCCGGAAGTGAAAATCGAAGTTATAGACAGCACTTTTGCAGGACCTGGAGAAGCAATATTAATTTCAACTGCAATCCAGGAAATTGAAAAAGGAAAAAACTTGGAAGAAATTGTAAGCTTAGTAGAATCACTGAAAAAGAAAGTTCAAGTTTTATTTGTTTTGGAAACAATCCGCTATCTGCATCGCTCTGGCCGTTTCCCGGAAAGCGCCACGAAAATCGCATCGCTTTTGCCCATCAAGCCAGTTTTAAAATTCTCTGAAGGGAAGTTAGCAATTTTTGGAATTTCAGGCTCCAAAGAAGGCGGTACAGAAAAAATTTTAAATTTTTTAAAAACCAATTGGGATCAAAATACTTCTGAAATTTGGCTAACTCACGCTGACTGCGAAAAAGAAGCCCAGAGTTTTAAGGAAAAAATATCAAATATTTATCCTTCAGCAAAAATTTTCATTACCGAATTCAGCCCCATTTTAGGATATGTTACCGGCCGAGGTACGCTAGGGGTTGGATTTTTCGTAAAATGAAAACCGCTTGCAATTTTTGCAAGCGGCTGATGAAAGAACTATCTTTTGTTCCCCTTACTCTCGTCAAGAAACTCTTAACCATGTCTCTGAAGGACCCATGTCAGAGGGCCAATCAGAGGCCATCCACCCAGTTTTTAATCCAAGTTCCTCGCAAAACTTTTTCACAATAATCATAGCTTGCATTTCATTGTGGTCAGTGCTGATCATCGCCGTTGCCGCGTCTTTACCCTCGATAACAGCATTTAAAAGTATTTCCTGAAGGTTTTTTATTACCCGAGAAGCGATTTCTTTGGCTACCATTTCTGCATCTTTTTTTCCATCGGTTACTTGCTCTGCTTTTTTCTCTCTTAGGGCTTTGACCCTCCGTGCTTCCCTCATTAATAGTCTTAAGTATTCTACCAATTCCGTCATGCTCCACCTCCGCGGATTTAATATTTTAATACTAGTTCATGTGTAAAAGTTAGTCAAACTCTATTGACATAGAATTTTCTCTTTGTTAATCTTGAATAAGAATTTCCTCTTTTCACTTAGAAAGCCTTGTTCCTCGCTAACGCTCGGAATTAGATATGAATTTTAAGCATAAGGCAAAGTTAAATACGAATACAATAACCACTACCACCTTTTTTTGGGGCTAGTTTAGGAATCCATAAAAAATTAAGATTCTTAAACTAACCTCTTTAAAAAAGAGGTTTTTTTATGGCTACGAAGTACGAATTTATTACGAATATACTAATACGATAAATTTTTCTTTCGCATATTCGTACTTATTCGTAATTCGTAGGAAAAATTCGTAAATTCGCGTGAGAGTTGCTATAATAAGTTAATTAAATAACTAAACAAATCTATAGCGACTACGTCGATATAAGAACCTTGCTTCGCGAGAACCTTGTTTTCTCGCCTACGGCTTAAAAATAATTTCCTCGCTCTCGCTCAAAATTATGAAAAACGAAACCAATATTGAACAAATTCGGCATTCGTTGTCACATATAATGGCCTGGGCCGTAAACGAAAAATTCCCGGGACTAAAATTCGGTATTGGGCCTACAATCGAAAACGGATTTTATTATGACCTTGACTTACCCAAGGGCTTAAGCCCTGAAGATTTGCCTAAAATTGAAAAGAGAATGAAAGAAATTATAAAGGGAAATATTGCTTTCAAGAAAAAAATAATTTCAAAACAAAAAGCTAAAGAATTTTTTAAAGACCAGCCGTATAAGCTGGAACTAATCGAAGAATTACCAGAAGACAATATTTCAATTTACGAATCAGGCGAATTTACCGACCTTTGCGCAGGGCCACACGTCCAGTCCACAAAAGAAATAAACCCCGACGCTTTTAAGCTGACAAAAATTGCCGGCGCTTATTGGCGGGGAGATGAAAAAAATAAAATGCTGACTAGAATTTACGGAATAGCTTTTGAAAACAAAAAAGAATTAGACGACTTTCTCTTTTTACAAAAAGAGGCTGAAAAAAGAGACCATCGAAGAATTGGAAAAGACTTAGATTTGTTTAGCATTGATGAAAATATTGGTCCCGGGTTAATTTTGTGGCATCCAAAACTTTCTTTTGTCCGTGAAGAAATAGAAAATTACTGGCGAGAGGAACACCGTAAAAGAGGCTATCAGTATATTTACACTCCTCATATAGGGCTGTCGAAACTCTGGGAAACTTCGGGACATTTAAGCTTTTTCAAAGAAGGAATGTATCCGCCAATGTCTATGGCAACAAAAAACAAGGAAGAACAAACGACCTATTATGTAAAACCGATGAGCTGTCCATTTCATGTAAAGATTTATAATTCCAAAATCAGAAGTTATAAAGAATTACCAATAAGATGGTGTGAATTAGGAACAGTTTATAGATATGAAGAATCCGGAGTTTTGCATGGAATGCTAAGAGTTAGAGGTTTCACTCAAGATGATGCCCATATTATTTGCCGGGAAGATCAGTTTGTTGAAGAGGTAAATAAAGTTTTGGAATTTGCCCTTGATATAAACAAAGTTTTTGGTTTCAAAAAATTAAATACTTATCTTTCTGTTAGAGATCCGCAAAATAAAGAAAAATATGTTGGAGATGACAGAATTTGGAAATTAGCTGAAGGAGTATTAAAAGAAATCTTAAAGAAAAAGAAAATTGAATACAAAGAAGATTTTGGGGGCGCAAAATTTTATGGTCCAGCAATTGATCTAAAAGCTGTTGATGCTTTGGGCAGAGAATGGCAAGGAACTACGATCCAGCTTGATTTTAATCTTCCCCAAAGATTTGAAATGAATTATATTGGGCAAGATGGCCAGAAACATACACCGGTAATGATTCATCGGACATTATTGGGAGCTATGGAAAGATTCGTGGGCACATTAATTGAGCATTATGCCGGCGCCTTCCCTCTTTGGTTAGCTCCAACTCAAGTATGGGTAATTCCGATTGCTTCCAGACACAAAAAGTATGCCCAAAAAATCGTTAAAGAATTGAAGGCGAGTAATATAAGAGCTGAAGCAAAGGATGATAACGAAACTGTTTCCAAGAAAATAAGAGAGGGCGAAATACAGAAAATCCCCTATCTTTTGGTTGTGGGCGATAAAGAAATGAAAGTAAAATCAGTTAGGGTGAGAGCTAAATCCAAAGATTTGGGAATGATGAAGCTGAATAAATTTCAAAAAAAAGCTAAGAAAGAAAACGAAGGCAAAAAATAGTAATTTAGCCTTTATGCTGTCTAAACCGACACAAAAATATTTGCAGACAATGGCGAGTTTTGATTTGCCAAAAACCGAAGAAGAAACCCTTCCTAAGATTCACGCTGACTACGTTGCATCTAAATTTGCCACTTTATACGAAAAACTTCGCCAAGTTATTGATTTCCAGGAAGAACATCTTCTGAGAAAAAATGCCATCGACAGAATATTAAAAAGAAGATTAATTTTAAGCTCAGACCCTGAAGAAATAGTTTCTTCTCTCGTTTATGAACTAATCCGAGGAGGATACTTTCCTAATGATAAAATTCCCGAGATAAGAATTGAAGAAGTAAAAAAAGCTCTAAAAAAATATATCTTTTTGATAAAAAATATTCCTGGAACCTTGGATTCCTCTGAAAGAAATCAGTTATCTTTATGGTTGCAGAGCTTGGCAGCTTGTGAGATTGAAGAAATTCTATCTCCTCCGGTGAAAGAAAAAGCCCTATTGGAATATATGTATGAAACCATGCAGGGAAAGATAAGCGCGATCAATGGAATTACGGAACAAAAGAAAAACTTCTATATTTTTATCGCTTGTCAAAAAGCTCTGTTAAAATCAGACAAAAGCTTAATCTCTTTTAGGGTTTTTCAACGTTATATCCCAAACTGGTCCGAAATTAACGAGGAAGGATTCACAGACCTTTCTCAGGAAATTTATTCTCTAAAGGATAAAATTAATGAAGAGATAAGCAGTTCTTTGAGTAAAAAAATTTTGGAGATAGTCTCTCAATATACTGCTCCTTTTTTGATAATCGGTGATGTCGTTTCTGAAAATCCAAAAGAAACAACTTCTTTATTTGAAAAACCCGAAGTTTTAGATCAGAAATTATTCAAGGCTTATAGCGAAAGACATGAGAATTGTCGAAAAAAAATCCAAAGATCCGGAATAAGATCTGTGATCTCCATATTTTTATCAAAGGTTGCCTTAGCCTTTTTAATCGAGATACCTTTTGATGTTTATGTTACCAAAAAATTCTCATATTTAGCCATGGGGATAAATATCTTCATTCCGGTATCGTTAATGTTTTTAATAATTTCAACCATTAAGGTTCCGAAATCCGAAGCAGCCCCACAGGTTGTAATGGAGGCGATGAAAGTAATCCAAGAAACGCAGAATCCAAAAACTTATGAGATAAGGCCTTCACGAAAACGAAGCTTCTTTTTAAGTACCTTTTTAAACTTAATAAATTTTATTGTCTCAGGGGCTGTTTTTGGAATAATGATTTATATTCTTGCCAAGATGAATCTCAGTGTCTTAAGTATTTTAATTTTTCTTATTTTCTTTTGTTTGATTTCCTTCTCGGCCATAAAAATCCGACAGTGGACAAAAGAACTAAAAATAACTCCAGAGAAAGAAGGAATAGCGGCATTTTTAATAGATCTTTTGTTTTTGCCCTTCGTTAGGGTCGGAAAGTGGTTATCTGTTAAAGTACAAAAGTATAATATTTTTATTCTGTTGCTAAACCTGTTTTTTGAAGCGCCGCTGCAGACATTTTTTGAATTTGTAGAATCTTGGCGCGGATATCTTAAAGAAAAAAAGGCTGAAATTGAATAATATTTTTGAGTTTATCCAAAAACTATGGCTAAAATAATAAAAATAATTCTATTTTTAATTCTTTTGGGCGCAATAATTTTTGCCTTTATCCAAAGGGAAAAAGTTATCACATTGATTAAAGGTTTATTAGGGGAAAAAGAGGAAATTGCCTGTACCGCCGATTGGAATCCTGTTTGCGGCGTTGATAATAAAACTTACTCAAATGAATGTTTTGCCAAGGCGGCTAAAGTTCAAGTAGCATTTAAAGGAGAATGCGCGCCGAATATAACCCCACAAATTAATAATGAAGTTTTCTGTGACAAAAATGAGGATTGTGCTTGCGGAAAACATAAAGTCACTGGAGATTGCTTTTTCGGAAATAAAAGTTATGTTAACACCTCGCAACAATGCCCGGATTTTTGCTCTGGAATTGCCGGACACTTAACTATTATTTGCGTGAATAATAAATGCGAGCAGGTGGTAAGATAGATTTTAGATATGAACTACCACTGGCAAAGCCCGTGGTATTCTCAGACTTCGCCTTCGGCGAGTTCTTTCCGTTTAGCTGTATCCACGGGCTATGCCCGTGGTATTCGCGGAACGAAAATAAGATATAAGGTGTAAGGTGGTTTACAAAAAAGCAGCCCCGCACCAATCCTTGCAACGGTCAGCGAATTCTCACTAGCATTAAGGCGAAAGCCGCCTATCGGCTTCGAACCGTCATTATGCACCGACTCGACGAGGGATTGGTGCGGGGCTGATTTTTTGTTGTAAAATAGCTCGATGAAATACTTTCTTAATTCCGAGCATTAGCAAGGAATCAAGGTTCTGCCCGAAGGGCAGGTTCTTATTCCGAACGCAGTGAGGAACAAGGTTCTGCCCGAAGGGCAGGTTCTTATTCCGAACGCAGTGAGGAACAAGGTTCTGCCCGAAGGGCAGGTTCTTATT
>Ga0210051_1005602_pt1 | contig 11983 bp, 11 predicted proteins | sample CryGey092014_all_FD_185464 | JGI IMG/M metagenome (GOLD analysis project Ga0210051, IMG submission 185464) | Groundwater microbial communities from aquifer - Crystal Geyser CG23_combo_of_CG06-09_8/20/14_all (SPAdes) (version 2) | ecosystem: Environmental > Aquatic > Deep subsurface > Groundwater...
TTTTCATCATCACGATCAAGATACTGGCTCTCATACGGAATAGGAATCTGATAAGTACATTTCGTATCGCCTTGCTCATCTTTAGAATCACAAGTCATGGTTCCTGCCCGCGGAAGAGGATTTTTAGGGCAGGTTGGACAATTTGATGAGAGTTTATCCATACCAGCATCAATCTTATTATTCTGGGGAAACAACCAAAAAATCATAAATAAGATTAGCAAAACTAAAAAGCGGGTTTTTTTAACTGTCCTCATTGTCTTCATGGTTTTCATCTTACTTAAAATATTTCCTTAAATAAATTATTTATTTTATCCATCAAATATCTTTTGGCTATTGATAAGTTAAGTTTAAGATTGACTGGGGAACTACTGTCACGGCTCGCACTTTCTCCCAAGACAATACCACCCTCTGCTAAAATACTGTTTTGATTGTTCATATCAGCCGCGATATAATGACCACCTGTTCTAATCCAACAAACACAGGAAATACAACTTCCGCAGCCACTTGGGCTATTACAGCTTTGGCTGGTAACCGGAGTTCCCGCACATGTTCCTCCGCAGCTGGCTCCGACACAAGTGGCGGTTCTGGTTTGGGTGCCTTCGCCGCAAGTAACAGAACAAGCGCCCCAGCTGCCATAGGTCCAACTGCCGTTAACGGGGTTGTTTGTGTTACTGCAGACGGAGCTGGCTGTTCCCGGATTATTACAGGTGTCGGTGGTACAGGAGTCACTATCGTCACAATCATCATCAGTGGAACAAGAAGGACAGACACAAGCTGGTGTTTGAGTAAGATAGCAAGCGCTGTTGGCACATTTGTTGTCATAGCACTTGCCTGTTGAGCTTGAACACTGGCTGTCGCCGGTACAAGTTTCTCCGCATTCACATAGCTGGCTATTACAGCTTTGGCTGGTAACCGGAGTTCCCGCACATGTTCCTCCGCAGCTGGCTCCGACACAAGTGGCGGTTCTGGTTTGGGTGCCTTCGCCGCAAGTAACAGAACAAGCGCCCCAGCTGCCATAGGTCCAACTGCCGTTAACGGGGTTGTTTGTGTTACTGCAGACGGAGCTGGCTGTTCCCGGATTATTACAGGTGTCGGTGGTACAGGAGTCACTATCGTCACAATCATCATCAGTGGAACAAGAAGGACAGACACAAGCTGGTGTTTGAGTAAGATAGCAAGCGCTGTTGGCACATTTGTTGTCATAGCACTTGCCTGTTGAGCTTGAACACTGGCTGTCGCCGGTACAAGTTTCTCCGCATTCACATTTCGGCGTACTACAAGCCTTTGAAGAGTCGCCGCTACAGTTAGCTCCGCCATCGGATGGAGGAGGATTAGTGCAAGTTCGTGTTTGAGTTCCAGTAGTGCCACAGGCAGTTGCGGAACAGGCGCTCCAATCAGTCCAACCGCCGTCTTCCGGACAGTAAAGGGTTGTATTTCTTACTCCGGTAAATCTTACATCGCTGCAATAATATGGTGACCAATTACAGTATGAAGGCTTCCACATGCTATTTTTAGAACAGTTAGAGAATCCCGCAGGTGGATCACATGTAGGATTAGAACATGGACAGTCATATCCAGTCACCCATTGACCGTCCGAATAACAAGGACACCCCGGGTAGGGCGGATATCCGCAGGGCTGATAGGACGCGTTCGCAGGATCTCCCTCGTCATCGATACATTGACACCCGTATTTATAGGCTGGGACAGCTTTTGCCTCTGCTACAACAGGATAAAAAACGAAAAACGAAACAAGAAACAAACAAGATAAAAATATAAATTTTCGATTTAACATAATGTTAATTAACTTTTTTATAATAAGCGTTTTATGGCGCTAAAAACAAATTAGCCAATTCGCCCGGGACAAATTCCAGATTAACAGTATCACCGATCTTTAAATCCTGAATGCCAATCTTAGGCGATGCCTCCGTTGCTCCTTTGTATACCGTTACCATGTTCGGGTTATTAGATAAGGTAAGGTCCCCATTTTCACCATTAAGCACAATTACAGCCAAAGTGATAGATTTAACCGTATAGGGAAAATCGACTTTGACAGGAGTTACAGCTGGACCTGATTGTGTTGACACAGTGGTGTTACGCTGATTAGAGCCTGAATTGTTAGCGATAAAATAAATCGTCAACGCTGCCAGACCTATAACCAAAAAAACCGCCAACCCTACTACTACAGGTAAAAATGATCTTCGTTTTTTATTTGTTTGTTCAGTTGTTATTTCGTTATTTTTATTAGCTTCGAGCATGATTTTTTCCTTTATTAATTCATTTACTTTATAATATTCTGGGTTGATTTAATATCAACATTGTAAATTGTAGATCCGCCAACCTACCCGAGATAATTTCCAAGTTGGCTTGATCATTTTTAATCGAGCTTGGGTATTCAGAATAAAATTATACTCAAGCTCTTGGTTGTTTCTATTTAATATTTGTGACTTCCTTGAATCAAAGTAGTTCAACATTTTTGAACAACCTATTTAACCAAAACTAATATCTCTCCCGCTTCTTTATTAAAACTCTCCAAAGCTTTTCCGACAATCATAACAGGATACGTTGTCGATGGACTTCCTTTCATAGCATAACCGGGTATTGGGGAAGAAACCAATTCATCACCCGGACTAATTGGACCGTTGGCGTTGGTCGCTTTTACTTTTACTCTTCCTTGTAAGGCCAACTTCAGGCCGTCTTTCTCTGCGCCGTTTAAAAGCAATCCCGGATTTTCAGAAACTACGCCGGCTACTGCCGCTGAATACTCCTGTTCGCAGGGCGTAAACTCTCCGTTTGTACCGGAAGAGATACAAACTACAGTCCCGCTTGCAAATTTTTGGGGAGAGACAATTTCAGCCAAATCGCTTCCGCCGCATTTGTAGCCATCGCGGGCGTTTACTTTCTGGTTGAATCTTGAGTTGCCTTTGAAAGAAAACAGATTGCCATTGAAATTTAATTTTTCTTCAAATACAGAGCCGTTGGTGGTATACCAGCTAAATTTTTGCGGTGAGGTAAAATAAACCGTCGAGGTCCCTACTCCGACTAAGTATTGATTATTGGAGGCCGCGTTGTAGAGGTTGAGACGCCGCCCTGAAGTGCTGCTGGGCAAACCCAAAGTGTTGCCTAAAAAATGGACCTTATTGTCCGAGAAAAGGGGCAAATCACCCAAAAGATTGGCGTTGGTTCCGTCAAACCCGGACAACGTCAGAGTGTTGATGGTAAAAGGGGAGGGAAGAATCAGCTCTCTGGGAGAGAGAGTTGGGCCGTCAACGGCGATTTCCAGCCAATAACTGCTGCCGCTGAACTGACTGCAGGCAGTGCCGACGGCAAGTTCCGTTTCGAAAGCTCCGCGGCTGGTTGTCTCCGAAAGCGACCCGCTATCCCAACAAGCTGATCCTCCGCTAGCTTGGGTATAAATACGAAATTGAAAATTATGCGGGCCATCCTGCGGCACCACATTGCCGATTTTAACTCTGCCTTGATAACGAATAGGTCTGGCTACAACATTACCTGTACAATCTGCGTCTACAGAACAAGTATTAGCCCCTGGTGAATTAATGGTGACACAAGAACTACCCTGACATACTTTATGTTGACATTGAGAGTTATCCGAACACTGGTCTGTTCCTGCCCCATCAATTATTACACATGACCCACCCTGACATATTTTATGGGTTGACCCAAAGTCAAGTGTCATTTTGACTAAGAAAGTAACACGCGGATTCGTTTGATAAGCGTTATTGGTGACCGGAAAATCCGTTGATCTCGTATTCCCTGTAAGATAAACTTCGCCATCTGATTTCAACAATAAAGCACTGACAGCATCATCGCCAGATCCACCTAAATAAGTGGCATATTCGAGTGCGGTGCCGGTTTTATTTAAAACCACTAAAAAGGCGTCCAGTCCGCCATTATAAGTTCGATCATATGCATTGGCAGTGGTGACAAAATCCGGAGCTTCAGTATAACCCGCCAGATACATCCTACCCTGTGAATCAACTGCCAGACTATCCACAACAGTAGTCGAACCATGCTGAGGAGGACTGGTCCAACCGCCAAACAAAAGTGAAGAAAAAAGCGGTTGCGGGTTGGTGGGTGGCGAGCTGTTGGGGAAAGAGAATAACTCGCCGGTATATTTCTGAGCGAATACTGAAACATATGAATTTCCTGCAGGGCTTACATATGCCCCAGAAGTGGAGGGAATACCACCATGCGTGGTGCCGGCAAAATAAAAATTACCGCCACTATCAACGGCAATTTCACCAAGGGAAGCAGAAGGCAGGGGAGAAACGAGATAAGGCAAAGTACAGAAATAATTCTCGGCTTGCCCGCCGTCACTTGCAACCGTATATTTGACATTATTCCCATTTTTATCAGTTTTACCAAACAAAGCATCCCAATGCGACCAATCACCGGAACAGTTAGGAGGTAAATTGAAGTTAATACTTCCAGTAAAATACACGTTGTTACCCGGAGTATCAATCACCATATCTGAAATAAAGGCATTTGCACCGTTTTTAAATTGCATCACCGGTTTGTTAGTTAACATTGTTTTTCCATCAGCGCTGACAACCACAAGATATGGTCCCTGAATGGCGCTTGATCCAGGTGGCTCAAGCTGTGGAAAGTATTCAATAGAAGTTGTCATTCCCATGATATATGCTTCGCCATTTGAATTAACTTTTAATGTGGCAGCCCCATCATATCCACTGCCGCCGAAACATGAAGAATAAATAAGCGTGGTACCATCAGGAGTAATTTTTGAGATAAACCCATCATCCATTCCCCTTCCGCAAATCCCGAAGGCTCCTGCAGTAACAGGAAAATCTGCAGAACTTGTGCTTCCCGCAACGTATATTTTTCCCTGCGCATCAACCTCAATATCGGTGATGGTGTCTCCGGGAATATACGCATTACCACTCCCTCCAAGATAAGTGGCAAAAAGAATCTGTGATCCTTGGGGATTTAATTTGACAATAAAACCACTAATACCTCTTGGATGGGTAGGAAGCGTCCTGTCAACTACTCCCGGAGTAAGGGGAAACTGACTATTCACAGCTGTCTTTCCTACCAAGTAAATATTCCCACTTGTATCAAGGGCTATATCGTTAACCCCACCATTATCATCGTCAATGCCAGCGGAAAAGACATTAACTAAATAAGAGGAATAATCTAAGACCGGATCAATTACTAGGGCATAATTCGGATTATAGTCGGAAACATTGAAGCCTACCTGAACCTTGTTTTTCTCCTTTTTGAGAATGACGAATTCGCCCTTTACTATAACTTTATCATCTTTAATCATCTGGTAGATATTGGGAGCGCGTAGAATAATCTGTTTTTCCTGAACAGAAAGGATAAGATCGCCTTCGTCGGTAATACTAATATCATTTACGCCTTCGATACCTAACTTGATCGTTTCCGGTTGAGCTTGCGGTTTCAGAATAAAATCATATTCAAGATCTTGATTACTTCCATAATAGATAAGGTCTATCCCTGGATAGAGTTCTTTATAATTCACTTTTGACCAGGTGCTTCCGTTTTGTATCCAATTCTTTTCTTCATTTCCTATCAGGTAATTCACTTTAGTTACTTGTTTTTCTGATGGTTCAAACGTAACCTGGGTGTTGATTTCTTCCGGATACATTCTTATTTGTGTTATTTCTTCTTCTGTTCGATTTTCTGTGCTGTTGTTCTTTAGTGTGAAAAAGCTAAGCGAAGCTTCACCTTGTTTACTTAATAACACATTAAAATTGATATTTCTGGCCAGAAAAACAATCTCGTTATTTTGCACCTGTCCCTTGTTTTCTTCAAATAATAAACTTTGATTGCTTAATAGATTTATGACCTGGGAGTTGTTTGAGGTAGTATTATTATTAACTTCGCTATTGAGGATAACTGAATTTGTGGAGTTTGATTGTTTGAAGATATAGAGTAAGCAAGTAAGACTTATTATGATAAACAATCTTCCTAAGATTCCTAAGTGCTTCATCTGCTTTAACCAATGTTTTATTGAATTAAAATAGTTCATGTTTCTCATTCAGTTTTCGGTTAATCAATTAAGATTAGAATTTCACCTTCTTGACCGTTAAATTCTTCTAAGGCTTTACCAATGAGCATTGATCTTAAGACTTTAGCCGTTTCTCCCTTCATGGCAAAACCGGCTTTGGAGGAGGAAACCAGGGCATCGCCTTTCTGTATCGGTCCGTTTTCGTTGGTAACTTTAACGTAAACGCGCCCGCTTAAGGCTAACTTTAAACCATCTCCTGTTTCTCCGTTGAGTAATAAACCGGGGTTTTCGGAAACGACGCCTGCTACATTGGCAGCATAGGCTTGGCTACAAAGTTCATATTCATCCTGACCATTTTTCGAAATACAAACCACACTGCCAGCTTCATATGTCTTTGCGGAAACGATTTCAGCTACATCAGAAGCGCCGCAGGTAAATCCGTCTTTGGCCCACACTCCGCCATAAAAATTAGCATTACCGGAAACAGTTAGATTACCACCATCAATCTTTAAAACTTCGGTATAATTAGTGCCGTTGGTGGTATACCAGCTGAAGATCTGCGGAGAGGTAAAATATAAAGTCGAGCTGTCCACTCCGATTAGATATTGCGCAGTGTTTTTCGCATCGAATAAATTGATCTTTCTACCGGAAGAATTTCCCGGCGCACCCGATCCTGTTCCCAAAAAAAGCACCTTTCCGCCACTTGACAGCGCCAAATCTCCTAAAACATTAGGATTGGTGCCATCATAACCGGTTAAAAAGCTTGACGTAATGCTCGTAGCCGTGGCTAATATTTTTTCGCGAGGAGAAAGGACGCTTCCGTCGGCAGAAACCTCAAGTTCATAATTTCCGCCATCGTTAAAATTACTACATGAGCTGGCTACATTGGCAAGATCATACTCAAAAACTCCCTGGTTTACCATTAAACTCACACTCCCGCTATTCCAACAAACTGCACCGGCAGGATTATAGATTTTGAAGATAAAACTGTGATTGCCTGTATTCGGAATGTCGTCACTTATTTTCAATCTCCCTTGATAGTGAATCGATTTCGGTGGAGCGGCGGAAATGGCTGAGTTTGATATTAAAAAAACGAATAAACAGAGCGGAAGAATCAATAAAAAAATCTTTTTCATGATAGACATTCTCCTTATCGAAAATTATCGGTTTTTTAATTTTTAATCACTTTATTATCACAGTTTTTAGCCACGGTCGAACTATTGAATCCTTCCTCTAAAAACACTGTATTGTTCGAGTGAAGTCGAGAACTTCAATTTTAGCGGTATCTCTCCATTTCATCCGCCGACTCGACGGACTTGAAGTCGAAGAATAAGAACTTACTGTTCGGCTATAATGGAGACTACAACTTAGCTTTGCGCTTTGACATTTGAGCTACTGGATGTACAAAACATTCACTCCGTCTTGGTAGAAAGCTGAGATTGAAAAGGTATTGTCCGCCTCTTCAACCGAAATGTTCCAAGATCCGTCTATATTTTTCGTTTCCGCGCTCTTAATACCTTTCTCTGAAACCCATTCATGATAATAATTATAAATCTCTTCTAATTTATTATCGCCTGTAAATCTAAAATATTCGGCTTCAACTAATTTTTCTTGAGGAGAGTAGGCTTCCATTCCGGAAAAAACAGGTATATTTTTGGAGGAAAAATTCATGCTAGAATTTTGCGTGGTTGTATTGTTTTTAGAGAAAAGGGTTGGATTTTTTCGTAAATACCAATAGCTAAAAACTATCACTAAACCAATCACGCAAACAATAAACACCATGGGCCATTCCAACTTTAATTTGGGCGGTTTTGTTTGTTTATCCATTATAATGAATCTCTGCGGATCAAGATCCTAAGTTTTGCAATAGAACTGTATCAAAATCTACCGCTGTCATTCTGATCCGCCAGCCGGCGGAGAAAAATCTAGCCCGCCTGCTTATCAAGGCAGGTAAAACGCATCTTCGATGCTAGATCCTTCTCCCGCTAAGCGGGATCAGGATGACCTGAGTTTATGTTGATATACGTTCTTTTTGGTTTTAAATTGCTTTCGAGCTATTTCATTTTATCATCATCGATGGAGATGATGAGCTGGTTTTTAAATTCTTCAAATTATCCCTATATTTCAGTGATTCTGTTATGGGCTCTTTGTAAAAAAAATAGCCGAGAATAACCGGAAATGCAATAATTATAAATGTCAAAACACAAAGAAATATTTTGATTTTCACTTCTGCAAAGGTTGATCCGAGCCTGAAAAAATACTAAAATCAAAAATTGAAGGCAGAGAGGCCACTGACCTGGAAACTTTAATCACTCTTTCCGTCTCTCCTGATATTCCTTTGGAAACAATAATAAATCCTTGGGTCGGAAGACTCTCGCCAGTAGGAACATCTATCAAAACCCAAGTGCTATTATAACGAGGAGTAATTCTTAAAATTCTTTTGATATCAGTTTGGAGGGTTATACTTGAAGAACCCGAGGCAGCAGCCTCAAAAAGAAAGGTATTATTCTGGCTGTCATTGAAGGAAACATAGGAAGGCGTCGAAAAGTTATTACTTCTCGCGGTGCTGCAATAATCATAAATTTCCTTCTGAGCAATGCTGTAGCCTGAAGCGTCTTGCCTGAGATAACTAAATTCCAGGGCTGCAATGGCAGGATCAAGTGAGCCGCAGCCGATACTGACATCTGGGTCAACTTCTGAAGGCTCCAAGAGAGGATTCTGTTTCCACCAATAGATGTTTATCTGTTTTCCGTCTAGGGAGTCGTCATCAACATCAAGATTTATCTGATAAGACTGGTCTTTTTCTACCCTAAAACTGAATTGACTACCGACTAATCCAGACAACGATTGAATCTCATAAATATATTGACTCTGGCTCTCGGCCAGAGTTCCCGTGCCCGTCGTTCCGACACCCACTCCATTTTTTATCTTTAATAAAGCTTCCTCGACCCCGGCCTCTGCTGCATCATAAGCCCGGATGGATTCTTCTTGTTTGGTAGTTTCTTTAAGTCCTGTTAAAGTTCGAGTGGCAACTGTTAAACCAACTGTCAACACTACTAAAACGATTAAAATAATAATAGCGAGGGCTTGCCCTTTTTCTTCTTTCATAAACTTACTACAATCTAATTTTCTCTTTATTAAAATTGTACCAAAATAATTCGCAATTTACAAACATTAAGTAAATTAAAAGTAAAAATTCAAAATGCAAAAGTAAATAGCTATTGGCTTATAGCCACCAGCTACTGGCCTTTTTAGTTGTACTTCTCTCCGCCAGCCGGCGGATCGAAGAATAAGAATTTACTGTTCGATCAATCCGCTCATCTGGCGGAGAAGACTACCCATTCTGTCATCCTGGAGCCCGCCGAATCGGCGGGTGATAGGATCTAGATTCTATCGCTTCGCTCCAGAATGACAACGCTTTTGACTTTTCAATAACTTCTTAGAGAAACTGTGCTTTCCACCGTAATTTCACCAGACTCATTCCTTCTTGAAACCTTTAATTGATTTTGACTTAAGGTTAATTCAAGATTAAGATTTTTAGGACGATTGGGTGGAGAAAAAGTCTGGAAAGATGCTCCAATAATATTAAATCCACTATCCGCTGAATCATCGGTAAATTTCGGGCAGTTTTGTCTGTTAAATCCTGGTGCATCAAAACTTGAGCAAAATCCTTGACACTGGGTTAAATACCCGTTGGTGCCAACATCTCCGGCAAAGAAGTTATATTGAATACAATCACTACCCGTTAAGTCTGAAGAAATCCTCAAGGTAGTATTTCCATCCAGCGATTCCACATTCTTAGCTTGTTTCACTTCTCGCTCTATCTGATCTAGAATTCTCAAACCTTCATAACGCAATTGTTCTAAGAGATTGGCTCGTTCTGCTGACTGGGAAACCGAAACAAAAACACTGATTCCAGTGGTTATGACAATCGCTAAAACAGCAACTACTACCACCATTTCAATTAAGGTAAATCCAACCTCGTTGCAGGAAGGAATTTTGTTGACGGACTGTTTATTCTCTTTCATTTTTCCACTATTCCCAAGAAGTTAATAGGGTTGACGAAGAAGCCTTTTTAGCTTTATTCCCCTCATACCAGCCAACATTTACCTCAACTTTCTTTGAAGTGGACGAGGGAGAATCGGAAATTTTTATTTGACGATAAAAAACAATATTGTCAATTGGGGTCTCCAAACGATAGCAATTTTTATATAATGAAGTTTTATCGCCATCTGTAGCACTGTCACAGTCTTGATCTTGACGAAAGCTGAGCTTCCATCCATCTAAATGATTGGTATTATCAACCTGTTTCTCAGGGTAATAATAATAAGTTGCTCCAGTTTGACTTTGCCATAACCAGGGCTCCCACGACTTATCGCTTTTTTGCACCCCCCAAACATTGTTTTCGCTAGGATTATAGTTATTGACATTATCCCGAATCATCCGTGCCGCTTCGGCTCCTTCCTTAAGTAATTCGAACGAAACGGTTTTACTTTTTGAAACAAGCGATTTTTTGGTGGCTGAGATACCCAAGCCTATCAGTCCCAACGAAGCAATGGCTAGCACAATTACAGCTGCCAGAACTTCGATTAATGAAATTCCTTCTTCGGATTTTAACCAAGTTGTAATTTTGTCTGTTGGCCAACCTTTTATAATTTGCATTTAGTCTTCTTTCTCAAGTAAAATGGTTCCTTCTTTGGTAATTATAAGCTTAAAGTAATAATTATCAACATTGTCTTTTTTGAGATAGTAAACGGAACAGGCGCCGCTCCCGGTTTCAGCGGGACATCCTGTTTGGGAATTAACTTCGACAGCAGTATCGTCGCTCGGCTCATGGCGATAGAAAGTGAGTTTACCAAAAGGGAGTTTGAAATAAACGGAATCGATGGTTTCGTTTTGCCCGCGGTAAATTTTGACATCTGAAAGCAAGATGCTGCTCTCAAAGAGAGTTTGCGGGTCGCTTGCGGGAACGTAAACCCCGGTTGTCTTATTGCGAATAACTCGTTTAAGATAATAAGTCGTGTTGCCTGGTTGAGCCGAACCAAAAAGTGGGGGATTGTCAATAAAAATATAATAGCCTTCGATGACATAGTCTTGACTGCCGGTGAATTCCGCCTGTTCGTTGTTGATTGCTTTATTACGGGCCAGACGACAGTCATCGGCTATTTTTTCGGCCTCGGCTTTAATTTCTTGATTGCGATAGTAGCGGCTCCAGACAGGAAAAATAACACCTGCCGAAATGACAATGATCGAAATGACAACCAAAAGTTCAATTAAAGTCATCCCGGCTTCACTCTCACTGCGGCTACTTGTTTTGAAGAATCTCATTCCCATTTGACGCTATCCTTAAATCTTACACTTTTTTACGAAAATGAATCCCTGCGAAGTTTACTCCGCAGTGTCTTCTTTTGCTCGCCCCGCCCATAGCGGGACGAGCTTCGCGAGAAGAATACAAGCTCTTATCCCCGCCTTGCCAGCGAGGCAGATACGCATCAAGATCCTAAGTTTCGCTCGCAAAATAAAGTTTGGCGAAAAAATTTCCTTTTAACCCTAATTGGAGCGCCAAAAACCGACAAAAAAGGCGAGTATGGTTCCTAAAACCAAAAACGGGCCAAAGGGAATTTTGTCTTTCAAACCTTTCTGTTTTAAAAGCATCAAAAATAATGATATCATTGCTCCACTGCCAAAAGCAAGATAATAAGCCCATAAAGTTTCTGGCCAACCTAAAAAGACACCCATGAATAGCGCAAACTTGACATCACCCATTCCCATCCCTTTGCCGCGACTGAAAAGGTGAATTAAGAGCATAAAGCCAAAAGACAAGATTCCTGTGAGAATCGGGGTTAAGGAGGAAGGCAGGGGAGAGATGAAGATATAATTAGAATAATCCTGATGCAATAATGATTTAAGTACATACTGCGCTTCAAAAAATAGTGAGTCGATCCTCAAGACATTTTGTTTAAATCCTAAAAAAGA
>Ga0210051_1005603_pt1 | contig 11982 bp, 17 predicted proteins | sample CryGey092014_all_FD_185464 | JGI IMG/M metagenome (GOLD analysis project Ga0210051, IMG submission 185464) | Groundwater microbial communities from aquifer - Crystal Geyser CG23_combo_of_CG06-09_8/20/14_all (SPAdes) (version 2) | ecosystem: Environmental > Aquatic > Deep subsurface > Groundwater...
AGTGAGCAGCTATTACTTTACTTTTAAAATGGTTAAACCTTTCCAGGGATATTTTATAGAAAATTACCTATTTTCTGGCTTTTTGTAAGGCCTTCCCAACGCCTTGTAGATATCCTGCTCGGTTTTTCCTGCGAGATATTTTCCATTCTTGAACAACCCATACTGGTTTAAATGCAAGCCTTTTCTTTTTGCAACCATCCTAAGCCCAATTGCAGCCCCGCTTTCACTTGAATATGCAAAGAGAGTTGCACCCCAGCTTTCTGGAGTTGTAAAATAAAGCTCTACTTTAACTCCATCTATTCTGAAAGTATCGCGCTTTTGTCCTCCTTGAAGAAATTTCCCTTTTTTGTTCATCAAATCAAAAATCTTTTTTCTATCTTTAGGAATCAGAACAATATCAATATCTCCTGGAGCTTTAACACGCCTTCTTATGCTTCCTGCCACAATGATTTTCTTGCAAAAAGGCTTTAGATTATTGGAGATTTTCGTGGATAGTTTTAAAACAAAAGAGCCTTTTTTTAGAACCATTTTTATTTATTTTATCGCAACAAATTTATCTCTGCCTGTCTGTTTAGCTTTGTAAAGGGCCTTGTCTGCCCGGATCTTAAAAGTTTTTTTTGAATCTCTTTTTTTGAATTGAGTTATTCCGCCACTGACAGTAACATTGTGCTCTTTTAATCTTGGGTTTTTATGGATTGAGTCTTTTAACCTGGAAGCCACTTTTTCTGCTTTGATAATGCTAGTTTCTGGAAGAAGAATAAAAAATTCCTCTCCTCCAAAGCGAGCTGCAATATCTGACTTTCTTATCTGCTTTTGGATGACCCTTGCCAAAACAGCCAATAAATCATCTGCCTTTATGTGGCCGTAAGTGTCATTTATCTTTTTAAAAAAATCTATGTCTATTTCAATCAAAGAAAGCTTTTCTTTTCCTCTTTTAGCTTTTTCAAGCTCCATGTCAAGGATGTTGTCAAAAAACTTGTTGTTGTACAAACCGGTTTTTTCGTCGCGGGTTGCGGTCTCATAAAGAAGAGAGACAGACTCATTTATGTTTGAAAACAAATCTTGGATTTGTTTCTTGAATCTGGGATCCAGAACAGACAGCCTCTTTTTCAGCTCTTTATTCATGAAGTTATTAGGAATAAAAGATTTATAAGGGTTTTTAATCCTTGTTTATGTCTGAAGTCTTTTTCCACTGAATATAAAGCTTGTCCAAGATATCGAGGACCCTCTGGCGTTCTTCTGAAACACCGAGGCCTTTCCAGTCAATTAAAATAAAATCAACTTCTTCCTCAGTTTTTTCTATGGCTTCCTGAATCATCTCTTCTGTTATTGGAGCAGCATACTGGGGAATTATATGAGATAGTGCGACATTTGATTTCAATTGTATCTTGTTGAAATTTGGGCAGTAGTGCGGGCCTCCGAGCCCGATTGCTATCTCATTGTAAGGGTTTGATTCAAACTCGTGGATTGTGTCTGCAATTGTCTTTGCAATAACAAATGCTGCTCTTCGGTTTGTCCACTCTTCTTCTGTTGAACCGATTTCAATGAAAACACACGGCCTGCTTATCAAAGGGCCGTGATGAGTGCATTCAAGAGTCACCTGAAATTCCTCTAATTCATATTTGGCTACATTTGCCTTTAATTTTTCAAACATTTGTTTCTGGAACAAAGCAGAGGTTTTGCATACCCTATTGTCTTCTCCGCCTAATTCAGCTGTGCGCCAGTTTCCAGGAGTGTGAATTGAAAGAGTTTTTCCTCCTTTTTCTGACTTGTGTGTTGAAGCAAAAATTACAAAATCATATCTATTAATCTTATTCAAATCCAGGCTTTCTGTGTAAATTGCCTCTTCTTCTGGCGTGTAGATGTCAAAAGTCGGCGCTTCTGTGAGAGAAGCCATTACAGGGCTTTTCCTGAATTGCGGAAGCTGGTTGATTATGTTGAGGCCTGCTATGTTTTTCTTGCTGGCTATGACAAGATATTTTTTGTACATGATTTTGTGGATTATATTGAAGTTTAAATAGATTTTGTATTAAATAAATGTTTAAACTACTATTAGTAAATTCTGTTATGGTATTTCTAGGACCAGCCAAGGATATTACAAGATTATTGGAGGATAATAAAAAAGAGGTAGCAGAAGCAGTAAAATCGGCTTCTACAAGTTATGATAAGTTTATTTCACTTTTAAATATTGATAAACTTAACGAAGAATACATACAGGAGAATGCTGGTGCTGAAGAAAAATCACAAAGAATGGCCTATTTTATTGAAATGATGGATGCATATATTATGGGGGGTCCAGATAAAAAAGAGAGATATGATAGTATGCAAGTTTTTGCAGATAATATGCAGAGACCTTTTTCTGAAGTTGAAGAAGTATTAAATTATCTTGGACTTGATATTTAGATAAGATATAAAAACATAGTTTCTTAAATATTCTCGTGCATAAAATAATCGATCACTTCAGAAGTATTAAATACCTTAATCTTTTTTTGTTCTTTCAGCCTTTTATCATCTGACCAAATAGGGCAATTGAAAGCGAGCGCTGTTGCAAAGAAGACAACATCATCTTTATCTATATTTCCAATTATCTCTATTGCTTCTTCTCTATAATTTATCACCTCTTCTGTTTTGATTATCTTAAAGTTCTTCAGCAAAAATGATAGCATTACTTCAAATTCATTTTCAGATAAACCAGATTTATCTAAAATTTCCTCTTTGTGATTATCTATCTCCTCTAAGTCTAATTCTAGTAATAGAAGAATTTCCTTAATATTTAAAATCAGATTCCTTGTGACACTATCTTTTATTAATGCTGAAATCAAAATGTTAGTATCAACTACGATACTCATTAAATCTTAAAGAAGAAGATCTTTTTATCTTTTTTGCTATCTCTTCTGCATCTCTAGAAGACAACTTGCTCTTGGAAGCAATTTTTTCTATAGTCTCTAAGTCATCTACTCTCTGTTCTATCGCTTTTCTTGCTACTTCGCTCCATTTCATTTCAGAGAACCTTTTCATTTTTCTATGCAGGTCTTCTGGCACAGACAAGGTTATATTTGTCATAAATAAATATGTGTTCACACATATTTAAATATTTTGGTTTGCTCATTAAGATATAAAAACCCACATGGATTATTTTTATTATGTTAGAGGTGCTTAAGTTTATTATCGGAATTCTGGTTTTAGCAATTGGCTTTCCCCTTGGAAATTATCTTGCAAAAGCGACAAAAGAAGAATTACACGCTGGCCAGAGATGGTTTAATCTGATAATCTTAGCCAGTTTTATAGGGGCTATCTTAAGTCTTATTTTAGGAAATGATGCTTTGATGTTTGGGTTTCTTTTTATGGCAATTATTACAAGAAGGAGTCTGAAGAAACCTGAAAAAAAGAAAAGAAGATAGTTTAATCGGGAATTATTTTAAAGTAGTTTTTTAAGAGATAAATCTTTATAGATGATTATTATTTGGAAGAACCTATGGATCAGGAAGGATATGCTATATCTATAATTATAGGGTTAGTCTTACTTGGAGCAGTTAGTTATTCTATTTGTGAGGTTGATGATAGGTTAAAAAATATTTATCACGAGCTCAAAAGACACAATGACATCTTAGAAAAAAAAGAAGCTAATAGGCTCGAAAAAAATATTAAGAATGATGATTAGATAACCTTTAAAAGTTGTTTATATTCTTTTTTTTATGTTATACCTCATAGGACTTGGATTAAATGTTGATGGAATCTCTGCATATGGTTTAGAGATTGTAAAAAGATGCAAGAGGGTGTACTTGGATAATTATACTGTGGATTTTCCTTATTCTGTAGAAGAATTAGGAGAGTTTATTGGAAAAAAGATAATTCGTGCTGATAGGGAACTAGTGGAGTCTTTGAGTTTAGTAGATGAGGCGCAAAAAATGGATGTGGCTCTTTTGGTTTATGGGAGCCCTTTAACAGCAACAACGCACATCTCTTTGATTCAGGAAGCGAAGAGAACAAGAGTCAGATATAAAGTGATTTACAATGCGTCAATTCTTGACGCGGTTGCAGAAACAGGACTTCAATTGTATAAATTTGGGAAAATTGCAAGCGTGCCTAAATGGCAGGAAAATTTCACTCCAGACAGCTTTATGAAAACAATCCAGGAGAATATCTCAATAAAGGCGCACAGCCTGATTCTCTGCGATATTGGGCTTGATTTCCAGGATGCCTTAAAGCAATTAAGCCAGGCAGCGCGGAATTATAAGATTTCTTTGAAAAAAATAATTGTCTGCCAGTGCCTTGGAACAAAACACAGAAGAATAGTTTACAGAGAGCTCAAGAATCTAGAAGAAGAGGATTTCAAAAAGCCATACTGCATAATCATCCCAAGCAAACTGCATTTTATGGAATTAGAAGTCTTGAAAGAGTTTAGCTAAGAAACTTTTGGATTGATTATTTTTAGGATAATATCAATAATAGATATTAATTTTTCTTTGTTTATTCTACCAATCTTTTTTATGATTAATTCTTTATCTATCTTTAAGATGTTTTCAACTTTTATGCAACACGGAGTTATAAGCTTTCCCTCTTCTAAATCATTATTTTTTAAACTAAGAGTATATCTCTCCTTAGAAATATTTGATGTAACTCCTACAATTAAAACATCCTCAGAATGTTCATTAAATTTATTATTGCTGATAACAATAACTGGCCTTACTCTTCTTCCAGATTGATCAGAAAAGGGAAAGGGTACCAATAACAAGTCTCTTTGCTCTATCATAGATATTTTTCCCATATTTTATCATCTTTTTTATTATTCCACATCTTTATCATGGATTTTTCAGCAAGTATAAGCCAGCCTATTTTTTCTTTTCTATTTTTTTCCAGCCTTTCCATAATTAAGTTCCTAATAAATTCTGATTTTGAGGGATAGTTCCTTTTTTTTAAAAAGACTTCTAGATCTTCTGCTTCATCCTCTGGTAATTTTATTGTTATGGTTTTCATAGTAATCCTCAGGGATTACTATTTTAAATACCTTTGGATTAATATCTTAAGAAAGAATTAATCCTCCTTTAATATATTCTTGATAACTAATTCCCTTGGCTATAACTCTCTCTTCTTCAGAAGGATTTGAATAATTGACATTATGCAGGCAACACTATGTACGGTCATAAAGATTATCCAGATAAAATTTAAAAATTTTTCTCCTCTCTTCTTCTGGATGAGAGTTTATCACATTGTTTATATCCCCCATGAACATCCTAAGAGAATCTTGTTTTTAAAATTAATTGAGGGCAGATAGGCAAATTTAAAAGTTTAGAAAACTGAGTAGTAGCATGTATAATCAAAAAGAAATAGAGAACGAGATACTTGGGTTTTGGAAGGAAAAAAAGATATTTGAAAAATTAAGAAAGAAGAACAAAGGCAAGAAAAAATGGAGATTTATAGACGGGCCCATAACTGCCAATAATCCCATGGGAGTCCATCACGCATGGGGCAGAACATACAAAGATCTTTTTCATAGATTCAAGGCCATGCAGGGGCATGAGATGAGATATCAGAATGGATTTGATTGCCAGGGACTGTGGGTGGAAAGAGAAGAGGAAAAAGACTTGGGATTAAAAAACAAAGAAGATATTGAAAAATTTGGTATTCTTAATTTTGTGAAAGCGTGCAGAAAAAGAGTTGAAAGATTCACCAAGATTCAGACAGAGCAATCAATAAAATTGGGTTATTGGATGGATTGGGATAATAGTTATTACACTATGTCTGACAATAATATCTTGCATAACTGGTATCTGCTAAAAGATTATTTCAAGAGAGGCTGGCTCTACAAGGGAAAAGATGTTGTTCCATGGTGCCCAAGATGTGGAACAGCTTCTTCAAAACACGATATTGTGACAGAGGGATATAAAGAAGTAAAGCACACAGCCTTATTCATGAGATTTCCAATCAAAGGAAAAACTAATGAGTATTTTTTAATTTTTACAACAACGCCCTGGACTGTGCCTGCAAATGTTGCAATTGCTGTGAATGAAAAGATAAATTATGTTAAGATAGAAAATGAAAAAAAGAAATACTGGATTGCTGAAAAAAGATTGAATGAGATTGCAGGAGATTATAAGATTCTTGAAAAAAAAGTGGGTAAACAATTAGAAGGGATAAAATATGAAATGCCTTATGCTTCTCTTAGCGTACAAGAAAATTCTCCTCATAAAGTTGTGGTGTGGGAATTGGCTTCTGAGGAAGAAGGAACAGGAATTGTTCATATAGCGCCTGGATGTGGAGCAGAAGATTATATTCTTGGGAAAAAACTTAAATTGCCTGCAATTTCTCCCTTGGATGAAGCAGGGGTTTACAAAAAAGATTACAGCGAATTCTCTTTAAAAAACTATAAAGAAGTAAACAAGTTTGTCTTAGAAGATTTGAAAAAACAAGAGTTTGTCTATAAAACAACGCCTTACAATCACAGATACCCCCATTGCTGGAGATGCGGAGAAGAATTAGTTTTTAGACTGGTTGATGAGTGGTATATTAAATCAAAGGAGATAAGAGACAAATTAATCTCAGAAAACAAGAAAATAAGATGGTATCCTGAATACGGGAAAGTAAGGCAAGAAGATTGGTTTGAGAATATGGGAGACTGGCTTATCTCAAGAAAAAGGTATTGGGGACTACCCCTTCCTATCTGGGAGTGTGAATGCGGGGAGATTGAAGTCATTGGGAGCCTTGAAGAATTAAAGAAAAGAGCAATCAATAAAGATAAAGTTGACAAGTTACCTGAGCTCCACAGGCCTTGGATTGATGAAATAAAAATAAAATGTTCCCGGTGCAAGAAAGAAGTTTCAAGAGTTGTTGATGTCGGTGATGCATGGCTTGATGCAGGAATTGTTCCTTTCTCAACTTTGGATTATCTCACAGATAAAAAATACTGGAAAGAGTGGTTTCCTACAGATTTAATTTCTGAAAATATGCCTGGCCAGTATAGGGGATGGTTTAATGCATTATTTTGGGCATCTGTAGCTTTAGAAGGAAAAGCTCCCTTCAAAGCAATGTTTGGATATGAGACTCTTAAAGATGAAAAAGGAGAGGAGATGCACAAAAGCAAAGGGAATACAATATGGTTTGATGATGCTCTTGAGAAAATTGGAGCAGATGCAATGAGGCTTTTATATTGTCTGCAAGACCCTTCCCAAGAATTGAGATTTGGATTTAATGTTGCAAAAGACCCAATAAACCAGATCAATATCCTTTACAATATATCCAAGCTTATTGAAGATGTTGATTTAAAAAAGATTTCAAGGATTGAAGACAGATGGATATTATCCAGATTAAACTCTTTGGTAAAAACATTTACAGATGAGCTGGAAAATCTTCATCCTCACTTAGCTACAAGAGCTTTAAGAGATTTTTGGATTTATGATTTTAGCAGAGGGTATATACAAATCATAAGAGAGAGAATATCTAATGAAGACAAAGAAGCGCTGGGAGTTTTGAAGATGGTTTATCTGACAATGATTAAATTATGCGCTCCGATAATCCCATTTATCACAGAAAAAATATGGCAGGATTTAATTGACAAAAAAATTGTGAAAGAAGAATCAGTCCATCTCTGCTCGTGGCCAATAGCTGAAAAGAAGATGATTGACCTGGAATTGGAGCAGGAAATGGAAGTCGCATTAAAAATCATCGAGGCTGGAATGGCTGCAAGAGACAAAGTCCAGATTGGATTAAAATGGCCTTTGGCCAAAGCAATTGTTTCTGGGAAAGATATCGACATTAATAAAGAACTAATTGAGATAGTAAAATCACAGCTCAATGTGAAGAAATTGGAGATTAAAGATGGAGATGAATTGAAAGTTGAACTAGATACAAACCTGACTCCTGAACTTGAGGCAGAAGGCTATGCCAGAGAATTGTCCAGGCATATTCAAGCATTCAGAAAACAACTTGGCCTGGAGAAAAAGCAGATGATCAAAACAATCATTATCACTGACGAGAGCCTGAAAAAAATACTGGAAAATCAGAAAAAGTTCGTAGAGGAAAGGACAAATTCCAAATCACTGGAAATTGTTACAACTAACAAGGAAAGATTTAAAAACAAGATGGACTTCAGAATAAAAGATAAAAGGGGAGAGATAGTGATTATCCATTAAATTAATCACTAACAAGTGGATGATTGAATTTACCCTTGTTGAATACAACAATATTTAAAAAGAAAAACCCACATAAAATAAAATGATTGTTAAAGACGAATTTTTAAGCAGACTGAGGAAAATATTTGACCTAAACCTGTATGAAGTGAAGGTCTGGACTGCTCTGCTGTCAAGGGGAACTTCAACAGCAGGAGAATTGAGCAATATTTCTGATGTTCCTCGTTCAAGGACTTATGATATCTTGGAAAGTTTGGAGAAAAAAGGATTCATTGTGATGAAACTCGGAAAGCCGATTAAATTCATTGCGCTAAAGCCAGACGAAGTTGTTGAGAGGGTTAAGAAAAATTTAGTGAGGTATACACAAGAGAGGACAAAGAGACTAGAAACTTTAAGGGGTGATGAAGTCTTGGAAGAGCTTAATGGACTTTTTGTAAAAGGTGTAAAGTTTGTTGAACCTTCTGATTTGTCTGGAAGTTTAAAGGGAAGGCAAAACATATATAATCATCTTGATATGATGATTAGAGAAGCTGAAAAAGCAATAACAATTGTGACAACAGCAGAGGGACTGAACAGAAAGATGGAGGCATTGATGCCGAGCCTGGACAAGTGCAAAAAAAGAGGGGTTAAAATCAGGATTGCTGCACCAATCAATGCAAACAACATCAAGTTTGCAAGAGAGCTCAAGAAAGTTGCTGAGGTAAGGAATCTTGAGAACATAAAGGCGAGATTTGCAATTATAGATTCACAGCAGTTGATGTTCATGCTTCTGGATGATGAAAAGTTCCACCCTAATTATGATATTGGCATCTGGATAAGCACAGAATTCTTTGCTCAAGCTCTTGAACAGATGTTTGAACTGGCCTGGAATGAGATGAAGCCGGTGAAGTAAAAGAAAATAAAGGGGAGGAAAAATTAATATGGAAGGAGGAGGAACTGGAGAATAAAATGTTACAAGAAGCAGACACAGAGTAAAATAATTTAAATAAAAATCGGAGGAAAATAAAATATTAATTGAAGGATGGCTGATTACAATAATTTTGAAGGCGATTAAGACCCTGATGATTATAGAGGGATAAAAATGGGAGATGAAGGTGGTGGGCCTTGAAAAAATAAAGAGGTGAAAAATGAAAAAAGACATCAAATGGGGAATTCTTGTCACACTTATTGGGATTATAGGTTGGGTTATTTTTTTCAGCAGTTATAAATGTAACACAGACATGTGTGGATTGTATGTTATAATTATGCTCTTCATTGCCTTGTTCTCTATAATCGGCTTTTGGCTTATTGGAATCTTGGTTGGCAAAGCAATCTCTGAAAAGAAAAAGAAGTGGTGGGAATATCTAATAATTATCCTGGGAATCATTTTAGTGATACTGATTATAACCTGACTGTGGAAGATATAATCTGAGAAGAACTTACTTTTTTCTCTTATTGAATAATTTTTCTGCTGGGCATCCAATTTCTTTTTGCTTGTAGAATTTACAGGCTAAATGGCCTCGAACAAAACCATTTCCTGCAGAAGCGAGAATTATTAATAATGCAATCAAGAAAAGCACTGACCAACTGAAATCTAAAGTCAATAAAATTATTCCTACAATTAGTGGAATTATTGAAACAAGTAAATCCAGGAGCATGTCTTTCCAAGTCATTTGTTTTTTGCAGAAATTTTTTAAGCTGCCTTTTTTAAAAAACAAAGAGCTTATTTTTCCTTTTCCAAAAGCACAGAATTTCCCGTAATAATAACAATTGACGCAATGCCCTTTTATTAATCGAAGCTCCAAAATGCAGATAAAGAGCAAGTATAAAATCAGCCAGATAAGCCCTATCTCATAGATTATGAGTGCTCCAATTAGATAGGTTGCTATTGAAACAAAATTTGAAAAAAAGACTATCCAAAGAGGGTAATTTTCAAAGGTTTTTGGCTGCTTCATAGTATCATTATACTCTGTCCGGAAAGGACTTTTTAACAAATAATTTGATTCTTTTAGAGCTTAAAGAGACAAATCAACCTTCAAAATATGCTAACTCCGGACAAAGCATATCATTATCCAAGTTTATAAATCAAAAACATTAAAAATAAAATAAAAATTATCTTTTCTTTTTCTTAGTGTGTTTCTTCTTATGCTTTTTTGCTTTTTCTCCGCCATTGATCCCTGAAAGAGTTGCCCTGAAAGATTTTGGCGCCTGGGCTGATACAAGTCCTGCAGTCTTGTTTGTCACATGCCTTGTTCTTGAGATATTATTTCTTATCTCACTATCAAGCCTCTTGAGCTCTTTATTTGTTTTCTTCACTGAAGAAGCCAAAGATTTCTCTGAAATCTTTCCGAAGAAGAATCTCTTGCATTCTGAATCAAACTCATCAAGAAGACTTTGTTTTTCTTCTTGTCGAGCGCGAATCAATTCTCCAGCTATTGTAAGCTCTTTGTGCAATTTTGAAAAAAGCTCCTCATTCATCTTTTTTTCTTGAGTCATTTCTATTATCTGCCTCCTTTTTATAAACAAAGTAAGGAAAATTCCTTTAAATATATTTTGTATTTGTCAATAACAAAAAGGATTACATTATTTTTTATCCTTAAATTCTATAGTTTCTTCTTTTAAAGATTTTAATTGGGCTTGGAAATTTCTTTTATCCTCAAATCTCATAGCTTCTTCTTTAAAATACGCCGAAGCTATTAAAGCATCCATTGGTTCTCCTATTAAATTTATCTCTACTATATTGTTATAACTTCTATTTCTCTTTGAGATTGAAAGGTCCAGTTTAGCATAATATCCAACTCCAACGTTAAATACAACCCCAGCCCCGGGATGAAACTTTATAAGAAAATAAGATTTAAAACAAGAAATTTTTCTCGTTACTGAATTTATCTCTGCTGCTTCCTTATTTTTAATCAATTCAGCCACATGTGGAATAAAATTTTCAGGATGATAAAAAGAGGAAGAATTTAACTTATCATCAATCAATAATTTTTTTTCTATCATCATAAATTGGACATTTTCCAATTTAAAAAAATTTCTATGTTGCAAGAGATATTCACATCTTCTCTAGGGTCTCAATTCCAAGCAGTCTAAGAGAGTTCTTCAAAACCTGCTTAAATGCCTCAACCAGAGCTAGCCTGAATGCCTCGTTTCCAGAGTCAATCACAGGGCATTCGTGATAGAACTCATTGAATATCTGCGCGAGCTGATAAGAATAATTTGCAATCACTGACGGAGACATTGAATTAAAAGCAGAAATCACTATATCCTGGAACTGCGAAAGTTTTTGGACAAGTTCAAGCTCTTTTGGAGCTAATTCTTCAATTTTAAACTTGTCATTAGTAACTGCTTTTTTCAATATTGAACTGGCTCTTGCATAGCTGTAAAGAAGATACGGGCCTGTGTCTCCTTCAAAGGAAATAGATTCTTTTGGATTGAACAGCATATTTTTTCTAATATCCACTTTGAGCAACATATATTTTATTGCTGCTAAGGCAATTAAGAGACTTCTTTTCTCAAGTTCTTGTTTTGAAAGTTTCTCTCTTTTTTCCAATTCTTTTTCTGACAGCATTCTCACTTGCTCAATTAAGTCATCTGCATCAACTACTGTTCCTTCTCGGGATTTCATTTTTCCATGAGGGAGATTAACCATCCCATAAGAGAGATGTTTCATTCCCTTGCTTTTGAATCCAAGTTTTTCTAGGATAGAAAATAAAACTTTGAAATGATATTCCTGCTCATTGCCAACAACATACAAAGATGCGTCTAATTTGTAATCACTAAATTTTATTTTTGCCAGTGCAAGATCCTGTATAATATATAAGGAAGTTCCATCTTTTCTTAACAAAATTTTTTCCCCAAGCCCTTCTTTTTTCAA
>Ga0210051_1005605_pt1 | contig 11979 bp, 6 predicted proteins | sample CryGey092014_all_FD_185464 | JGI IMG/M metagenome (GOLD analysis project Ga0210051, IMG submission 185464) | Groundwater microbial communities from aquifer - Crystal Geyser CG23_combo_of_CG06-09_8/20/14_all (SPAdes) (version 2) | ecosystem: Environmental > Aquatic > Deep subsurface > Groundwater ...
TCTCTTTTTGCTGGAGCGTCCGCCCCGTGCCGGGATTTTCCTGGTGGCCGGTCATGCCGGTGATGCGGTTGTCCATGATGATGGTGATGACGTCGCTCTTGTTGTAAGCCACGTTGAGCAGGGCCGGGATGCCAGTATGGAAGAATGTCGAATCGCCTAAAACGGCGAAGTGACGCTCACTGTCGCCGGCCACCGACGCGCCGTGCGCCACACCGATGCCGGCGCCCATGCAGCCGCAGGTATCCTGGGCGCTGAGCGGCGGGATGACACCCAGCGTGTAACAGCCAATGTCGCCGTTGATTGGCAGGCCAATCTTATGCAGGATGTACAGCGTGCTGCGGTGCGGGCAGCCGGCGCACAGCACCGGTGGGCGGCCGGGGAGGTTGATGGCAGCTTCTTTCCCTGTGGGGGGGACGGGAGGGGGGGCCGCTTGCAAAAGCCCCGCGTCCACCGCCGCGGCGCGGACCGAGGCCGGGTCCAGCTCGCCGGTCAGCGGGAAAATCGTCTTGGTGTTTGGGTAAGATTCCCTTCCATCGGGCCGGTACATCTCGATGCCCATCAGCCGCACCTGCTCCTCGATGAACGGATCGAGTTCTTCTAGCACGATCAGGCGTTCGACGCGTCTGGCGAAATCCGCGATCATGCGCCTGGGCAGCGGATAGACCAGGCCCAGCTTGAGCGTGCTGGCTTCCGGGAAGACATCGCGGGCGTACTGGTAGGCGACGCCAGCCGTGATGATACCGAGCGAGGCGGCGCGCATTTCGATGCGGTTGTGTTCGTAAGTTTCGGCGAATTCGGCCAGCTCGAGGATGCGCTGCTCGATGACCGGGTGACGCCTGCGGGCGTTGGCCGGGATCATGACGTACTTGGCCGGGTTGCGCGGGAACTTTTCGATGCGCGGCGGAAAATCGCGGCGCGTCCCGACCTCGACCAGGCTGCTGGTGTGGCACAGGCGCGTCGTCAGCCGCAGCAGGACGGGCGTGTCGAACTGCTCGCTCAAGTCGAAGGCGGCCACGGTCAGGTCCTTGGCCTCCTGGCTGTCGGCCGGTTCCAGGCAGGGGACGCGGGCGAATTTGGCGAACTGGCGGTTGTCCTGCTCGTTCTGCGAGGAGTGCATCGAAGGGTCGTCCGCCGAGATGACCACCAGCCCCGCCTCCGCGCCGGTCATGGCCGCGTAGAACAAGGCATCCGCGGCCACGTTCAGCCCGACGTGCTTCATGGACGCCAGGGCGCGCCGCCCGGCATACGCCGCGCCGATGGCCGTGTCCAGAGCGACCTTCTCGTTGGGCGCCCATTCGGCGTATACGCCGGGGAAGCGGGCCAGGTGTTCCAAAATCTCGGTGCTGGGTGTGCCGGGATAGGCCGAGGCGACCGTCACACCGGCCTCCCACGCGCCGTGCGCAACCGCCTCGTTGCCGGAAAGAAGTCGTTTCATTGGGTCTCCTTGTCAGATGAGGGTAACGGTAAAGAACTCCCCGCTATTATAAGAGAAATCGCGGCGGCGTTGTGAAGAAGGTTCTTTTTGGGCAATTTCACAAAGGCGATCCCTTTCAACTTTCTCCAGCGACCATGACCATAGACTTTCTGGAAGTAGGTGAAACGCTGCTTTTTCGTAGTGACGCCTGCATGTCCGTAATTACGATCAGGCTCAACGACGGTAGCGACAAGCCTCGCTCCCATTATCGCGCCATTTCTGGCAAAAAGTGCTCGCTCGCGAGCGGCGGATCCGCTGTTCGCTGGAATCTACCCGGACGGTGGACTATCCTTCAAGCCACAAGAAACAGAAAGGAGCTGTTTCTCAGCAGACGCTGTTAGCCGCCGCTTTTTGTGACAAAATTATTCTTCTCCTGGTGGAAGTTCTGCTGGTTGCGCCGTGCTTACTTCCAACATTTTATCTTCAAATCGAGCCAATTTCCTTTCGGCTTCCTCGAATTTGTTTCGCGCGTTTTTAAGATGTGTCCCGAGGGTATCAAATTCTTCTCTAAACTTTCCCTCATCGCCACTCAGACGAGTCAATTGATTCATGATTGCTTTGGCTTTCTCTTCAATGTGCATACCCTTTAGGCCATAGACAATCACTTGTAGATAGGCATAGAAGGAATTGGGGCTTACGGGAATAACTCGTTTCTCCATTGCATAAGGATAAAGTTCGTCCCCTTGTTCGTCTTTGATGACTGTCTCGTAATATATATTCTCGGCGGGGATGTACATCAGTGCAAAATCAAAAGTTCCCTCATCGGGGAGTATATACTTCTGTGCGATTTGGTCTATATGCTGTTTCATCGTGCGAGTAAATTCTTTCCTATCCTTCTTTGCAGGTTGCTCATCATCGTCAGATATTAGACGGCGAAAACTCTCCATCGGAAACTTAGAGTCCACTGGGACTAATCGCTCGCCTAGCCTAATAACCGCATCAACCACCTCGCCGCCTCTGAAAGCGTATTGAAGCTGATAATGTTGCGAAGGTAGTATCTGAGCAAGAAGCTGTTCAAGCAATGTTTCACCCAGACCACCTCTCAATTTAGGAGGCTTCAAAAGGTCTTCAATACTTGAAATTGTCTTGCCCACTTCCATCATGTGTTCGGTTGCTTTTGATAACTCTCCTAAAGTCCCAGACAATCTTTCAAAAGATTTGCGGCTACTATCGTCCACATCCTGGATTCGTTTACCGAGTGCGTCAATTGATTGTGCATTGGGAAACTGCTTTGACAATTCACTCAAACGTGTTTGAGTTCTAATGAGTACGATAAGCGCACCCAGGAGGATGACGATAAGGACAATCAGAACAATTTGGACGATTTCCATTTTTCCTCCACCGATTTGAGAAGGCGGGTAACGTTTTGGCTCGACGGCAGCAACAGACCAGCAAGACTCATTCGCAATTCTTGGCTATATCCTTGACAGGTTGACCACGATATTATATGTAAACCAACCATCACCAGTCTTGAAAACTTGTGGTTTTGCAGACGCAGAATCTTTTTGAATTCCAATGCCGTCATCGTAAGGGGTGAATTCCATAATTTGGTTGTACTGCACTCGGAATTTCTTTGTTGAACCACTGAAATAGATATGTTTGTTTGTTATTGCCAGAAATCCTCTATCTGCTAAGATAGTTTCAGTAGTCTGCACAGGGTTTCCACGAAATGCCCCCACTCGATAATAAACGCCCTTTGCTACCCTGATATTAACTCCCTGCGAACCACCTTCAAAATGTGTTCTGATTCTTTGCTCAAAGTAATCAACGCCAGTAAAGAGCCAAACAAGCTTTTCGTCTTTTTGGAAATTGAATGGCAGTTGGCCTTGAACTTTGACTCTTTCAGGGATTTTTCCCTCTAACACATCCCTTAGTATAGCTGCTTTTGCTAAACGAGAATAGGAACCATTATGAGAATCAAGTTCATCTTGAGTCAACGAGAACTGATTTTTATACTGGACAAGAGAATTTTCTTCTTCCTTAGAGAGAACCCCATCTTCAAGAGATTGCTCGACAGCCTTTGAAAAACCCTCAATTAGCGAGAGTTTGATATTTGCAGTTGAGATATAGCTTTCTGCCGCAATCCCAGAAAGCCAATCTTGAAGTGTTTCCTTATCTTTTCTACCCAAAGCTGCTTCTTTGGCTGTCTCAATCATTAATTTCTTGCCGTTTCGGTATTTTTCAGCACATTCAATATGCTCAGATTTTAGAAGCCCTGCAGGCTTGCCACAATATTTACAGTTTCCCATAACTACCTCCTCTTTGAGCAACTGACACGAAGAGAGTTTAATAATTTATCCAAAGCTCGAAATTATGTGTGCCTAATGGCTGGGCTCACCCCCCTTCGGGGGTAGGTCGTCAGCGGCGGTGCGGACAAGGCTACTTACCATTATCGCGCAACTTCTGGCAAAACGTGCCTGATCCCGAGCGGCGGAGCCGCTGTCCGCAGGAGGCGGTGTAAGGCGCTTCTTAGTCTTACGGACTGCTTCTTGTGCGGACACATTCATCAAGCTTGCGATGCAACAGTGACATGAAAGTAAGCATGTCGAGCGCGTCCTGCTCATTGATATTCCACTTGATTTTTGGTATATGAGCCGTTGTGTTTCTAAAAGTGCCAAATAAACCTTTGAGCAAATTCGTGAATCCAGTATGTTCGCTCTTTTCTGTTTCAGTGCACAAAGTGTTGAAAGCCAGTATTGGGGATGCGCCACCAAAGGCTTCATCAACTAATCTGCTACCATCACCCATTAGACTCGATTTATCGCGGATCTTGTCTGCAATACTTTTTGTCGCTTCAAATACGGCATGAAAATAGTTGTCTTGTAATAATTCAGCTCTGCAAAAAAGGAGAATATCAGCATGAGCATTTCTCGCCAGTAGTTGCTTGTATAACTTCCCTGCTCTTTCCTGTGCTTCAGATAAGGTATGAGCAATGTTTATTTCTCTAAGTTTTCCATCATCACCAAGTGTAAAACCCGCAAATGCTAAAGCCTTGTTAAGCTCAAAACGGCGATTTTCAAATACATGAGGATTCTTTGTGTATCGAACAGGACTCATGGCCTTATAAATGAAGGCCACAATGTTGTTTGCGCAACCGTCTCGTTTCTGCTTCTGGTTTAACGCTTCAAAAAGCCTATCTCGCTTTGTAAACCCTGGAAGCGGGTCGTCAATATTGCTTTCTTTTAGAAGTTGCCCGATTTCGCTACCAGTAAAACCTTCATTGGTGTCACCTAAAATACTGCAAATCGCCTTTAAGACTGACTCATCGAAAGAGGGAATTTGAGGCATTTTTTATTGGTTGAAGAGCAAGCGCCTAACTATTTTTTTGAGCCGCCATTTGGCGGGTTAACGGCTTATGGGACGGTCTATCCCCACATTTCAGGGTCATAGGTCACAAACACACATCCACTGCAAATATTATAGCACCCCTGTCAAGCGCAGGGTGTTGCCATAACCGCCGTGAAGTTGTAGAATAAATGTGTCCTTTCGGTGCAATGAGACCTTGAGCAGCGCCGGAACGGCTGGGGCGAGGCGACCATCACTTGCCCGCTGCCCGCAACCGCCGCGCAATATCTGGAAATGCGCTTCGGCGCGGCCTGCCGAATTGTCCATCCGCCAGTCGTGCGGATGTCCAGCCTGACCAAAGGAGGCGCCGGAAACAATACGAACGAATGTACCCAAACTTCATTTCCCAAGAAATTATCTCAGAACTCTGCAGAGACGGCTCCCATGCCGTCGCATCATCGGGCGTGGGAGCCCAATCGGCACCTTTTGAGATGGTTTCCAACCCCTATTTTTCCGAGGAGGAGTGTACCCATGAAACACAAGAACCTTTGGCGCATCGCCAGCTTTGCGCTGATCGCCAGCATGTTGTTGGCCTCCTGCGGCGGCGGGAAACCGGCCCAACCGAGCTTGTTACGCGTCTGGATCCAGTGGGGCGATAACCCGCAGCAGTTGCAAGAACTGTTCGACAAGTACACCGCGGAAACCGGCATCCAGGTCGAAGTGACTGCCCCGTTGGAACCGGATAAAATCCTGCCTGCGCTGACCGGCTCGGAACCGCCCGATGTCCTGGTCCTGAGCGGCGGCGACCTGGTCACGATTACCCCCGGCGAGTTCATCCTGCGCCTGCGCTACCTGCTTGCCGAATGGACCCTGTCCGAAGGGGGAAAAGAATGACCGGCACGCCATCACCCGACCGCCGTTTCATCGAAGAATCCTTCCCCGTCAAAGAAGTGGGCGAGGCGTCCACCCGCGAGAAGAACATTCGTCACGGGCACATCAGCACCCTGCACATCTGGTGGGCGAGGCGACCGCTGGCCGCCAGCCGCGCCACGGCCTATGCTGCGTTGACGCCCGCGCCCAAAGACATCGAAGAATGGGATAGACAGCGCAAGTTCATCATCGAACTGTGCCAGTGGGAGAACTCGAACAACCCGGTACTGCTGGAGCGCGCCCGCAAGGCGATTTTGGAAGCACACGCTGCGCGCCTGAGCGAAGAGACCGGCAAAACGGTGACTGTCGAAGACATCCAAGCCGGACGCGCTCCGCGCCCGCGCGTGCTCGACCCGTTCGCGGGCGGCGGCTCGTACCCGCTGGAGGCTCTGCGCCTGGGATGCGAAGCCTACGCTAATGACTACAATCCGGTGGCGGTGTTGATTGAAAAAGCCACGCTGGAATACCCGCAGAAGTTTGGCCGGCCATTCGAGAACATGCCGGAATGGGCGCTCCCGAAAGCCGGAAGGCTAAAAGAGAGAAGCGGAAAGAAAGAGCAACAGTTGAGCCTGCTGGACGAGGCACGAGACGAAACCGATACTAAAGACTTCAATCCTCTGTTGAACGCGGTGCATTATTGGGGCGAATGGGTATTAAATGAAGCCCGCAAGGAACTGTCCGAGTTCTACCCACCCGATCCAGATGGTAGCATTCCTGTTGGTTATATCTGGGCACGAACGATTCCATGTCAAAACCCCGCATGTGGCGAAGATATTCCGCTTATGCGCCAGTTTTGGCTAGCGAAGAAGGATAAGAAAAAGGTCTCGCTCTATCCACAAGTATCTAAAGGCAAACTTCAATTTCACATTGTAGGAGATGGTTATGAAAAATGGCCAGAGAGATTTGACCCTGAAAAAGGAACCATAACTCATGCGGTCGTTACATGTCCAATTTGCGGTACAGTTATTGATGCTAAAGATAATCGTCGCTTATTTCAAGAAGGCAAATCATCTCAAAAAATGATGGCTGTAGTTACTAAATTTCCGAATAAAAGCGGAAAAAATTATAGATTGCCAACCGAAATAGACTTAAACACGTATTCAACTGCTGACACACATTTGCAGACGAAACAACAACAAATAATGGAAAAACATGGAGTTGATCCTGTTCCAGATGAACTCATTACTGAATCAATGCCAGGCGGCTTTCACACGCCCGCATATGGAATGAAAAATTGGGGTAGTTTATTTAATTGTCGGCAAAAATTAGCGATGATAACTTTCTTAGATAAAGTACGAGAAGCCCATAACCATATGGTGCAGGATAATGGAGAAATTGAATTTTCAAAAGCAGTAGCCACGTATTTAGGTTTATGTTTATCACGGATGGCAGATTTCACATCGAACTTATCACGATGGAAACCAGATGCGGAAGCATTAGTCCAAGCCCTGACACGTCAAGCTCTCTGCATGGTATGGGATTACACAGAAAATCATCCAACGATTGATACAGCTGGAAGTTGGTCTAGTATGCAAGAACGCATGCTATCGGTAGTTCAAAACCTGGTTATTCCCAATCCCGCAAGTGTGGAACAAGGTTCCGCCACTCAATTAAGATATCCCGACAACTATTTTGATGCCATCTTGACTGACCCTCCTTATTATTATTCTATAACTTATGCTGATTTATCTGATTTCTTCTATGTGTGGTTAAATCGCTCAATCGGTTATCTTTATCCAGAATTGTTTTCAACACCATTAACGCCAAAATCTGGCGAGATAATCGAGAAGAAGTTTTGGGATAAGACATCCATCCAAGATGCAGATTGGTATGAGAGCAAGATGCGGAATGCATTACAAGAGATATTTCGCGTTCTTAAGAAAGGCGCTCCAGCGATAGTCGTATATGCTCATAAGACAACTTTAGGATGGGAAACACTTATCAATGCATTACTTGATTCTGGTTTAGTAGTAACAGGTAGTTGGCCTATAAATACTGAGCAAGAGGCTCGACTTATGGCTCGCGAATCAGCAGCGCTTGCCTCATCCATTTACATTGTTACTCGTAAAATGCCGCGCCAGCCTACCGGCTTTTATAACGAGGTGCGTACCGAGCTGCGTCAGCATTTGGACTCTAAACTCCACCGTCTGTGGGAGGAAGGCATCGGTGGGGCAGATTTCTTCATTGCTGCCATTGGCTCGGCCATTGAGGTCTTCGGCAAGTATGAGCAGGTAATGGATTACGAAGGCAATATTGTGCGCGCCAACCGTCTGCTGGAGGAAGTCCGCACCATCGCCACCGATTACGCTGTACGCCAGATCCTGCACAACGGCTTCGCCGCCGAGATCTCCGGTCTCACCCGGCTTTATGTGCTGTGGCGCTGGAACTACGGCGAAGCTCTGGTTCCATTTGATGAGGCCCGAAAACTGAGCCAGTCCTGCGGCATTGACATCTCCGAAGCATGGAGCAAGACCGGTGTTATTCGCAAGGAGAAGGAGTTCGTTCGCCTGCTGGGTCCGCAGGGGCGTAAGCTGGATGATCTCGATAATCCGCGCGACCTGATCGATGTGCTGCACAAGTCCCTGTTACTGTGGGAGAAGGGTCAACGCGCCGAGATGGTCAAGGCGCTGGCGGAGAAGGGTCACGGCAAGAGCGAGGCGTTCTACCGCGTCGCCCAGGCGATCTCTGAGACGCTTCCACTGGAGAGTAAAGAGAAGAAACTACTGGATGGATTCCTGGCGGGAAGGGAGAGGGTCCAAGAGGAAGTGGAAAAGCAAGGTGTGCAAGGGAAATTGTGGGAGTAATAAACGCGATAAAATGTAAGGTAGGAGAATTACTATGTTGGATGCGAATCAGATCAGCTTAAACCATTATCAGGGTGCACAATGGGTACGCGCCGATTTCCATCTCCATTCGCCAGGAGCGTTCAGTTTCAAGTTACCAAATGGCGCTGACCCTAAAAAAGATCGGGATCAGATTGTCGCTCGTTATATCCAGCAACTGGCTGATAAGAGTATCCGTATTGCTGCCATTACCGATTACCAAGGTGTACGGTCTGAGTGGTTTATGCCAATCCAAGAAGCCGCACATGAATGTGGTATCGTAGTATATCCTGGCGCAGAGTTGTCTATAAAACAGGGTAAGTATGGCCTCCATGTTCTTGTAATCTTTCCGCTGGATTCTGAGTTGGATAAAATTAATATGGCAATTCAAGCTCTAGATACTCAGGCGCAGGATCCCCTTGTTGGTAAGGATGGAAAGCACCGTGATATCGATTTAGCAAAGAATATCAAAGAAGCACTTCCCGCGTTTCGGGCCTCGTGGCGCGCTTTGATTATCCCTGCGCACCCCGATAATAACGATGGCTTGTTTAAGAGTCTTGGCGCTCGAGACGCAGCTGAGACTATCCAAGCGGTACAGTTTGACGCAATCGAGTCTTTTATCGTAGCCGACCGTAAAAAAATGGTATCAACGAGCATATTGAGTCGAGAATTCGTTGATGAGATTGCGTCTGTGGAATTCTCGGATTGCCATTCGATCGAAGAAATCGGTACTAAAAGTCGCTCCGACGGGATGCGGCGGGCTACTTACCTGAAGTTAAGCGTTTTTGATGATCTGCGAGCTATCCGCTTGGCCTTGCATGATCCACAAATCCTTGTCCAAGAAGGCGAGTATACAACCCCAGGCTATACTCACTTCGAACGGTTAGTAATCGACGGTAGCGGCTTTTTAGGAGGATTATCCCTAACCTTTAGCCCGGAATTAAATGTGCTGGTTGGCGGACGAGGAGTTGGCAAATCGGCTATCTTGGAGACTATTCGCTATATTCTCGATCTACCACCATACTCTCCTACAGAATATAGAGAGGGGCTGATTCGCCACGCCCTGGGAAGCGGCGGTAAGGCAATCCTCTACGCTGTGCAATTTGTCAATCAGAATGTTCTTAGGCATTACCGGTTTGAACGAGTTTTTGGGGAAGCTTCGAAAGTGTTCGAACTCAACCCAGAACAGGAAGTCCTGCTGGCTCCATTGGAGGTATTGGGTGATCAAGAAGGACCACTCTATTTTGGGCAACGTGAAATTTACGAAGTAACTAGCAACCAATCTCAACGTTTACGCTTGCTCGATGAAATTGTCGGTAAACAAGCACAAACCCAACTCCAACAGGTTCAGAAACTTGAGCTGCGGCTGAGGGAAAACGCCCGCGTCATACTCGATAAACGCCTAAAGCTTTCAGAACGTGGCGATATAGAACAACGATTGAAGGAAATCAAACACAAGATTGAACTGTACCGTCGTGTTGGATTAGTGGAAAAGTTGCGCCAGGTTACAACTCTGGCAGCCGACGAAGAACGTCTCAATCGGGTAGCACAAGAAATTAATGACGCTTATCAGGGCTGGAGTGAAACAGGCGATTACTGGAGCAACCGATGGGACTCGTTCTCAGATGAATTGAAGAATGCAGAAAGCAGACAGAAAGTACTCCTTGAAGAGGCTGTCACATTATTAGCCAATCTGCAAGGCCAGCTGTACGAGTTGTTCCAGCAAGGAGAGAGACATTTGAAAGATGCTGGGCAAAAAATGCAAGACTTAGTCGGTCGCTGGCAGGATGCACGCCAACCGCTGGATGAAGAAATCCGACATCTCAAGCAAAAGTTAGGTGAACAAAGCCTCGACCCTGACGAACTAATCCGTCTGACAACTGAGCAAACTCGCCTTGAACCGCAACTCCGCACTCTGGATAATATTCAATCTGAGGTCGAGAGGCAAGAAAAGGATCGCCGTAAGATGCTCGTAGAACTACGGGAGGCTCGCCGGAAAGCCTGGAAGTTACGCGATCAACAGTCAAAACTGATCACCGAAAAATTGCGGGACCGTGTACGGGTTCAGGTAATATATCGGGGACAACGTACAGCCTTTGTTGAAGAACTGGCGAATTTCTTCCGGGGTTCAGGTGTGGACCGCAGAACCTTTGAACGCATGGCATTCAGTGAAGCGGTAATGGATGGAATACAAATTGTCGAAAAGGTGCGAGAAAACGCGGACGCCTTAGAGAACGAATATGGTCTGTCAGCTTCAATGGCAAAACGAATCTATGCTTACTTGATTGAAGATGAAGGCAGATTGTTCGACCTTGAACTCCTTGCACCACAAGACGGGGTTGAAGTTTCTTTGAAAGTAAATGAAAATGATCAACCCTTGGATAAACTCTCGGCTGGTCAGCGGGCAACAGCAATGCTCTTGCTTCTTCTGGCGCAGGAAGAACGGTTACTGATCGTGGATCAGCCCGAAGACGACTTAGATAATCGCTTCGTATATGAAGATATTGTGCGTATCCTACGCCAACAAAAAGGGAAACGCCAATTGGTCGCAGCTACTCATAATCCTAATATCCCTGTGTTGGGCAATGCTGAACTTATCTTAGCCTTGGAAGCCCCAGAAGAACACTGTAAGGTTGCTTCCCAGGGTGCTATTGATCAACACAATGTACAGGAATTTGTCCGCAGTGTGATGGAAGGTGGAGAGGAAGCTTTCCAGCGTCGCGCTCAGAAGTATGGATGGAGATGAGACAATGGACCTATTTGAATTACACCAAAGAATAGCGAAATGGGAAGACCTGCACACTGAGTTTAAGGTGGAGCAATCCTCTTCCAATGATTTGGCTGAGTCATTAGTGGCTTTTGCAAATACAGATGGAGGACAGTTAATACTGGGAGTAGCGAAAGACCGCAAGATCGTGGGGGTAGAAGACTCAGACAGAACTATGCAACGTCTCGATCAGATCGCCTACAACAACTGTGAGCCGCCGCTGACCATTGTTCAGGAATCCGTTACATCCGAAGATGGAGCCATTGTCATCGTGGTGAATATCCCAAAGGGCGATCAGCGACCTTACCGCACGAATCGCGGTGACTACTTCATCCGCACTACATCTGGTAGGCGGCGCGCCTCCCGTCAGGAGCTCCTGCGTCTCTTTCAAGCAACTGAAAGCCTGTACTACGATGAGACAATGGTTTTACGTTCCTCGGTGGCAGATATAGATGCTGTGGCTTTTGAGAATTACGTTCAACAAGCTTATCAACGGCCATTAGAGCAGGTGGGCATCAATTACGAGGACTTGCTTCGGAACTTGGGATATATTCGTGAGCAAGATGGCAACCTGTACCCAACGATGGCCTGTATGCTCTTTTTTGGGCGCGAGCCGCAGCGCTTTTTCCCGCACGCTCATGTTATCGCGGCGCGTATCCCAGGAATTGACTTTTCTTCTCCACCTTCGGATAACAAGCAAA
>Ga0210051_1005609_pt1 | contig 11975 bp, 8 predicted proteins | sample CryGey092014_all_FD_185464 | JGI IMG/M metagenome (GOLD analysis project Ga0210051, IMG submission 185464) | Groundwater microbial communities from aquifer - Crystal Geyser CG23_combo_of_CG06-09_8/20/14_all (SPAdes) (version 2) | ecosystem: Environmental > Aquatic > Deep subsurface > Groundwater ...
GGACCGGATGGCCCGGACGTTGGACCGGATGGCCCGGACGTTGGACCGGATGGCCCGGACGTTGGACCGGATGGCCCGGACGTAGAGACGCAAAATTTTGCGTCTCTACGGGTGGCCGGTACCATAACAAATCAATGTTATAAAAATAAATTTGGTTCGCAATCAAAAAATATATCGTCCATAATCAGGGGGTATAAAATCGGCGTCACCCTGGGGGCCAAAAATATCAACAAACAATTCAAATGGCAGGAACGTTTTTATGACCGCGTCATCAGGAACCAAGGCGAATTATCCCGCATCCGAAATTATATCATCAACAATCCGAAATGTTGGTCACCAAAAAATCGTTAACCTAAAAAATATGGATATTTATAAAAAAATATTTTTCGGATTTTTTTGTTTTATTTGTTTTGTCATCGCGCCCAAGGCGTCCGCCTGGTCTGATCTGTCCGTAAAAACCCTGACCGTCAAACCGGCCGAACCGGCCTTGAACCAGCCCGTCGTTATCACCGTCGCCATTCTTTATCGCGGCGACCAGGATTTGGCCGACAACAGCGCGATAAATTCCTATACCCTTGATTTCCGGGATTTTGAACTGACCAAAACCACGATCCCGGCCGTTTCGCCGGCCAGCCCTTGGGCCCCGGACAAAACCAAGCAATATCTCCTGGAAGGATCATTCCGTTCTTTGGGGGAAAAAACCGTGACCTTTACCGTAAACAGCGGCCGGCCGCTGGCGGAATCGGATTGGACGAATAATTATCTGACCGCCAAAATCACCGTGGCCAAACCCTTTGATTTGAAAATTGAGAGCATCTCCACCATCCCGAAAAAACCGGCGGCTGGCCAGGAATTGATCATTACCGTAAAAGCCAAAAATAACGGCTATGAAAGTTTGTCCACCGGCGCCGGCAGCGGTTCCGTGCTTTATGATTTTTCCGGTTTTACCATCAAGTCCCGCCAATTGCCGCTGATTGATTCCAATCAGCGGGTCTTGTCCGGCGGGACATTCACCTATGAATACCGCGGTGAATTCGCCGCGCCCGGCGATTATCATCTGTCTTTCGCTATTGACGCGGCCGGCCAATTGGAAGAAAAAGATGAAAGCAACAACCGGCTTGAGCAGACAATCACTGTTTTGCCGTTAACAGGCGCGAATTTGACCATGGAGACGATCGCCGTCACCAAAAGCAAGCCCTTGAAAAATGAAACTTTGACCATCACGGCCAAGGTGAAAAATACGGGCGCGCTCAGCCTGAATTCCGGACGCGGTTTGCGCACGCAGGACGATTTTTCCCTCCAGCCGGCGGAAGAACGGGGAGCGCGCTGGGATTTTGGCGATTTTGTCATTGAAAAACAGGAGCAGGATCCGTATCCGAGCGTGGCCAACCCCTTGGAACCCGGGGAGTTTTTCCAATACAAGTTTACCGGCTATTTTCCCGGCGTTGGCCAGAAGACATTATCTTTCACGGTCAACAACGGCAATCAGATCGCGGAAACGGACGCCGCTGATAACCAGAAAATTTTCGCCTTGACGGTTTATGAAAATGCTGCCGAGCGGGATGATTTCCAAATCCTGTCGCACGCAGTGGAATATGTTAGCTCGCGCACCGCGTCCGTGCTTTGGCAGACCAATGCCAAAGCGGCCGGCAAGCTTGAATACAAGCGGTCGGAATTCACCTCTTTTGGGGAGGAATTGAACAGTGCGGCCAGCGAGAAGCAGAAGCAGACCCTGAACGGCTTGAAAATCGGCGCTTCTTATGATTACAAGATTACAGCCGTTTACAGCGGCCTTTCCCGTTCGGCTGAAGGCAGTTTTCAATTGCCTTTTAGCGATGAGTTGTGTTTTTTGGGCGCACCGGTTGCGCGCGCCAGCGGCACCGATCTGATCCTTGAATTCGCGACCGATCTGGCCGCCAAAGCCGCGGTTTTTTACCGGCCGACCGGCACCGGCGCTTATAAATCTTCCGTTGCCAAAGATTATCAAATCCGGCACAGCCTGGCTTGTCCTTTGGCCGGCGCTTCCAGCTTGGAATATTATCTGGCCGCCACCAGCACGCCCGGTACGATCGCCCGGACCGAAATTTATCATTGGGCGGCCGTGGACGATCCGGCACCAAGCGCGTCGGTCGGGAGCGGCAACGGCGAACCGGCGCCGGAGAGCGGAGCCGGCAACGTGGCCGCGGCCCCGACCGGAAACGGAAACGGTGCGCCGTTTGCGATAAAAAATGGCGAATATTACAGACGTTTACTTGGTAAGATTATTTTAAAAGTGGAGTCAGCCGGAGAAGCGTATTATATTAATCCGAGTAAACAGGAAATGTGTTTTCTCGGCCGGCCCGCGGACGCGTTCGCGGTGATGCGCGGACAGGGGATTGGCATTACAGACATTAATCTGGAAAAGATACCCGTGGGTTGGAAATTTTTATCCGGCGCGGACAGCGACGGCGACGGCCTGCCGGATATGCTTGAAGACGCGCTGGGCGCGGACAGAGAGCGGGCGGACAGCGACGGCGACGGTTATTCGGACCTGGCTGAAATCACGAACGGCTATAATCCGCGCGGACCAGGGCGGATGAAGATAGACGGATCTTTTGCCGCCGAGCAAGCCGGAAAAATTTTTCTTCAGGTTGAAAGCAAGGGCGAGGCTTGGTACATTAATCCGGCGGACAATAAGCGCTATTTTCTCGGCCGGCCCGCGGACGCGTTCGCGGTGATGCGCTATCTTGGACTTGGCATCAGCAACAGCGATTTTGGGAAATTATAATTAAGGACAAAACCGGAAAAATTTTTCCTATTAATTAAATTGACAATCATTGACCGGCTTGATAAAATTAGGCCAATCAGAAAAGATCATATCGCCGAAATACTGCCAATCTGCCTTTTTGGGAATATTTAATTAGATAAAATCGGCGGGTTTTGCCCGTTAGTTTTTATTTTTATACTCATTTATAAAAATATGCCGCAAAAATTGCTTGTCTGGATTTTGAAAATTGGGGTTTTTTCTTCCTTGCTGACGGTTTTTTTTGTTTTTAAATCATTGCTTTTTCCGTATATCACATCCAAGCAGATTTCCTTTAATATTTTAATGGAATTTTTATTGATTTTTTGGATTATTTTGCTTGTGAAATATCCGGCTTGGCGGCCGACTCGGTCAGCCATTACTATTGGCTTGGCCGCGTTTTTTGCCGCCGCTTTAGCGAGTTGTTTTGCCGGCATTGATTTTAATTTGAGTTTCTGGGGCGATGTGGAAAGGATGCTCGGCGTTTTCCATATCCTTCATTTTTTCGCTTTTTATCTCATCATTATCACGGTTATGCGCGATTGGCGCGATTGGCGCATATTTTTCGGCCTATCAATTTTGTTCGCTATTTTTGTCAGTTTCCAAACTTTTTCCGCTTCTTCGGCCATTTACGCGTCCATCGGCAATACCGCTTATGTGAGCGGCTATCTGATTTTTAATATCTATTTTTGCCTGTTATTGTTTTTTCGCGATAAGCAATACGGCTGGCGCTGGGCATATCTGGCGCCGCTCTTGGTTTTTTTACCGGCGTTTTACCGCCAGGAAACAACCGGCGCTTTTGTCGGTTTGGGCTTCAGCTTGATTGTCGTATTTTTTCTTTACAGCCTTTTCGCGCCCGGGAAACGGCTTAAAATCGGCTTGATGTCGGTTTTTTTGGCCTTGAGTTTCAGCACGGTGTTTCTGCTCATCAATAAAGACGAGGATTATATCCGCCAGAACCGTCTTTTGCGCCCGATTTCCGGAATTACTTTCCAAAAAAGCACTTTTCAGACCCGCTTGATCAGTTGGCGAGCGGCCCTGAAGGACTTTCCCAACCATCCGCTCCTGGGCACCGGCTTCGGCAACTACGCGATTATTTTTGATAAATATTTTGATCCCAAATTCTATAATTACACCCGCGGAGAAACTTATTTTGACCGCGCCCACAACAACCTGATTGACATCACGTCCACCACCGGCCTGTTGGGCGGCTTGGCTTACTTGTCAATTTTCGCTTTCGCTTTTTTTTATCTCTGGCGCGGCTTTTTTCGAAAAAAAACCGGTTTGAATACTTTTGTCCTGGCAAACGGTTTGATTACCGCCTATTTTGTGCAGAATTTGGCCGTCTTTGATTCGCTCGTGACTTATGTCGGCATTATGATAGTTTTGGGCTTCATCTTCTGGCTGAACCGGCCGGACCGTTTCAATTACCAATTGCCGCCGGATAAGCCTTGGGAAAGAGCGGAAGTCGTAACTTTGTTTTTATCCGCGCTTGTCTTGGTTGGCATCATGTACCAGTATAATATATTACCTTTACGCATGCTGACCGCCACGATCAACGGGCAGCGAGCTTATCAGCAAGGCGGCATCGTTTCCGCCACGGAAGAATATAAGATCGCTTTAAGCTATCAGACTGTCCTGGACCGCGACAGCCGCACCAGTTACAACCGCCTTCTGCTCGCCAACCCGACCAGCCTGAAAAGCCTGCCGCCGGAAAAAGCGGTTGAAGTGATTGAATATAATCTTGAACTGGCCGAAAAGAATATTACTTATAATCCCCAGGACAGCTTAAACCAGATGATTCTAGCCCAGCTTTTGAACGCCGCCGCCGTCTATTATTCCAACCAGCCGGAAAAATTCGATCATTACAGCCAGCGCGCCCTGGCGGCGATTGACGCTTCCATCGCTTCCAGTCCGGGCCGGGTTCCGATCTATTTCCAAAAAGCGCAAATTCTCCTGACCTTGAACGATCGGGATAAAGTTGAAGAAACCCTGCGTTATGCCATCAGCTTGAATGAGAAATATCCGGACGGCCATTGTTTTTTAGCCCGTACTTTGATGTTTTTTCAGAAAGAAGAGGAGGCTTGGCAGGCCATGGACAGATGCGTGGATATGGACAGCTTGGACTTGATTTTGAACGCGGATAACGTTAACCAGATGGTTGCCGGCCACTACATAGAAAAAAAAGATTATTCCCGGTTGGCCACTGTTTATAAAACCATTACCCGTACTGACCAGAAAAATACCACAGCCTGGATAAATTTGGCGAAAATTTACGCGCAATCCGGCCGGAAAGACGAAGCGATCAAAGCGGCCGAGAAAGCGGCCGAATTGGAGCCGAATTACCGTTCTTACGCGGATGAGTTTATTAATAGTTTGCGATAGTGATTGCCGAGTGCCTAAGGCGGATCGGAACGGTGTTTTTCAGGCGCTCTTTTCTTCATAAATTTCTCTGGTTTTCTTGATCATCGTATCCAGGCTGAATTCGGTTGAGATTTTTTCCCGCGCGCGGGCAGCCAGAGTTTTTGTTCTGTCCGGATGCGCGAGCGCGTAAGCGATTTTTTCGGCCAAGCATTGTCCGTCCCGCGCCGGCGCCAGATCGCCGGTTTCTCCGTCCGCGATCAATTCCGGATTGCCGCCGACGGCCGTGGCCACGATCGGCCGGCCGGCCGCCATGGCTTCCATGACGGTGTAGGACAAGCCTTCCTTGACTGATGAGCAGACATAAAGGTCAAAAGCCGGCAAAAGAGAAGGCGCATCCGCGATCCGGCCGGTTAGGCAGACAATTTTTTCCAGTTTTTTTGCCTTGATGATTTTTTCCAATTCCGGCCGGGCCGGGCCTTCGCCGATAATGACGAAACAGAGGCTTTGATCTTTTTCGGCCAGGCGCGCGGCGGCCGCGAGCAGATATTCATAGCCCTTGGTCGGGTATAAATTGCCGATTGATCCGATCAGGCGCGTATTTTCCGCGAGCGGAGTCTTGATGCGGTCGGATAAGCGCTGACGCGCTTCCCGGGGCGGCAAAAAATCCGGCCGGGCCAGACCGTTATGGATGGTGACAAATTTTTCCAACGGCGCGATTTTTTCCTTGCGAGCGGTTTGCCGGTCGTAAGCGGAAACGCAGATGATTTTGTCTTTCGCGCCCGCGGTGAATTTTTCCGCGAATTTATAGAATAATTTCAAAGAGCCGGGCAAAGGCTCGTTGAAGACCCAGCCGTGGACCGTGTAGATGACGCGGATATTGCGAATCGCGAAGATGTGAAGGATCTTGGCGGCCAGGGAGCCGAGAATAGAAATTTTCGTGCTGTTCAGGTGGATAATATCCGGCTTAATCCTTTTTATAAGCTGGGCGATTTCCCAAGCGGCCAGGAGATCGTTTAGGGGGGAGATGCGGCGCTTGAGGTGGGGAATGGTATAATAGACGGCTTTGGCGGATTTGAGCTTTTTGGCCAGATCCCCCTCTGCTCCTTGTTCGCCGAAAGCGACGATTATGGCAAAATCGTCCTGCAGGGCGGTGGCCAGATCAAGAACGTATTTTTGCGCGCCGCCCAGTTCGGATTGGGTAATCAAATAAAGAATCTTTTTCATAATTGACTTATGGATTGTTTTATTTAATAATATCTTATAGGCGTGAAATTATCAAGCGGCTTCGCGGGCCGGATTTCGCGTCCAGATAAATCGCTTATGCCAGACAGCGCGAAAACACCGACCATCGGTTTTATCGGCCAGGGTTGGATCGGCAAAAATTACGCCGATGATTTTGAAAAAAGGGGGCTGACCGTCGTCCGCTACGCTTTAGAAGAGCCTTATGTCAATAATGGTGGCCGTCTCAAAAATTGCGACATCGTTTTTGTTGCCGTGCCCACCCCGTCCACGCCCCAAGGCTTTGACGATTTCATTTTGCGCCAGGCGGTGAAAAAAGCCGGCGCGGGGAAAATCGTCGTGATCAAATCCACGATCGTGCCCGGCACAACCGTGTCCATCCAGGACGAAAATCCGGACAAATTCATCCTGCATTCGCCGGAATTCCTGACTGAATCCACGGCCGCTTACGACGCCGCCCATCCGATGCGGAACATCATCGGCCTGCCTCGCGACGATGAAATTTACCGCCAAAAAGCGGACGCGGTTCTGGCGGTTCTGCCGCCGGCGGAATATACTCTGATCTGTCTGGCGCCGGAGGCGGAATTGATCAAGTACGCCGGCAATTGCTGGTTCTATTTCAAAGTCATTTATATCAATCTGCTTTACGATTTAGCCCAGAAATTATCCTGCCGCTGGGAAGTCCTCCGCGACGCGCTGGCGGCAGATCCGCGGATTGGCAGCTCGCACCTGAATCCGGTCCATCAGAGCGGAGAAAAGGGCGGGGAAGCGGCGGCCGCCGGTATCCGGCCGCCCTTGAAATTCAATGAATTGCATTTGGAGCCGGTCCATAAAGGCGGACGCGGCGCTGGCGGCCACTGTTTCATCAAGGATTTTGCCGCTTTTCGGGGAATTTTTGCCATGTTAGTCAAAGACGATCTGGGCCTGCAAGTCTTGGAGGCTGTGGAGAAAAAAAATATTCAATTGCTTTTGGATAGCCACAAGGATTTGGATTTGCTGGAAGGAGTTTATGGGGAGAAATCGTAGGCGCGCGATTTTTTTACGCGCAAATCGTCGCCGCGCAATTTAACTAATTATTATGAAAAAACATGGCCAATGTTGAAAATGATTTAAAAAACAAAAAAGTATTAGTCACCGGCGGGGCCGGTTTCATCGGTTCCAATTTAGTTGACGCGCTCATCGCGCGCGGCGACGAGGTGATTATAATTGACAATTTGCTGACCGGCAAGAAGGAAAATCTTAATCCGCAAGCCGATTGGCAGAATGTGGATATCCGCGATCTGGAAAAAATCAAGCCGCTATTTATTGGCGTTGACTATGTTTTCCATCTGGCCGCTTTTGCCCGCGTCCAGCCATCCATCGAGGATCCGGTGACTTTCAACGCGGTCAATCTGGATGGCACTTTGAATGTCCTGACCGCGGCGCGCGACGCGGGCGTGAAAAAAGTGGTGTACAGCGCTTCGTCCTCGGCTTACGGGGACCAGGATATTATGCCTCTCAAAGAAGATTTGCCGGCCAAACCGCAGTCGCCGTACGGACTGCAGAAGTATGTCGGCGAATTATACTGCCGTTTATTTTCCGACCTTTACGGCCTGCCGACCGTCAGTTTGCGCTATTTTAACGTTTATGGCCAGCGCCAGGCCCTGGAAGGCGCCTATACCCTGGTGATGGGTATCTTCATCCGCCAACGTTTGAATAATGAGCCCATGACCATCACGAACGACGGCGAACAACGTCGCGACTTCACTTATGTCGGCGATGTGGTGCGGGCGAATATGCTGGCGGCGGCCAGTGACAAAGCCGCGCACGGCGAAGTCATCAACATCGGCCGTGGCCGAAATTTCAGCGTCAATGAACTCGCGGCCATGATTGGCGGGCCGACCAGATTCATCGGCGAACGCCCGGAGCCGCGCGTTACTTTGGCGGATAATTCCCTGGCCCAAGAGCTCCTGGGGTGGACGCCCAGCATGGAATTGCCTGATTGGTTAGAAAAATATAAAAAAGCAATGGGTCTGGGTTAGTGGATTAGCGAGCAGCTGATTAGTGGTTTTGGTTTTATTGGATTAACTTTTAATTGCTGATTAGTTGGCTTACTAATCTTGAATTAAAAAATTATAATGAAAAAAAATGGCAAATATTGAAAATGATTTAAAAAGCAAAAATGTTTTAGTTACTGGCGGCGCGGGTTTTATCGGCTCCAATTTATGCGATAAATTAATCTCCTTGGGCGCCGCGGTCATTTGTTTGGATAATTTTTTTACCGGTAAGAAAGATAATATCAGCCATCTTATCGGCCAGGAAAATTTCGTCTTGAAAGAAGGGGACGTTAATCAGCCGGAATTTCTGGAGAAAATATTTGATGAATACAACATTGATTATGTCTTCCATTACGCCGCGGTGCTGGGCGTGAAACGGGTGACGGAAAATCCTTTGTTGGTCCTGCCGGATCTGGACGGCATCCGCCATCTTTTGCGCATCGCGCAGGCCAAGAAAGTAAAAAAGATCGTTTTCGCTTCTTCCTCCGAGGCGTACGGTTTTTCCACGGCTTTGCCCTTGAAAGAGGATGACGGCCAGGAACTGATCGCCAACCAGAGCAATCATGCCCACTTATACGCCCTGATCAAGCTGATCGGCGAGAAGATCATGAAGACTTATAACGACCATTACGGTTTACCCACGGTCAGCTTGCGTTTTTTCAATGTCTTCGGGCCGCGTCAGGAATCCTCGGCCTACGGTTTCGTGGTCGGTGTTTTCATCAAGCAGATTCTGGACGGCCAGCCGCCGACGATATACGGCGACGGTTATCAGACCCGCGACTTCATCTATATCGATGATAATGTCCGTTTGGCGATCCAGGCGCTTCTGGAGGAAAAAACCAACGGCGAGGTGATCAATATCGGCGTGGGCCGGCAAACCACTATTGTTGATTTGGCCGAGCGTTTGCTTCGCTTGAGTGGTCAAGATTTGCGGCCGGTCTTCATCAAGGATCGTTCCTATGAAATAAAATACCGCAGTCCGGACGTGACCAAGATGCGCCGCCTGCTCGGAGACGGGATCGCGGATAATCTGGACGACAACTTGAAAAAAACCTACGAGTGGTATCGGAAAAATATGTTTAAGCAAAAAGCTTGATATCTGATCGCCGCGGGCCGTATATTTGTTGATCGCGAGACGAGTAATTTTTTATTGGATATTTAAGATAATAGATGCTGAAATGGAATTTTCGCCGCTTATGGCCAATGAAATAGAATTAGCCAAAGGGATATTTGTCGTTAGCATTGATTTTGAATTGGCCTGGGGTTATGTTGATGAAAAATTGACGGCCGAAAAAAAAGCGGCCATCCGACGTGAAGCTGAGGCCATCATCCGCCTGCTCAACTTGTTTGACGAATATAATATCCCGGCCACCTGGGGAGTCGTCGGCCATCTTCTGGAGAACGATTGCGTCTGGTCCGGTGGACGGGCACACGCGGATTTTCCCCGGCCGATCATGGCGGACGAAAAGCGCGATTGGTTCGCGGCGCATCCCGCTCCGAGCGATCCGGAAGAAGACCTTTGGTTTGATCGGTGCGGCTTGGTTGACGCGATCAGACAGGCGCGCGCCGGGCACGAGATCGCGAGCCATTCCTACGCCCATCTGCTTTACGGTTCAAAACAAAGCCATCCGCGGGCCTTGGAAAAGGATCTTGCCAAAGCGGCCAGCATCCATCAGGCCAGAGGATTGGCCTGCTCAACTTTCATTTTTCCCCGCAACAGCGTCGGACAGCTTGATCTTTTGCAAAAGTACGGATTCGCTTGCTACCGGGGCCGGCGGACGCACTGGTACGATCCGCTCCCTCGGCCGCTCGGCCGCCTGGCCCATCTCGCGTCTTATCTGTCTCCGATTGGACTGACATCCGCTCCCGCCATCGGCCGAAACGGCTTAGTGGACATTCCCGACTCCCTGCTTTTGATGAGCCGCGGGGGCGTGCGCCGGCATCTTCCACCCGCGTGTGTCGCGCGCAAAGCCCGAAACAGTTTGGCGCGGGCGGCGGCGCGCCAAGAAATTTTTCATTTTTGGTTCCATCCCTATAATCTGGTTTTTGAAACGGAGCGGCAATTCGCCATTCTCCGTTCCGTTTTCCAGGCCGCCGCTCGTTTGCGCGGCGCGGGTAAAATTGACATTTTGACCATGAAGGACGCGGCCCGGAAAGTCCGCGGGAATTGCTTATAGATTATCTGGATATTGGCGCGGATTCATTTACTATTTTTCCTCGCGCGATTGTAACGATTTTATATATAACCAGAATCCGCGAATTTTTCTCGCGGGCAAAGCGCCGGCGCTTAAATTCGGATTGTATTGAGTATCGGTATGGGATGTTGATTGGATGTTGAGCGTTGAATATTGTATGTTATTAATTTGCAGCTTTGGTATTATCGCGCAGATTTTAATCAAATTTATTAAATTTAATTTTCAGTTTTAATTTTTTAAATAATCCGATCGCCATGGAAAGACAGGCCAATGACTTTGAAAAAGACCGGGCGCGCGAATATCGGAAAAAAGCCGTGGGTTCCCATGATCAGAACGCGCCGCTTTTCGCGGACCGCTACGAGATTTACGCGCGCGATCCTTACGCCAGCGCTTTTACCTACGGGCGGAAAAAGCTTTTTGAACGGATATTTTTTCTGTTGGAAAAAAATGTCCCCACGGACGGGGAAGTACTGGACGTTGGTTGCGGCACCGGCTATTTTCTGACCTTGCTCGGCAAGTTCGGCTATCGGGCGTTTGGATTGGAGCCGGCCGCCGCCATGCGCGAACGGGCACGGTCCGCCAACCCTGATATTGAAATCGCGGACGGCGAAATTAGCCGCTTGCCGTTCGCGGATAACCGCTTTGACGCTGTCACCGCGATTGAAGTTTTCCGCTATTTGCACCGTCGCGATATAATTAACGGCTATCGCGAATGCCTGCGCGTCCTCAAACCGGGCGGCGTGCTGATCGCGTCGCTGGTCAATAAATACGCGCTGGACGGCTTTATCTTTAAATATCTCCTTCGTCTTGGCCGGGAAAAATTTTTGGATCGGCCGGCAATCAATTACTGCGATTTCACCACGCCGCGCAGCGTGGCCAAATTATTCACCCGGGAATTCGGACAGTCAGTTGAGACTTACAGCGCCCTGCTTGCTCCTTTGCGCTTGGCTTTCATCGTGAACAGAAATTTGGGCAGAAGCTTGGCCCGCGCGCTGGAACCGCTGGATGAATGGCTGAACAAAAAAAAGTGGCATCAACCCTTGGCCGGTCATTTATTAGCGGTTGTGAAAAAGTTTGAGCAAGTTCAGCGGTAATCAATTTTCAATTTACTAATTAGTTTGATTCCAGAATCTAACGCAACATATTTGGCGCGAAGCGCCAATAATGCTAAGTTAGATTTCTATGAAAAATTATAAAAGATTAAGTGAGATGGAGCGGGAAGAAATCAGCCGGATGCTCGCCCAAGATTGTTCTTTTCAAGACATCGCCAGACGATTGGGCCGCTATGCCAGTACCGTTAGTCGAGAAGTCGGCCGAGGCAGTTGTAATAAGTATACCTATCGAGCCGCTAAAGCGCAA
>Ga0210051_1005610_pt1 | contig 11973 bp, 13 predicted proteins | sample CryGey092014_all_FD_185464 | JGI IMG/M metagenome (GOLD analysis project Ga0210051, IMG submission 185464) | Groundwater microbial communities from aquifer - Crystal Geyser CG23_combo_of_CG06-09_8/20/14_all (SPAdes) (version 2) | ecosystem: Environmental > Aquatic > Deep subsurface > Groundwater...
TTTTTCCATCCACTGCCACATTCTTTCAATAAATTTTTCTCGACCTAAATCAAAACGGGTTTTACCCTCTTTTTTTAATAATTCTTTTTCCACTACATTCTGGGCGGCAATTCCAGCATGGTCAGTTCCAGGTAGCCACAAGGCTTTGTATCCTTGCATTCTCTTTTGACGAATTAAAATGTCTTGAATTGTAGCATTCAAGGCATGACCAAGGTGAAGCTCACCGGTAACATTGGGAGGAGGAATGACAATACAATATGGTTTTTTATGTCTTCTCGGTAATTTATCCGGATTAAAAAAACCAGACTTTTGCCAAAGCTGATAGATTTTATCCTCAACTTTTTTCGGCTCGTAAACTTTAGGAAGTTTCATATATCTTATTCTATCAATTCGCTTGATTTTTTTCAATAAATTTATATAATAATTAGTGATTAATGATAGTCGATGAAGTTTGCCTCTTTTGGAGTTTGCCTCCTTTGGAGTTTGCCTTCATCTCCACCCTTCGCTACGCTCGGGTTATTGATTATTTTTGGCCCCATCGTCTAGCGGTAAGGACATCTGGTTTTCATCCAGAAAACCGGGATTCGACTTCCCGTGGGGCCGCATGTCAGTGGATTACTTAAATCTCTCTCGGGCCCAAGATCTCAAAAATTCAAATGAGAGAATTTTATACCGCTTTTTTGAAATTCTCCCTGGCGCCCTCTCTCTGGGAACCCTGGGAACAGCATTTATTTTAGCCTGGCTAGCACCGGTAGTGATAGCCATTTTTATTATTGCCTTTGTCTTTTATTGGTTGCTAAGAATTTCTTATTTATCTTTTCACCAGGTAGCTTCTTATCGACAAATGAAAAAGAATCTTCAAACTGACTGGCTTGAAAAACTGGAAGGTCTTAAAACTAAAAATGATATCTATCATTTAGTAATCCTCCCAATGTATAAAGAAGATCTTGAAATAATCAGAGCTACCTTTCAAGCCCTAAAAGATTCAATTTATCCCAAGAAAAAGTTGATTGTGGTTTTAGCCACTGAAGAAAGAGCAGGCCAAGCCGCTCAAGAAATAGCCAAAGAGATTGAAAAAGAGTTTGGGAAAACTTTTTTCCGATTTTTAGTTACAGTTCATCCTCAAAATATAATTGGCGAGATTTCTGGTAGAGGTTCTAATGTCGCCTGGGCAGTAAAAAAAGCTAAAGAAATAATTATTGATAAATTATCAATACCTTATCAAAATATCATTGTCTCTGGTTTTGATATTGATACCAGAGTTTATCCCCAATATTTTGCTTGCTTAACCTGGCATTATTTAACCGCCAAAAAACCTCTCAGATCAAGCTATCAACCCATCCCAGTTTACAATAATAATATCTGGGATGCCCCAGCTTTTTCCAGAGTAATTTCTACCTCTGGTACTTTTTGGCAGATGATGCAGCAAGAAAGACCAGAGCAATTGGTAACTTATTCTGCTCATTCTACGCCCTTTAAAATTTTCGAAGAAGTGGGTTATCCCAATAATATGGTTTCTGATGATTCTCGAATCTTTTGGCGTTCATTTCTTTATTATCATGGAGACTACCGAGTGATCCCCTTACATTACCCGGTTTCCATGGATGCCGTGATGGCCGAAAATTTACCAAGAACAATAGTTAATCAATATAGACAGCAAAGGCGCTGGGCCTGGGGAGCAGAAAATATTCCCTACCTTCTCTATGGTTTTTTAAAAAATAAAAAAATTTCTCTTTTTGAGAAACTTCGTCATTCTTTCATTGTCCTGGAGGGATTCTGGTCTTGGGCTACAGCGGCTTTACTGATTTTCTTTTTAGGTTGGTTACCTTTAATTTTAGGCGGAGAGGAATTCAATATTACTTTACTCTCTTATAATCTACCTAAGATAGTGGGGAATCTAATGACTATAGGGATGATTGGAATGGTCATTTCCGGAGCCCTGAGCATGTTGCTTTTACCTCCCCGACCAAAAAATTATTCAAAATTGAAAAATCTTTCAATGGTTCTCCAATGGTTACTATTACCCTTTACTTTAATTTTTTTTGGAACCTTCCCGGCCTTAGATGCTCAAACTAGATTGATGCTAAATAAACCCCTCGGTTTCTCGGTCACCGAAAAAACTAGAAAAAATGTTTAAACTTCAAGTTTAAACAGTTATTCGAGGTGGATTCTCTGTCGAAATTCCTCTAATTTTTCTCTTAAAAGGGGGTATTTTTTTAATTCCGGGTCTTCAGTTAAAATTTCTTTAGCCGCTGCTCTCGAATTCTGAACTAAAAAGATATCTTTTAGAGAAGCCATGGCGATGTCAGGAATTCCCCATTGCCTCGAACCAGAGAAATCTCCTGGTCCCCGAATTTCCAAATCCTTTTCAGCTAACTCAAAACCATTTTCCGAAGTGATTAAAGCTTTTAATCTCTGTTGGGTTCTTTTAGCTGGCGATTCAGTAAATAAAAAACAATAGGACTGATATTTTGACCTCCCCACCCTTCCTCTAAATTGATGAAGCTGGGCCAGGCCAAATCTTTCTGCTCCCTCAATCATCATCAAAGTAGCATTTGGTACATCAATTCCCACTTCCACCACCGAAGTTGAGACTAAAACATCAGTTTTCCCATGCTTAAATTTTTTCATTATTTTTTCTTTATCTTCGGTTTTCATCCTGCCATGCAACATCCCAATTTTTAAATCTGGGAAAACTATTTTAGATAGCTTATTATATTCTTCCTTCACTGCCTTTACTTCCGCCCAACTCATAACCTTTTTGTTGTTAGTTGTTAGTTGTTGGTTACTAGTTGGTTCAATTCTGGGGCAGATGACAAAAATCTGCCTTCCGGCTTTCACCTGTTTTCTAATAAAATCATAAGCTTTTTTTCTCTTTTCTGGAGAGATTACTTTAGTAATTATTTTTTTCCTTCCCTTAGGAAGTTCAGTAATTAAAGACAAATCCAAATCTCCATAAATAGTTAAAGATAGGGTGCGGGGGATAGGGGTGGCGGTCATTGAAAGGAGATGGGGAATAAATTGTTTTTGCTGACAAAGTTTGGCTCTTTGCTCCACGCCAAATCGATGTTGCTCGTCGACTATCACTAGGGCTAAATTTTTGAATTTTACATTTTCCTGGATTAAGGCATGGGTACCGATTAAGATATTCACCCCGTCAGGTTTAGTTTTTTCCGTGCCGGTTAAAAGTCCAATTTTTAAATTAAATTTTTTTAAGAGTTCAGAAATGGTCTTAAAATGCTGTTTAGCTAAAATCTCAGTGGGAGCCATAAAGGCTACCTGGTAACCGGCTTTTGCCACATTTAAAGCAGCCATAGCTGCCACCACTGTTTTTCCTGAACCAACATCCCCTTCTAATAATCTATTCATTGGTCTTGGCTTTTCTAAATCTTTTAAAATTTGCCAGGCCGATTTTTTCTGACTTTCAGTCAATTCAAAAGGAAGGCCTTTGACAAAATCTTTGACCAATTTCAGGTTTAAAGGAATAGCCATTGCCTTTTCTCTGGCTAGTTTCTGTCTTTCTTTTAAGACTAAAAGAGAGAGATTAAAGAGTTCTTCAAAAGCAAATCTTTCTTTGGCTCTTTTTGCCAAATTTGTTGAATCTGGAAAATGGACCTGCCAGATGGCTTTTTGGAATGGTAAAAGTTGATATTTCAACCTTATTTTTTCTGGAATGGGTTCTAAAATTTCTTTTTTTAATTTAGTTAAAATGGGCTTGATAATAAATCTTAGCCATCTGGAAGAAAGTCCCTCAGTTTCTGGATAAACCGGAACTAATCTACCAGTATGAGTCAAATTAACTAAACCAACACCCGGTGTTAGATGTTTAACACCAGGTGTTAAACATATTTTTTCATGGGCTGGACTGGATAAGTATAAACCATCTGGCCCTAAAGCTATTTTTCCGGCTAAACAAACAAAATCGCCCTTTTTCAAAACATTGATTAAATAGGGTTGATTAAACCAAATTACTCTTATTCCTCCAGATTGATCAGCTACTAAGGCCTGAGTTAAAATCATTCTCTTTTTCCAGGTTCTGGTATTTTCGATTTCCAGAATTTTTCCCTGAATACAATTTTGTTCATTAATTTTCACTTCCGAAATGGAAACAATATTTGAAAAATCCTCATAGCGGTGAGGAAAATGAAAAAGAAGATCGCGGACAGTTTTAATTCCGAGTTTTTTTAACCTTTTCTGATAGATGGACCCAACCCTCGGAATTTCCTCAATAGGAGTAGCAAGATTCATGTGCGCCCGGTAGGAATCGAACCTACGACCTCAAAGTCCGCAGCTTCGCGCTCTATCCTCTGAGCTACGGGCGCCTTATTGTTTTTTTTAAATTAACATAAATTTTGCTTAAATTCAAGTTGACTTAATTAATTTTTAGAGGTAAAATGTGAAGTAGTCGGAGAGGTGCTTGAGTGGTTGAAAAGGAGAGTTTGCTAAACTCTTATAGGGTGTAATAGCCCTATCGTGGGTTCGAATCCCACCCTCTCCGCAGGCTTGTGAGCTTTTCGGATGACCGAAAAGCCTCATATTTTATCTTTTTTGTTTCCGCCCGAGAGTTGTTACCTCGGGCTTTTGCATGCTATTGACACAAATCCAGATTTAAGCTATCTTGAAGTAGATTGGGCTGGGAAGCCAAATAAACAGGTGGGCGGCGCAAACTGCTCATTGACCAGCCAACCCCATCTTGTAAGAATGGTGGTTGATTAATCTAGTGGTTAATCAAAAGGATGCTATAACCCTTCTTTAAGGCTGGGACAATATACAGAGCGGTTTAAGCTGTCTGAATGCGTGTTCTCAGCCCCTTTATTTTTTAAAGGAAAGTAAAAAAATGGAACGTTTATTATAACTAAAGGTCGCATCAGAAATTAACCTTAAAAACGAATAAAAAAATGATTAAAGAACCTTTAAGATTACAGGAGGAAACTCCTCCAGCAGGGGAAGAAGAAAAGAAAGAAGAAGAAAAAGAAAAAGAAGAAAAAGAAAAAGGAGAAGAACAGCAGTAGAAAAATTCCATCACTGGAATCAAAGAGAATCCTGGATCATTGTTGGGATTCTTTTTGGTTGCGGAGACCACTGTTCGTAACTTGAGAAATCCTGGACAATGGTCTACTAATTATCTGAGGTTTGAGATGGAAGTAAATGCCTAGAGGCTCGAGTCTCACCTGGGGGAGCAAACTTGCTTTTTCAAAAAAAGAAGTGTATTATTAAATTAGAGATTGAGAGTTTTGGACTACAAATAGTTGATAGATTGACCTTAAAGAAAATACTTAATAATACTATTTGCAACTCATTGGTATTAGGATGCAACTCATTGTTATTAGGAGTTGTTTTTTGTGTTCCATTTATGATCTCAAGATTCAAAAAAGGTCTAAAAGTTATATTCCAAAAAACCAGCAAAGAACAGTTTTTGTTGGAGCATAACAGACTGTCTCCCTCAAATTTACAGGCTACAATACCTTTACTTTCTCGTTTTAGAATAGAGAAAGCCTCGCTTTTCAAGAATGATAATTGGTCTATAGATAAGCTTCGGAGACCGTTTATCTTGTGGTTTTCGTCTTTGCGGAATAAAAAGAAAATATAAATTAAACTAAATAAATTATGAAAAACAAAAAGAATAAAAATTATTACAGAAATAGAGCGAGGCATCGCAGATTTTTGAAAAGGCATAGGCACAAAAAATGAAAAAAAGTTGATATGGTTCATAAATTACTTTACTTTTTATTTAAATAAGATATAATACGAAGGTAAGTTTCTTGTTGACTTTCTTTCTTTACATTTAATTGATATAATGTAAGCTTTGGAAGAAAAAAAATAAGATAGTCGAGCTTACTTTATTAATAAATAAAAACATAGGAAATAAATATGGCAAAAAAATTGTTTGTCGGTGGATTATCTTACGAAACCACCGAAGCGACTTTAAAAGAGACTTTTTCTCAGGTTGGAACTGTTGAATCAGCAACTGTGATTACTGATAAAATGTCTGGCCGTTCAAAGGGATTTGGTTTCGTTGAAATGTCTTCTGAAGAAGAAGCTAAAAAAGCTATTGAAATGTTCAATGGCAAAGAGATTGATGGAAAAAAGTTACAGTAAATGAAGCTAGACCCTTAGAGTCTCGCCCTCGAAGAACCGGATTCAACCGTGGAGATCGAGGATTCGGAGGAAACCGAAGAGATCGCTGGTAAAAAATTTGAAAAAATCTCTTTAAAGGGATTTTTTCATTTCTATAAAATATGATAAACTAAGCTTGTGGGCTTAAATCTGGTATGTAGATATACTCAACCTGTCTTTGAAGTATAGTTCTAACGTTGTCCACGATGTCCCGCAATTTTAGGAGGAGTGTCAGAGTGGACGATTGAGCCGCGCTTGAAACGCGGTGTACCAGAAATGGTACCGCAGGTTCGAATCCTGCCTCCTCCGCTAAAAAACCGGCTAATGCCGGTTTTTTTATTAATCAACCTCGGGTGTTGATTATGAGTGTTTAGCCTCTGGCTATGGCTACTCCTATTACCTCTCTTGCCCCTGCTTGCTTTAAAACCCGGGCGCATTCTTCCATGGTTGAGCCGGTGGTATAAAGATCGTCCACTAATAAAATTTTTCTTTCTTTTATCAACTCCGGGTGTTTTGAAGAGAAAGCTCCTTTAATATTCTCTTTTCTTTCTTGATCAGAAAGTTCGACCTGAGGTAAGGTCTCTTTTGTTTTGATTAAACAATTTGAAAGTAGGGGGATCTTTAAAAAGGAGCTTAGCTCCTTCGCAATTTCTTCTGCCTGGTTAAATCCTCGCCATTTTAATTTCTTTTTTTCGAGAGGGACTGGGATTAAAACAAAATCCTTAAAGTCAGGTTTATTGTCCAATAATTGAAAGTGTTCTATAATTAAAGAAGCCAGGTTTTTGGCCAGCTCTTTAATAAAAGGTTCGTATTTAAATTTTTGGATCAAGTTTTTGATTAGAGGATTTTGATAATCAGTTGCAAAATATAAATCTTTAAGGTTTCCAGTTTGGTATTTTTGGTGGCTATTAGAAATCTCCAGGGTAGCCAGGCAATCTTGACAAAGATAACTTCCCTCCCTTTGACAAAGAAAACAAAATTTAGGGTAAAATAAATCCAGGAGAAATTTTTTAGCTTTGCTTAACATTGTTTATTGTTTTATAATAACAAGAAAGAGATGATTTTTCCAAAATTATTACCAAAAAGATTTTTGGGAATAGATATCGGGACCTCAGCCATTAAAATAGTGGAGTTATCTCGCTGGGGAGAAAGAATAAAATTGGAAAATTATGGAGAAATATTAGCCCTGGCCCTCTATCAAAAACCCTTTAGAACATTTGAAAAAAGCACTCTTTTACTTTCCAGCCAAGATGTTGCCAAAGGAATTAAAGCGGTAATCTCTGAAGCTCAAATTAAAACCGGAAAATGTATTTTTTCAATTCCCGATTTTTCTAGTTTCTTTACCAATTTTGAACTTCCACCAATGACCAAAGCAGAGATTAATCAAGCCATAGCCTTTGAGGCCAGGCGCCATATTCCCCTGCCTCTCGGTGAAGTAACCATTGATTGGGAGATAATTAAAGGAGAAGTTGATCAGAAAAAAACCCCATTAAAAATTCTTTTAGTGGCTGTTCCTAATGAATTAATTAATCAATACCGCCAAATTTCCCAGGCCTCCCAACTTGAATTAGTTGCCTTAGAGGCTGAGGTTTTCGGGCTGCTGAGGTCCCTTATTCCTGAGGATGAAAAAGGAATAATATCTTTAGTAGATATTGGTGCCCAGAGTACAACCTGTAGTATTATTGAGAAAAGAGTCTTAATTAAATCCCACAGTTTCGATTTGGGTGGGAATCAATTAACCGAGCAAATTGCCAAATCCCTATCCATTGATTATAAAACTGCCGAAAATCTTAAAACAAAATATGGTTTGGAAAGTGGTTTAGGGTTGGGACTGGGCACCCCAGAAAAAAATATTGGCCAAATTATTCTTCCCCTGATTGACCTTGGCCTCGGAGAGATTGAAAAAATTTCTAAAAGTTTTTACCAAACTGAGGGAAAAGAAATTCAAAAATTTATCATTGCTGGTGGCACCAGTTTATTACCGGGATTAAAAGAATATTTTGAAGATTATTTTAAAAAAGAGGTAGAAATTGCCAACCCCTTTTCTAAAATTTTTTATCCCCCAATTTTAGAGGAAACTTTAAAAGAAATGGGCCCTTCTTATGCTATTGCCGTAGGCATGGCCCTTAGAGGTTTAGAATAACATGATTGAAATCATTCCAAAGCCAGCTAAAAAATTGCCCTTGTGGCAAGATATTCTATTTTATCTCTCAATTGCTTTATTATTAGTTACTATTTTGAGCTATTTTATCTTAGCTCATTTTCTAAAGAATTCAGAAAAAGTCCTTCAGGATTTGGATCAGAGATTGGCGTGGGAAAAAACAGCTGAAGAATTATCTTTGGAAAAAGAAGTTATCTCTTGGCAGAAAAAAACCGAGGACTTCAAAAAATTGATTAAAGAACATATTCTCGCCTCAAATTTTTTTCATTTTTTAGAAGAAAGTTGCCATCCAAAAGTTTTCTTCTCTAAAATTGATTTGAGTCCGTTAAAGGGCGAGGCTATTCTCTTTGGTCAGACTGAAAATTTTTCTACACTTGAACAACAAATTTCAATTTTAAAATTGAAAAAAGAGATAAAAGATATAAATTTGTCAAGTGTTTCAATTGGGAAAGAAGGGAAAGTAGATTTCACCCTAAATCTCTCCCTCGATCCCCAGCTATTCAAATAATATGCCCAGAATAATTACCATTTTCGTTTGTTTATTAATTACCTTTATTTTGATAATTACTTTGGTTTTGCCGAAAAAGGAAGCCCTAGATTCCTCCCAGAAAAGAGTAGAAGAAAAAATGGCTGAAATTCAGGGTAAAGAAGAGTATTTTGCCAATTTGAGACTTCTCTCAGCCAAGCTTAAAAATTACCAAACCCAACTTTTAAAAATTGATTCGGCTCTTCCTGAAGATCCCGGCCTACCTACTCTTTTTGATTTTCTTCAAAAATCGGCTTCCCAATCTGGTCTGGTTTTAACTTCAGTTAAACTCTCTGCCTTGCCAACCCCAGTGGTTTTAGAAGAAAAGCCAGAATTTCAGGAAACCAAAATTGATTTAACTGTTTCTGGTAGCTACCCGGCTTTTAAAAATTTTCTTTCAGTCTTAGAAAAATCGGCCAGAGTTATCGCATTGGAATCTCTCACTTTTTCTACTAAGCCCAAAGAAGAGGCATTTAAATTCGACCTAAAAATAAAAGCCTATTCCTATTAACATGGCTATTACTTTTTTAGAAAAAAGAAAAAGATTACAATATTTATTTCCAATTTTGGGAATAGCCCTTTTAATTACTATTTTTGTCTTGTGGCAGGGTTTCTTCAAAAAACCTCCAGAATTAATTATACCTCCAGAAAAACCGGTTATTAAAAAAGTAGAGATAGATTTTGAAATTCTAAAGAGTCCTCAATTAGAGGAACTCCAAATTTTTGAAAAGGTACCTCCCTATGAAGAAGAGATAGGGAGAGAAAACCCATTCATTCCCTATTAGATTTAAGTTGTAAGTTGTAAGATTTAAGTTGTGAGTGGTGGGACGCGGTTAACTTTAATCTTAAATCTTTAATCTTAAATCTTCTTCAATGACACTAGTTCAACAATTAGTCAAAAAGGGAATACTTGATAAAGAAAAGGCTACTACCCTGGAATTTGAAATTAAAGAAAGGGGCCTAATCGAAGAAGAACTAATTTTGGAGAGAGGAATTTGTAGCGAAGATTTTTTATTTAATTTGAAAAGTGAAAATTTAAAAATCCCTTTAAAGCGGGTTAGGGCAGAAGAAGTTCCTCTGGAAATCTTAGAATCAATCCCGGAAGAAACGGCTAAATATTATAAGATGATTTCCCTGGCCAAGAAGGGAAATATTCTTGATATCGGGATGGTTTATCCCGAAGATTTAAAGGCCCAGGAAGCTCTCAAATTCCTGGCCAGGCAAGGAAAATTTGATTACAAAGTTTTTTTAATTACCATTAGCAATTTTAATGAACTTTTGAAACAATACCGAACCTTGAAAAGAGAATTGGGAATTGCCTTGGAGGAGTTAAAAACTGAATTAAGAGTAGAGAGAATTCCCAAGACGGCAGCCGAATTTGAGAGATTGGCCGAAGAAGCTCCCATCACCAAAATCGTTGCCGTGGTCTTGAGACATGCGGTTGATGGAGGAGCTTCCGATATCCATATTGAACCAACCCGAGAAAAATTGAGGATTCGTTTTCGATTATTAGGGATTTTACATTCTTCGATTTTTTTACCAATTAGGGTCCAGCCGGCGGTAGTCAGTAGAATTAAAATCCTTTCTAATTTAAAAATTGATGAGACCAGAATTCCCCAGGATGGAAGATTTTCAACCAAAATTGATGATAAAGATATTGATTTTCGAGTCTCCACTTTCCCCACTACCTTAGGAGAGAAGGTGGCAATTAGAGTTTTAGACCCAGCCACCGGCCTAAAGAGATTAGAAGAGTTAGGATTGGAAAGCCGAAATTTTGAAGTGGTAAAGAGAGCAATTGAAAAACCCTTTGGAATGATTTTAGCCACCGGTCCTACTGGTTGTGGGAAAACCACTACTTTATACGCTATTTTGCAAATTTTAAACAAAGAAGGAGTAAATATTATCACCCTGGAAGACCCGGTAGAATATTTTATCGAAGGAGTTAATCAATCTCAGATTAAACCAGAAATTGGCTACGATTTTGCTACCGGCCTTCGTCATATGGTCAGACAAGATCCAGATATCATTATGGTTGGGGAAATCAGAGATGAAGAAACTGCTGCCTTAGCTACCCATGCTGCCTTAACCGGCCACATTGTTTTGAGTACCTTGCACACCACCGATGCCCTGGGAGTAATACCCAGGTTAATCGATTTAGGAGTGAGGCCCTATTTAATACCGCCAACCCTATCTTGCGCTACCGCCCAAAGGTTAGTCAGAAGATTATGCGATAATTGTAAAGAAGAAATCAAACCAAAAAAAGAAATTGCTGAGCTAATTTTAAAGGAAGTGGAGAATTTACCCCTTCAGATTAAAAAGAATATAAAAATCAAAAAGCCATTGAAAATTTTTAAGGCAGTTGGTTGTAGAGATTGCAATGGTGAGGGTTTTTCTGGAAGAATTGCCCTATTTGAGGTTTTAGAAATGACCGCCAGCCTTTCTGACTTAATTTTAAAAATACCTTCAGTTGAACTATTACAAGAGGAGGCAAAAAGGCAGGGAATGGTGGGGATGTTCCAAGATGGCATATTAAAAGTACTAGCTGGAGTTACTACTATTGAAGAAGTATTACGTGTTGCTGAGGAAAAATAAAATAATGATTTACGCAAGATAAAAAGCACGATGAACGCGCGATATCGTGTGTTAATCGTGCCAATATCGTGTGTTCATCAATTTAATGAAGAAAAATATTTTATTAGTGGAGGATGACCCATTTTTAATAGACATCTATACTACTAAGCTCAAGGAGAGTGGTTTTTCGGTTGAGGTGGCCGAAGATGGGGAAGAGGGTTTGAGAAAATTGACTCCGGGCCCGGAGAGGAAAAAATTTGACCTCTTAGTCTTAGATATTGTTCTTCCCCAGATTGATGGTTGGGAGATACTAAGAAAAATTCAAAATTCAAAAACCAAAATTCAAAATTTAAAGGATTTAAAGATTGTGGTTTTATCAAATCTTGGCCAAAAAGACGAAGTCGAAAAAGGAATAAAGCTAGGAGCAACCAAATATCTAATAAAAGCCCACTACACCCCAAGTGAGGTAATCGAAGAAATCAAACAAGTCTTAAAGTAAAATGCCTAATTATACTTCCCAACTCAAAAAATTCTTAGAAATAACTGTTCGAGAACAGGCTTCGGATTTACATTTATCAGTTGGACATCCCCCAGTTTT
>Ga0210051_1005615_pt1 | contig 11965 bp, 11 predicted proteins | sample CryGey092014_all_FD_185464 | JGI IMG/M metagenome (GOLD analysis project Ga0210051, IMG submission 185464) | Groundwater microbial communities from aquifer - Crystal Geyser CG23_combo_of_CG06-09_8/20/14_all (SPAdes) (version 2) | ecosystem: Environmental > Aquatic > Deep subsurface > Groundwater...
CCGGAAAGGTTTGCATCGGAAAGGTCTGTTCCGGAAAGATTCGCTCCGGAGAGATCCGCTGCGGAAAAGTCAGCTCCGGAAAGATTCGCTCCGGAGAGATCCGCTCGGGGGAGGTCTGTTCTAGAGAAATCAGCTCCGGAGAGATCCGCTTCGGTTAGGTCTGCCCCGGTGAGGTCTGCTCTTATGCCTGTATTATATTCATTCACCCATTTTCTATGTTCCAAAATAATTTCTTCTTTTTTTCCTGGAAGTTCGCTTGTATTGTTCATTTTTTCGTTATACATATTATATATTAGAATAACGCCTTAATAAAGAAAATAATACCGCCGCAACAACTCAATTTATTTTTTTAGCCTTGCGGCGTACATAAATACATCCAAAACCACTCAAAATCACACCCAAAAAACTTACAACCAATAGATATAATTGGAAGAGAATCGGAAAAATACATCCAAAACCACTCAAAATCACACCCAAAAAACTTACAACCAATAGATATAATTGGAAGAAAATCGGAAAAATACATCCAAAACCACTCAAAATCACACCAAAAAAACCCAAAAACCCCTAAAAACACTCCTAAAATTCTCGTTTATTTCCCCGAAGAAACCATCAGAGATTTTCTTGGGGGGGGAGATGTTAACAGAGAGGGTAGTAATAATAATAATAATAATAATAATAAAATATTTTATATTTTATATTATATAAGGGAGACTGGCTTCCCTCCCTTTAGAGTTTTTGTTTTATTTTTATTTTTCGTTAATCTTTGCTTCGTATATTGGTTTATTAGGTATTTTGTTTATTTAATTGTAATTACTTTATTAAGGATTACTTCTAATAAATTACATAATTCTTTGAAAAAATGAAAGTTGCGACAAAAATTGTTTCGGTTGGAAATGGGTTTGGTGTGGAGATTCCACAGAAATTTTTAGAAAGTTGTAGAATTATTCCTGGAGATGTAATTACATTGGACTTTAAAAAAACAGTGACTTTATCAGCAAATTTTTCAGAACATGAATACGCTGAATTTGATAGAATACTACATAAAATCCCGGTGACTGAAAAGGACAAAATGAGTTGTGTTGAATTAATTGTTCGTGATATTTGCATCCGGGAAAAAGATAAAACGAAGTGCGCTGAATTGAAAGAAATTATTGCGGAGGCAACTGAAATGAAAATCACTGAAAGCGTGGTTAAAACAATTTTGAATTTATTGAAAATTCAGGGAATACTTTTTGAACCAAAGAACGGTATATGGAGGTGGATTGGATAATCAATATCAAATATTTTATTATAAAAAAATCTAAAAAAAAAGAGTGAAAATGATGGAAGCGAAGATTATTAAGATTGGAAATAGTTGCGGGGTGCGGATTCCTGCAAGTGAGCTTGAGCGTTTAGGTAAGTCTGAGGGGGACTTAATTAGTATCAAAATTGTGTCTGATGAGGAATTAGAGCGTGAATCTATGGAAAAGAAGAAAAAGGATTTTGTTGTTGATTCCAAGATGTCAAAAGGGTTGGCATTGTTGATTGTTAATGATTTTGATAATAATTGTCGAGGTTTCGATGTGAGGCAGGCTCAGGGTTTTTTGGGAGTTGGTTTGAAGTTGGTGAATCGTTTGATTGGGGAAGGTTTATCTCGGAATTTTCTTTTTCGTGCGCAGTGTGGTCGTAGGAGTTTGTATCATTGTTCGTTTGAGGGAAAGAAAATTGCGTTTGATATTTTGGGGGGTCCGACATTGCAGGAGCGCATTACGCGTAAATGTGGTGTTTGCGGAGGAATTTTCAGTAAGTTTAGGTATCTGGAGTGCCCACATTGTCGTGAGAAACGAATGGGTGGCGAGTTAAAGAAAACTGAAACTGAAGTTCGTGCTAGTATTAAGAGTCAGCTTGGAGTTCATAAGATTCCTCCATCTGGTAATCCTGTGCTTAAGGAGGAATGCCGTTCTCTTGCCGTTCCCGACGGCAGTAATCTTCCGGTTGGTATTGTTCTTCCTGAACGGAAGCCGATTCCTTCTTGCGTTGTTGAACGGTACAGCGTAGGCGGCGGTACGATTCCCCGTTCTGATGATCTTAACAAGCGGTATTATGCTGCGCGTGATGTTGAGGGCCGGAATCGTGGGTTGATAGCAGCGTTCAAGGTTGATTTATTCAAGAAAATTCCTCCGCAACAGTATGATGAATACAAGGCGGTTTGTGATATTTTGTTTATTAATGAAGAAACTTTTGCAAGTCAGGAATATTGGTCTGGGCGTGCGGACGTAGCGTTGAAGAAAAATAGTAAGATTCTTCCTGCTTTCCGGAGTAAATCTGAGAAGATTGAGCGTATAAAAGAACAGGCACGTAAAATTAGCGCAAGTTTTTTTGAATTTAAAGAAGCCGCAGAAAAAAACTCCGTCGGTAATTAGAATAAGAAAAGGGGTAAGCAGGACTCAAAAAGACTTTTGGTGATGGAACGAGGGAAAACTTGAAACACTGTCCTGCTTCCCTTCAGATGTTGTGACAGTTATAATTATAGGATTATGTGTAAATAAATTATATTAATTAGACCGGTTTATTTTTTTCTGGCAGCATACTTAAAAAACTTTTTCAATATTAAAATCAATTAAAAAGGCTGTACGCTGAAAGTTGATCGTGTCGCTCATAAGACCGTAGGAGAAGAATGAGCGTAGCTTGCGGAGCGAATGAAGGGACGTCGGGTTCATCGACGCTTGATTGTTGACTTGCGTGCGTTCTGCCGTCGTTTATGTTTTCCCCGGCGTCTCCGGGAAGTCAGCCGCATCAACCGTACTCGAGTGGAGTATCGTGTATGCGGCTGAGCCGCAGCGAATGCCGCATCAACCATACTAGAGTGGAATAGCATTTCTATCCTCCGTTCCACCCCCCACCACAATGAAAAATAATTAAAAAAAAAGAAATTTGTAAATGATTAATGGAAAAAAACTCCCGGTTCATTCAAAAAACTCTGGATTACTTTAGTTTATTTGAGAAATCCAGTCTCCCTGTGGGTTACGAATGCGTAGGTTGATGTAATTACGTTCGATTTCGTTTCCTTCGTATTCCACAGTGCGAGCATCATGGCGACTACGGGGTCTGGGAGGTGTTTCCCTAAGTCAACTGTTTTCAGCCCATCTATCAGCTCCTTAAATGTTAGAGTGTTCGGAATCGCCGTTCTTTTGTATTCTAATTGAATTTTCATATTATCGTATAACGCACCTTTTTTGTCGTTACTCCCCCCGAAACTAAATCCTCTTAATGGGAGATTGTATGGTGCTTTTGTTGCGAAATCGAGGAAACTGCTTTCGCTTGTTACGTCAACTAGTATTGAGGAAATTTTGAGCTCCTTTGTGTAGAAGCAGATTTTCTCCGCTAAGACTTTGTAATCCAGTTGGCATACGTCTAATGCGATGCATTGGTATATTTCCCCGTTTTTTTGCATTACTAATAGTGCGGCGTTGTCTCTTTTTTTCGCTAAGTCTAAGCCTGCTATGCATGGGAGTTCCGGGTTATAGTTTACTGCGCCGGTTAGGTTATTGTTTATCGTATCCCATGGTATGCTCGCACTGGATGTTGGAATCATTTCACACATGTATTGCGTTAAGTATGAGGCTTCCCCCATGTTCCTTCTCCTGACTGCCATTTCTTCTGCGTTGTATCCTTCGCATTGCATCCAGTTTTTTTTCAGGCAGTGGAATCCTAATGCGTTTGCGTTTGTTATGACGTCGTGGAGTACTCCTTTTTGCACTCCTCCGACGCCGGTTAAGTGCATTTCCGGTAGTGTATCGAGGGTTCCTACGCCGCTTAGCATTGGCATGATTGACTCCCAGAATATTTCGGGCTCCAGAATTCTTTGTACTTCATCTATGAATATTTCGTCCGGGTGTTCGGATAGTATTGTTTTTGCATCGTATGGTAGGGCGATTATTTCGGAGTGTATGTGGCTTTCTATTTTCTGCACCTGGTCTATTGGGAATAGTGGTTTGGAGGCGGCTAATAGTGGTGATTCATCTATCATCCGTTTTGCCGTCGCCAGTAGTTTGTTGCTTTGTCGTTGTGAGAGTGACATGAATGCTATTTTGTAGCTGGGTTTTGTGTAGAAGTCGTATAGTGCGTGGAATGCTGAAGTAAATGATTTTGTTCCTCCACGTGGGTATTGTGATACTGTTTTTGGGTGTGTTGTTTGGTGCGTTAATAGTTCTCTTGCTTGCGCTCTTAGCGTTAGCGGTCTGTTGTTGTATCTAACATATTTCTCGAAATTCAGCGGGTTTTTTAGTATGTCTTCAACTATTTTATTCACGTCTTCCGTGGTTTGTTCCGTGTCAGTCATACGATTTTCCCCCCGTGTTTTGTTTTTTTTCAGAGTTCGTTTTTTTAGCATTGTCTTTTATTTGGTATTGTAGTATTTGGATTTTTTTCTTCCTCCCAGCCGCAGTCAACTGCCTGGCCGATACCTGTTGTTGTATCTTTTACACGCCCGCATCGTTTACTTATCGTACTTCCGTGTTAACCGCCCGTATGCGTTTTTCTATGGATTTTTTATCATCGCCGTGCATCGTTAGATAAATTATCAACCCCTATTTCCTCGATGAACTCTAATGCGAATTTTATCCCCGAATAAAATCCATCATTCCAGTCACCGGACATTAATTTATACTCCTGGAAGGCAGCGGCGTACTCTTCTAATTTCATTTGTTCAGCTTTCTGTAACTTCATTTTAGTTTCGTAATCTTTTTTTGGTGAAAATAAACATCTAAACTCCGATTAATGATATTATCCATTCCATCACTCCATTCTCCCCGCTTCGTATTTATATTCGAATGTCTCGAATATAATCCGAACGTCAACTCTCCTAATACCGGGAGAGTTATTTTTTTCCGGATCTCAATAATTTTAATTCCCATTTTAATGTTTCGTTCATTATATTTGAATCCTCGACGTCGGGGGGTAATTACGTTTGATTGCCTCCCCGTCACAAGCAGTTCCCTCTGAATGGCGTCTCCGGGAAACCAGCAGTTCCAGTTCCCCGCTCTAGAGTGGAATAGCTTAGTGCGGTCATGGGATACCTGACTCCAATTGACGTATCCCATTATCCTCGCTTCATGTTCGTATTATTCCGAGGTTAATGCGAACCGCAGCAGCGGCCGCAGCTTTTCCCGTAGAAAAAGTTTGTATTAACCAGAATAATGCGCAACATGTGTTTGGGAGGGGGTGCTTTAGGGTTATGCAGATTGCGGCGATCATAATCATCATGTTTCGATCCTTGTTTGTTGTTTCAATCCTTGTTTGTTTCAATCCTTGTTTTTAATGGAAGTTCCTCTGCAACCCTGCTTCAGTTAATGTTTCCGTGTTAACCGCCCCTTTTTTTTATTTCAGTCAATGTTTCTTATTCCTGTTTTGTTGAGTTTTCAGTTTCGTTTGTTTCGAGTGGTGTTTTAATCCCCCTGTAAGTTCCTACGACTTCATTGAATTCTATTTTCCTCGCTTCCCTCCCATTTATGTTTCCCGGTTCACCTCCGATGAAGTTTCCAAGTTCATATATCTCTAATTCCGTGTGTGTGTTTACTTCATCTCTGATGAAGTTTCCGAGTTCGTATACCTCTGATTCCGTGTGTGTGTTTACTTCATCTTTCCGGTTTTCATTCTCGCATCCATTCAAGCATTTAGGTGCGAACTTGCTGCTGATCACAATATTACTCCATTCATCTATTATCGTGTCGCCGTTAAGTTCCGGGGTTCTGATTAATTCCTTTTTACATTCCCTGCATACGCATTTAATTAAGTATCTTGCCATTTTTTTAAGTTTGCTTTATTTTTGTATTTTCAACACCCATGATTTCCCCCGTGTACTCGTTTATTTCTCTGTTTGTTTTGTCTGTCAAACCAATGGTCTGAGTGACTGTAATTACATAATATTTCTTTTTTCTCTCTCTCCCATTTGAAAGTTAATACCGCCATGTTGAATGAGTCTTCATTCATTTCCTTTAAGAATTTCCTCACCAGTTTTGTTTCACATCGACTGCATCCCATGCCCGCATCACACCCGCATGGGTCAATTATAATCCTGCAGTTTGGACAGTTTCTGATTCCTTTCTGGTTCGGATGATTCTCATGGAAACGACATACTCCGAAATTCCTTCCGACGCCCTGCTTGATTGCTTGCTCCTTTGTAATATACATTTTTTTATGTTGTTATTATTTGATTATTTGATTATTTAATTGTCTTTCATTCAATCCAATTCCTCCGTTTCATCTCAAAATAACATTTCGCAGTTGCCCTGACATCAAATAAAGCGTTATGAGCGTCCTCGAATCCGATGTTAAACAGGAATTTATGCAGTTCCATTAATTTAGGTGGTTTGAGACCGCCGATCCGGTTATGGAGGTTACACCTCTTTTTCCCGGCTTCCATTGTGCATGTTAATTGTTTTTTCATTAAGTCGTTTGTTATGTTCTTTTTGATTAATTCCGCTGCCATTACTTTACAATCGAAATTAACGTTATGGCAGATTACCTGATCCGACACATTCAATAAGTCTGTGAACGCTTGCAGCACCGCCGTTAAATCCTCTCCTTTTTCCGTTGCAATGACTGTTGTAATACCGTGGATGTCTGCTACGTCATCCGGTATAATCCACCCATCTGGTTTAATTATCCGGTCAAACTCGATGAATAAGTTTTTATCCTCATATACCTGACCGGCTAATTGCACAACCCTCGGCATCGTGAACGTTCCCGGCGCCCCCCGCCGGCGCACCGGCAGTCCATTCGTTTCCGTATCAAAAAATAGTCTTGTTTTCATTTTTGTTCAATTACCGCTGCTACCGTTTTTTCTGTTTCCGGTTCATTTTTCTTGTTATCAATTTTATTCCGATAATTTTGTATTATAACCATAATATCAATCTTCGGAGCGTCCTTCCCGCACCCACTTTTAACATTCCTAGTCATATCCAACTCTCTCATCGTTCTGTTGAAGCTGTCAAGCATTCTACTGAAATCCCAAACCCTCCCTGAAGACTTTGAACCCGTGATACCTCTAAGGATCATAATAGCCATTTGCCCGGCGAAAAACAATTGCGTTCTATCAGTGATGGTGAATTTCGCTTCGATAATCTGAAAAAAGAAATCACAGAAATCCTCCTCATATCTGTTGATACAAAAACACTTCCCGAACGCGGCGTCCGGTTGAAAATTAGGCGCCGTTACTAATCTCGCTGCATTTGGTGACATTGTTAATCCGGTTCTTATATCTTTGACTGCTTGCATTAATCTTCCTTCAGGTGTTCTTGCTCCTGTTGTAGCGCCTCCATGCAATTTACATCTTGTTTTATGGCGCATAGGATAGCGCTGACACGGTTCGCCGTTACGTTTTTTTGCATTACATCTGCCGGGTCTCTCGTTTAAGACATTAGATTTTTGTTTTTTATCTTCAATCCCAGGGGAATTATCGTTAGCCGCCACCATTTTTTTATTTCTTGTTTGCTACATGTGTTTCGATCCAAATTCCATCAACTCCTTTTTTGTACCAATTATGCCCTGATACTGGTTCAGGGTAACCTGCTGCAAGCCAATCCTTCCTGCATAATACGCGCCCGTTGTCGTTGGCGTCGTGGGGATACAGTCTGAATTTTGTTGTATTCCATTCGCATCCCGGACATATTTTATTTTTCACGCATTCATCAACCGTCCGCATAACGACGGCAGGGTTTGTTTTTACTTTCACTTTTTTTATATTCTGCTCTTTATTTTCCAGTTCCTGAATTAAGTTTAATGCTTCCTCCCGTGTTTTAATCTTAGAATTCGGGCCGTAAACTAATTTATTTACTTTACCGTAAATCGTACCCGGCACTTTCTCCATAACGTTGAAAATGTCTCCGTGTATTAATGAGACTTCTTTATCGCTCCCCACCACAATGAAACGACAGCAGCTGTTGCATGTTTCGGATGCAGGGCAGAATCGGCAGCATTTCGTTTCCTCGCATGGGTTGCCTGATACGTGCCCGCATACATTGTTGCCTTTGACGCTCCTGCATATGTTGACGTGTTTGCAGTCCGCTGCCATTAGCTTTCGCAGGTCCGCTAAATTTTTCTCCCTGTTTACTAGTTCAAAAGCCTTCTCCTCTGTTTTCAGGATTATTTGTTCTTTCTCCGCTTTTTCAAGTGCATCCTTCCATAATTTCCGGGTGGCGTTTTCTTTTTTCAGGTTATATTTTTCGCCTTTAGTTTTGTCACATCTGTTTAGGCAGGTTCTGAATTTCCTGTGTTCACATATTTTGCAGCATAGATTTTCTTCGCATTGAGGTTTACCGAATAAGAATTTACACGATGTTTTTCCTGAATCTGTTACGAATACATTGTTTGGATTGCAGAACATTGATTTTTTAGTTTTAAGAGTGTTTAGGATTCTCTCAAGTTCAGTGTGTCCGTACTCGTTTACTGTTTGCGTGTATTTTGTTTCTCTGGTTCTTTTTTTCCCGAATGAGACTGATATTACGTCTCCGGTTCCACTTAGTTTTATGTAATCAGGAGCTTTCATGTATTTCCCTTTAAAGTAACTTTAAGATTAAGTCTTAATAAAATAAAGTAACTTTAGGGAATACACTGTATTCTAGAAAAAAAAAGAATTCAAAACAATTTATTGAAGGCTGCGCTTAATTTAGTGATTCCCTGTAACATGGTTTTAGCAGTTTCAAGACAATCCCCTCCGATTTCATTTCTGATTTGATACGGTATTGCATTGAAATTGACGGCTAAGCCTAATACTTTTCTCTGGGCAAGTCCTGCGGCAGCATAAGAGGAAATTAATTTGAATAAATCATAATCTATTTCATAAACATTCCACGAGTAATATGATGCGTAAACTCCGTCTAATGCAGTTACTGTTGTCGGCGCTGTTGTTACGTTTATTATTCCATCGTCGCATACAACTGATGTTACTGTTTTGCTGCTGCCATAGACTCTGAAATTGTTTACAGTTGACAATGTTGCATAGTAGATTAAGACATCACTTGCATCTACGTCTCCATCTAAGTCTGCGTCTGCAATCGGGTAATTCGCGACCCTGAATTCTTTGTTGCTGCCGTCAATGACTCCTTCAATGTTTTCGCATAGGTGACGGCGTGTTATTTTGTCTCGTACCCATTTGTCTGCGGTTGAAATAAATTCTGTTAAATCAGAGCACTGGCTTGTGTCTATGCTGCAAATTTTCCTGATTTGGCTGTCTGTTGCGTATGTCATGTTATTAATTAAATTCTATGATTGAAATCGGCTGGAAATTGTGAGCGATTTTCAGAGGGCATGGAATATATAACAACTACACCCCCCACCCCTAATGTTTCTCATGTAGTAATAAACAAATAATATTATAAGATTGTTTTTCTGAAATTAAATATTATTTTCTTTTTCTGTAATATCTGTAATAGTATAAAAGTAAACTTCCCGCACCTCCTGCGCTTAGATAGTAAATCCATTTCGGAATCTCATCTGGAATGTTTTCACAGAATACTATTGTTCCACTTGGGTCTGCTATGTAAGTGAATTCGCAAGCATCCCAATCGCTGTTGTTGAGTTGCGCGTTTACGATTTTGCCTGATGGGCAGATTCCGGAAACATTGTTGAGTTTGAAATGTATTACTTCGTTTGGTGTTGGATCATAAGTTAGTGTTGTACAGTTGTATGTTGGAGTGCAGTTTGAGGAGTTTGATTTCGTGTATGTGACGTTAACGGTTTCGTTGCATGTGTTGTTGTCGTATTCTATTTTGTAGTAGTTATCCACTTGCGTATTATTCATTTGGCATGCGTCTGAGTAATTTAGAGTCCATGAGCCGTTAACTAAGTTTGGAGTGCAGTTTCCGCTTGAGCTGTTTACGCTAAGATTATATTGTACACTCCAATTACAATTACCAACATGATCGCATACGTAGCAATTCCATCCATACGTGCCTGATGTTAGGTTAACATCCCATGTTGAAGTGTTTGTTGTTCCCTCGATTGATTGTATGTTTGTGTAGTTTACTGCTCCAAGGGAATCCCAGATGTATATTGTCACGTTACTTAAATTAAAGTTATCAGTTGACGTGCATGTGAATGTATTGTTATTCCACTCGCTCACGGTTCCGTTTACAGGGCTGATTAAGTTTGTTACCGGGTAATCTACATCAAACCCGTAGGTTGCTGTAATGCAGCCCGTATTGTGCCCTAAAACGCTGGGGTCAATTACACATACACTGCCTTTACATTCACTTGAATTAATGTATAAAATGAAATAATCTTCGTCTTCAACTAAGATTACTTTATAATCATTTTTCATATCACTGAAATCAAACGTGTAATCACCCCAAACAAAAACGAGCATTTCCTTTGAAACGAGGCGTACGTTTTGTTTAGGTACGCCTATTCCAATTTTACCGGATGGTTTTTTTAGTGTAATACTAACCTTATATTCTTCCCCTTTAGGTTTTGTTTTCTTTTTTTTAACAACATATTTTAGTGTTGAATCAGTAGATTCCTTGTCTGAGTATTCAATGAATTTTCCATTAAACTCTTTCCCGAAAACCCAGTCTTTTGTTTTGTTTTTATTATTCCATCTAATCGCATTAGATTTAACTTTGGTCTCATTAACTTTTCTATTTAACCCCATCATTTTTATTTCGCTGCTTAGGGAATAAGTTAAGCCACCTAATTCGGAATATGTATGGTAGTCTGATGAACAGCAGGTTATGTTCATTAGAGCATCACTCCCCCACCCGGAAGTGTCAATTAAATTCTGTACCCCGTATGTTGTTCCAGACGTTAGTGTGTAGTTATTCCATTTCTCAACCTCACCTGCTGTGTAAATACTGCAATTTAAGTCGTATAAATATATATCAGACGTACTTAAATTCAATGTAAAATCACCGTTAAACCATGTACTTCCGTCAGCAGCGGGGGTGTATGATGACCATACTGGATTAATGTTGTCTATTATGATGTTGTAGGAGGGTTGCATGTAAACTGATGTTACTCCATTACTGCATTCGAGCGTATAGTTTACGATGCATGTTTCGGTTATAACTTGAAGTGGTTGGTAAGTGCTGCTGAATATTTCACCAGTTAATTCTGTTGCATTCAGAATAAATCCAGATTCATTACAATTTATGTTATATGTCATGTTCACGTAAGTAGAGTAATCAGCAGGACAATGCCGGTGTCCGGACATCGTAATATTCGTCACATTATTGTAGTGGTTATTCGTATTGTTATTCGGCGATGAAATCACGAGGCTTGGAGTGGAGCCGCAAACATACGTGCAGCCTGTTGTTCCAGTATCCTTCCAGCCGTTTGTCGTATTACAGGTGTTGTTGTCTCCCGTATTCGTGTCTAAGTCGCTGATATCATAGCATGTTCCTGCGCCTTGGTTGTTATCGCACATCATGTTATTGTTTATTGTATTGTTTGTTGATGTTGCGAGAATGTAAACCCCATCCCAATTATTGTATCTGACAGTATTCCCACTTAAATTATTTTGATCAACATCCGTAAGAAAAATTCCATAATCATTTGAGTTTGCCGTGTTGTTGGTTAGGTTGTTGTTGTTTGAGGAAAAACCTAAATAAATTCCATCATGATTTGAGTTTGCCGTGTTGTTAGTTAAGGTGTTGTTTGAGGAATACTGATTTAAATAAATTCCAGTCCAACTATTTGAGTTTATAGTGTTGTTTGTTAGGTTGTTGTTGTTTGAGGAAAAATATAAAAGAATTCCAGTCCCATGATTTGAGTTTGCCGTGTTGTTTATTAGGTTGTTGTTTGAGGAAAAATATAAATGAATTCCCTCATGATTATTTAAGTTTGCGGTGTTGTTATCTATGTTGTTGTTTGAGGAAGAATATAAATAAATTCCCTCATGATCATTTGAATTTGCAGTGTTGTTATCTATGTTGTTGTTTGAGGAAGAATCTAAACAGATTCCATGCCCATTATTTAAGTTTGCAGT
>Ga0210051_1005616_pt1 | contig 11965 bp, 15 predicted proteins | sample CryGey092014_all_FD_185464 | JGI IMG/M metagenome (GOLD analysis project Ga0210051, IMG submission 185464) | Groundwater microbial communities from aquifer - Crystal Geyser CG23_combo_of_CG06-09_8/20/14_all (SPAdes) (version 2) | ecosystem: Environmental > Aquatic > Deep subsurface > Groundwater...
AAATATAGTATCAACTGTTCCCGAAACAGCAGGAACTTTCACCCAGTATTCTGCTAAACTATTTGCTTGGTCGTGCCTTTCTCTCTCGAATTTTAATAAAGTAGTGCCGTCGTCTGAAGTAACCCTGATGTCATAACCAGTTGAGAGAGCTTTTGCAAAATCAAAGTTAGCAGAAGTCAATTTAACCAAAACAGGAAAATTCACCAAGTTAGCATCAACTTTTGTGTGGTCAATAGTTAATTTTTTACGGGTTGTATAACCCTCTAACCAATTTGCCATAACTTATTTCTCTATAAATATTTATAGATATAGGTGGAAGTGAAAATTTTATATCCAAAACTTCCACCCATATTATTTGTTTCAATCACTTAGCCAGAAAAAGTCTGAGTAATTTTTACAGTCCAAACTTCTCCAGAAGATTTTGTTCCTTTATCAGAGACAATTCTATCCAAGAGAGTTCCCCCGCCAGAAGAATTAAAAATTCCAAATTCAACCCAATGGCTAAGAGCGTCTGCCGATTGAGCCACTGCTTGAAAGGAAACTGTTTTAGTTGGAGTATTAGCAGGATAACCGGCATCCATCGCTATTCTAATAGTTTCACTCACCAACGCAGTATCTCCAGTCGTAGCCGCTGTTGAAGAATTGCCGATTGCAATCCTTGCCGCCGTTGCGCTGAAAACCTTTGAAGAACGACCAGTAAAAAGATCCCTGATAATATTAAATCCACTTTCAGTAATCATAAACTCAAAATTAAAATTTTAATCATTGTTTATTCTCGACCTTTTAGAGAAATATCTTATTCTATAATAAGTGTTAATAATAAATTCTTTAATCAAATTCATCGGTGTTTTTTTACTATAAGAAACAGATTTTTCGTAAATCTTATTATGCTTGTAATCTTTTGTGCTTCTATGTTTAGTAAAGGTTATTTTTGTTGAAGATTTTTGTTTTTCAAACATAAAATTAAATTAACTCTGTTCTTGATGATTTATAAGTTTCGGTTATATTCTTAATCCGAGTAGGATTATCCTTGATTCTGTCCGCTTCGGTTTCCGTCATTACTCCTATCTTTTCTTGAAATGTCTTTCTAAACCTATCGGCTTGAGCAAATAATTGAAATCTATTACAGACCTCTGCGGCCCCATAATCTACCAAATAAGGATGATAATTCGCAGGAATATAAGGCACGGCTGAATTATGAGCTAACTTGTCGGGTTTGGCAAAATAGAATAATTCTGCGCCGTGAAGAACACTTGATGTTGGAGTAGGTTTAATTCTAATATAAACATTCGTCAAATCATAAATGGGATTATCTTCGGAAATGTCTTCTTCCTGAACTTCTACATCTTCAACCTCGGAAACATCATAAGGCGTTGCTATGACATAATCTTCCTGGTCGGTAGGAGTTGTATAGGCCAACCTTAACTGCTTTAGGCCTAAAAAATCGCTTGGTAGGGCATATAAAGCGCTATTCGCTACCAAAGAAAACTTTGTATTCTGTTCTTCAAAGAAATCTTGATTTATATTCATCAACAAATTTTGGATAAGGTCATACCCCTCATTGACAAAAAGCCAAATATCAGAGGTTGAAATTGCTCCTGTATTCTTAATGCCTGTTTTATTTCTGATTGATGTTGTTATTTCTGAGAGAGTCATAAATTTATTATTTAGTTAATTTATTGATTCAATAAATTCCTGATATTCAGGCAGAAAACCTCTTATATCGTAGTTTTCCAAAACGTCCTTAAAGGCAAGTTTGCTTATTCTTCTTCTTTCTTCCTTATTTTCAATTAAATAAGAAATCGCCTCTATCCATTCTTCTCTCGTTTCTGCTAAAAGCCCGGTATCCCCCTGTTTAACATTGGTGTAAAACCATTTTGAATAAACCCCCGGGATCTGGTTAATAGCATATTCTAAATATTTACATTGACTTTTATGTTTGTTAAATTTATCCTTTATCAAAATAGCAATTCCGATATCCACTCCTAAACTTGAAAGAATATGGGGGAAGATTTCTGGATCAACTCCTACGACTGCTTCTCTGTTATAAGACAAATCTTCAAAGATGTCCTTGCCATAAACATATTGATCGTAAAGGTCTTTACTTTTCACTCCTCCTATCCCCATATAAAGAAACTCCACTTTATCTTTATACTTCTCTAAAATTTCCTTGATGATAGGTTTCAAAAAAATCATATCTTCTGTGTGGGACTTTGAACCAGCCCATAAAATTCTAATCCTATCCGTCTTATTTTCCTGTTTTGGTCTGATCCAATGTTCTAAATCGCAATAATTGTCAAAAAACAATTTTTTCTTTGCTATCCATCCGTAACGTTTTAAAAGTTTTTTATTGGGCGTGATGAACCCGTCGGCAAAGAAAATCGTGGAAATAACTCTTAGATACCAGATTATCCTTTTGAAAATTGTATTAACATCCAAATAATTGTAGTGCGTCTTAGGGACAACTTCCACCAAATCATCGCACTCAACGATTACTTTTTTCTTATTCTTTTTTAAACTTCTTACTAACTTGTTTGAAAAAACATTTTCAAGTATAACCAGATCCGCCCACTTGAACTTCTCTGTTTCATTTTTTATTTCCTCTATATGTTCCAACTTCACCTGATGTCCCTGTCTCTCAAGAAACTTTAATTGTGGTATCAACCTGTAAAATGGAGAACCGGTGCGTTTTAAGCAAACTCCTATAATCTTCATAAATAATGACCTTAATTGTCCCCCTGACACCCTTTTTGGGGCTCTACAAGCCCCGTGGTGTATAAATTGGGGTCAAAATTGATATATTCCTCAATAAACTTGAAATTGCTATTTTCTGGCATTTTTAGAACATTGCTGAAAATATCTGGCAGGGCATTTTTTATCTTCCCATAAGAGATATGTCCGTGTCCTTTTACCTTGTCAAATTTCGGAATTTTCTCTTCCAAACTCCAATTATAATAATAAGTCTTTGTTCCATCCGGGACTTCTATCGGATAATTCCTGTTCAAAGCCACAATATAATTTCTATCTTTCAAGGCCTTCAAAAATTGCCAAGAATAAATCCAACCTGGAGCTTTATAAATCTTTTTATATTTTAAACCTACTTTTTTAAAAATGTTTTCTGCCGCCTTAATCATACTTATCGCTCTATCATAGGTGGTATCGCACTCGCCTATTTCATGGAACAATCCGTGGACTGCGATTTGTATCCAATCATAACTATTAACCATCCTCGCCCATTCCTTATAACTTTTCTCTTTTACCTTGTCTAAATTTCCTTTCTCCAGAGCGGTATAATGTAAAGGGATGGTAAATAAAGTTATCTTAAAATTAGGATAATGTTCTTTTATCTTAAAAAGCAACTCCAAACCCGGAAGTAAGAACCCTGCATCATCCAAATCCAGGATGAAAGTTTTATTTTCTAACGTTTCTAATGGGAGAATAGATATTTTTGTGTTTTCCATAATAATATAGTATTTTCTTTATTATTCTCCGTCCTTTCTCCGTGTTCAAAATGATAAATCATAACCTGCGGACAGGACCAAAAAACCAATCCTTTTCTAAAAAGTTTCAAAACCAAAATATCATCTTCCCCTCCATATCCTTTCAACTCAGGGACTCCGCCAATTTCATTCAAATCTTTTAATGGAATACATAACCCATTTCCTGTAATTTTAGGAATGTTCGGGAAAAGAACAGTTTTATCAGGAATAAGATTTTTCTTTAATCTCCAGTCAACATCGATAATCTTCTTTGTCTCCCTATCAATCTGCCACCTAATCCCACAAACTCCTTTTTCTTCCTCCATCATTTTATCTAATATTTCTAAGGCATCCTCTTTTAAATAACTATCACCCATTACAAAAAAGACATATTTACCTTTAGCTTTCTTTAGTCCTTGATTCAAGGATTTTCCCAGTCTTGCCCTAAACTTCAAAAAGCCGTTTAATCTAAAATATCTGTAATCAAAACCCAGGTTTAACTTATTTTTAAAGAACTTTTTTGTTCCGTCATTTGAAGCATCATCACAGAATAAAACTTCAAAATCCTTATATGTCTGTTGTTTTAAACTTTCTATTAAATAAGGCAACGACATAGAAAGGTGGTTGTATAATCCAATTAAGATAGAGAATTTATATTTTTGTTCCATTATATTAAATTTTTCTTTTCACCCCATCCCATTAGCCATTTGTTCTCCTGAATCTTCCACTCCTTAATCTGGTAATATTTAGAGATGAAATTAATTATATCTTCCTCTGTCTTAAAATCTTGCTTATGAAAAGCAGGAGAGATGGTTTTGCTATGCATTGGAATACCGAAAACCAATTCTTTACATTTAAGGTTTTCTAAAAAGAAACCGGGATTTTCAAGGTGCTCAATCGTTTCTATTGAAACACAGACATCCGCCTCGGGGAGCAGATCTTTCTCCAAATCTTTCTCCAAAAATTCTACTTCTTTCAAGTTTGGATAACTCTTGGCGTAGTTCAACGCTTCCAAACACCTATCCACAGCATAAACCTTATTAGCTACCAAACCATAAAAGTAAGTCCCGAAGCCACAACCGCAAGCCGCATCCAATACTATCTTATTCCGACAATGTAAAACGGCATAACAATATCTTTCTACATTAACAAAAATTTCATAAAGGTCGCTTTGGTCCGGAATAAATTGTTCTCCAGTTTTTTTCATCATACTAATTCAGCTGAAAACTTAAAGTTTTTTTCTGTATCTTTCTTCCCTTCAAACTTTTGTGTCAATTCCTTCTCTCTCAACTCAAAATAATCAGGATATTTTTCTTGCTGGCCAGTCGTAGTATCCATATGCTTTATTCTCAGCTCTTCACAATAATAAATCCCATAACCATTTCTTCTGCCATAAAGACAAATCTCTACGTCCTTTCCGCCGGTATAAAAACTCGCTTCTTCAAATTTAAAGTTATCATAAAGTTCTATGGGAATTGCCAAACAAATTCCCCCCAAATAAGGGACATTTCCTAAAACCCTGTCATTCAAAAGAACATAAGAACTATTGCCTGAATTTTCCCTCAAAACGCCACCTGGGGCATTTTCCAGCCCTTCAACTGCCGGAGAGAGTATTATCTTTTTATTTCTCCTAAAAAGTTCTATCATCTCCTTCAACCAATCCTGCGTGATAAACTCCGTATCATTATCCAATTTTATCACAATATCATATCCCCCTATTTCTTTTATCTTCTTTATTGCGTCATTCCAGCCCTTTCCTATACCCTCATTCTTCTGATTAAATTGAATATGTTTTGCCTTATAATTCTTCAACCACTTAACCGTTCCGTCTTTGCTCCCTTGATCAATCACAAAGTGGTCAAAAGGATACCCCGCTGTGGTTCTTAATCCCTTAAATGTCCTTTGTGTGTATTCCAATCTGTCCTTTGTTAGGGTGAAAATAGCCACTTTCAATGGCTTTTCTTCCCCTAAAATTGTTTTAGTGGAATAAATTGAACAGTTTTCTGGCGAAAAGAAAGTAGGTAAATATCTTCCTTGTGAATCGTAATCAACTTTGTATTTATGACTGATACTATCTTCTTCTTGCTTAACAATCAGACAAGGAATTGAAACATGAAGAAAACTCGCTCCCACCTTCGCCAATCTGATAAATAAGTTCCAGTCCTTAAATTTAGGAATTGTCTCATCAAAGCCACCAACCTTCAACAGCCATTCTTTTTTTATCAAGGTCCCGTCATTAGTGATATAATTCATCTGTTTTAAAATAGTAGGGTTGAAATCAACCGACCACCCCGGCGTTAACTTTCCATTCTTTTCTCTATTAAAATAATCAGTATAAACAATGCTTGCCCCTGATTGCTTCAAATAGTTGTATCTTATCTTCAAGGTATCTGTCATATAAACATCATCGTCATCTAAAAAACAAATCAGCTCCCCCTTGCTTGCTTTTATCCCTATATTCTTCGGCAAACTATCATGGCCGAAGTTTTTTTCTGTTTTAAGATAAACTATCTTTTTATCTTTATATTGATTTTGTAAATTTTTAACGAACGACTCTGTCTTATCAATTGAACAATCGTCTACAATTATTATTTCATAGTCCGTAAAGCTTTGCTTAAACACTGACTTAATAGCTTTTTCTAAACTTACCCGACGATTGAACGTAGAAATGATTACACTTATCATAATTTAAAATTTATAATTTACCGAGTTTAACCAACCCCACTCGAAAGGGCTCCTTTAACCGAGAAGCCACCGCTTAATAACTACTTCAAACTAATCTAAAACTAGTCTAATGTGCTTGAACTTTCCAATCTGATTGCTCTCTGAGAACTAAGGCAAGCTGCTGAAGCGGTAAAGTAATATCCATAAGTATTATAAGTGCCGAGTTCAGAAGCTCTACCTGGTTCATTCATGACCATCTTTATATTGCCAATTTCAGAAAGACCAAGATATTCTGGACCGAAAATTAGAGTGCGATAAACATTGACATTCGCTGAACCTGAGTTCTGAAGAATTGGAATCGTAGGAGCAAGTTTAAACCTTACTCCATAAATCTTTCCAATTTCACCTTCAATGTCGTATTTAACCGTATCTCTATATTGTGAAAGATATTTCCAATCAGAATCGGTCTCCAAATCGTAAGCAATGTCAGGATGACAAAGTCCCACATATTCGTTTCCAGGAAATGTTGGCACAGAAGAAAGTCTCAATAATCTAACCGCTCTTCTAATGTCTTTAATAGTCGCAGAAGAAGCAGAGACTATATCTGAACGATGTGTTGCTGCTGCCGCAAATAAAACCGTTCCATTTGCCACCGCCACGTCTCTAACGACATTATCCAATGTTTCAGCTGCGTCTTTGGCTAAATCAGCCATTATCTGTTCTTTGGTCCCACCGATAGCAGTATCCATAAAGAGAACGGAATTTTTAATTAAATTCCCATACTCTGCTATGCTTGCTGATATTCGACGAGCTTTAGAAGAACGAGCAGTTGGATCTGCTCCTTCAGATAAAGCCGCACCTATTGGATCAACCTTGCTCACTCCATACCACCAACAAACTTTCAATTGTTAACTCTATCTTTCAATAGAGGTCGGACTATATCTTCACCAAAATAATGAGGTGTTCTGCATATAGTCTCTGAGGACTCTTTTATCGCTTTATATTTATTAATATATGCGATAAAAGTTGCCTGCGGATTGTCCATAATATTATTCATAAAATTCTTGCCTAAGTAGCATTTATGATTTTAGGATGTTCCCGCAAATAGCAGAATTATTATGAGGGCAAAGTTTCACCCTCTCCTTGAGGAACGGTAGTTTTCTTGGCGATATCTTTGAAGTTAAGATTGTTATAAAGATTAGTTAGAAAGAAATTCTGCCAATCAATTATTCTTTATTTTTCAATAAAGGTTGGACTATATCTTCATCTTTTTCAAAATTATAAGATGTTTGACTTATAGTCTCTGAGGCGTCTCTTAACATTCTATATTTTTGATAAAATTTATCATCTTCTTCTTGATTAAAATAATTTCCTCTATTTTTAAAGTTTCCACCATTTTTTCTCCAAGTTAACCATTTTTCATATCGATATTTAGAAAATTCTCTTATCAATTCAGCAAATTCTTTGTTTTTCTGTAAATAAGAAATTATTAAATCTATAAATTTTATCTTTGATGAATGAGAAACAAGTGAAATATGATACTGTATTTTTCTTCCTGATTTTTTTCTGTCATAAGTATAAATATGATAATGAATTCCGTTCTGTTTTAGAAAATCAATAAATATTTGAATTATCTTTCGGTCAGTATTCGCTAACATTATATTTACATTTCTATGCTCTCTTTTTTTAAAAATACATTTATAAATTTCAAATGTTCCTTCTCCGTCCATCAATCCTGCAATATAGGCATTAAGAGTTCCCTGCTGATTGACTCCTTGTATTAATGATTCTTCCATAAATAGGACATTAATCTTTTGAAGTTTTTCCAGCAAATAGTCAAATTTTTAAACAACATTGGCAAGATATTGTTTCAATAAAGAAGCTGTAGTAGTTGTAGTTCCTACTGCCATAAAAGTTTTAATCTTTATATTAAGAAGCAACCGACCTTCTCTGACTACTACTCTTCTTTGCCTTTTATTTTACAAACCTTTGCAGATATTCTTTCTGTTTTTCAAGAGACAATTTCTTAAATTGCTCACTTGAAATAGTAGAATCTTCAAAAGTTTCTTCAGGCGAAAGATTTGCAGTCAGGTTAACTTTTGCCTCTTTTTTCTGTTGTTTTATCCCATTTTGTATTCCTTCATACAATTCGGAATAAGTCTTTTGAGGATTTGCTTTCTTCAAGTCCATTAGGAAAGTCTTGAAGACAGAAGCAGAAGGTTGAGAATTAAGAAATCCCTCGATCTCCCTTTCTTCTTTTAGAGAAGAAACGGTTTTCTTAAGACCTTCTAACTCTCTTGTTGCCTTGATTTTTTTCATATCCTCTTCTGAATAACTTGACTTATAATAGTCCAGCACATCAGTAGGATTTATTCCCAACTCTTTCAATTGACTGATGAATTCTGTCCCCTTTTCAAGATCCTTTACTTTTTCTTCAAGTTCCTTTCTTTGGGCGATCACCTCATCAAGACGAGATTTGGGAATACGCAACTCTTCCTTTTTTTCTTCTTCTTTTGGCTCTTCCTCATTTGAGAAACTGGAAGACGTCTCTTCTTCGGGAGTTTCCTCCAACGAAGCTTTTACTTCCTCTAAGTTTGCTTTGTCCATAGATTACATTTTTAAGAGTTTTGTCTCTATTTAATTAACGCTTTAAATTAGCGAACGACCTTTCACTTTTTAAAGAGGGTGTGTCCTCTTATCAAAAATTATCTTGATTCATTTATAATTTCTTCTATTTCGTTTAAGCAATCAGCATTAAATTGTAAAACCGCCTTCCTTCTTTCTAAATCAATAGCATTATTACAGGTCTGCAAGTCCCTTAATTGTTCAAGTTTGCCCTCTACAATCGCCATATACTCTTTCCAACCGGGATGATTGAGCAATCCTTCTAATGCTATCGCTTTACCATTTTCTTTTACCATATAAGAATTATTTTTTAATTCTTAATTTCTTTTTTTTATTCTTTTTCTTCTTTTTGGAAGCTACTACTTTAGAAGCAAAATCAGTTATTTGCTTTAAGGTCATCGTTTTGGCTATCCTGGCCGCATCCGAAGAATAAGAAGCAGGAGTCTCCCCTCTCTTGATTGAGAGAGCAATCCCAAAAAGTTTTTCCTGTTTTTTACTTTTACTTGGCATATCTTAGTTTGTTTAATAAATATTTTATATCGTAGGTATATTAGGCGAAGAAGGAGCCCTTGCTGTAGCCCTTGCCGTTGCCATCATCTGTTCTGGGGTTATGTTGCCCGAGCCCGGGGGCAAGACTTCCCGACCTGTTGGCATTCCTGTGGACGCTGTTAAAGATTGAGCCGGGAGCAGCGGGACTTCTTTAAAAAAATAATCTACATCAGAAAATCCAGTCAGTTCCAGCCACTTCTTATAAATCTTCATCAAGTCTACTTTTTGGACTGCCTGAGGGTCTTTTGAAATAATGGATAGAAAATCAAGCAGTTGTTTTTGTAAAAGGGCTTTGTCCTGGGAGGCAGTTTGGTCCGAGATAATTTCTACTTCAAACTCACCTTTTAATTCTTCAGGCGAAACCTCCAACCATTGAATTTCCTTTTCCGTTTCCTTATACTTAATTATCTTGTTGGTCGTGATATTCTCCTGATTTATCCTTAACAACTTCTGCCCCAGTTCCCTGAAACTTGCATTGAGGTTCTCCCGAATCAAAGATAACAAAACCATAACGTTCTTTTGCTGAATTGCTACCTCGGTGGCAAACTCAGCCCCTGGTAGACCCCTCATCAAGTTTGTCATCAAAGAACCTGTCTGAAACTCATCATCTATCTTTTTATAAAGGTATTCTATAGAATTCTTGACATCAGAAGTTTCAAGTACTCTTATGTCATTTGAAATATTCGTTGCCTTGATTATTCCACCTGGCCTTGCCACCAGGTCCATCGGATTTATATTCGCTCCCTTCCTGACGATATACATCTTTTGATTTACCAGGGTGATATTGTCTACCATCTGGTTTATAAGTAGATTCTTCGCTGTCAGGAGTTTCAAGGATTTAATCAAAGAACTAATACCATAAAACCTATTCTTCAAAGGCGGAAGGATAGGTCTAAAAACTACAAAAGGCAAGAAGCCATTTTCATTTTTTTCTTCTTTTAAGAAATACCAGTCGCTTTCCTGCCCCTTTTTCTTGACATAATACTCGGTGGTTTCTTTTGTCCACCTTTCCGCTATCTCCACCTTTTTGACCCCTTTCTTCTCTGTCTCTGTCTTACCCCCCAAATCGGTCAAGTCAGCGATAAGAAATTCCTTGAAACCCTCCAACTCCTTAAACTTCTCGTCATTCTTTATGTCGTCGTAATTTTTAATATATTTTACGATTACCGAAGGAGACTCTTGAATATTTCTATAATAATAATCAGTATAAAATTGGTCTAAGTTCAAAACTTCAAGCGCCGGGTCGTCATATTTTTCCTTTTTATCATCCACCCAATTCAACTTGAGCACCCCTGTGCCAAATAAAATGCCTTGTTTCACCCAAGTTATAATCTTCTCCCTGCCTTTCAATATCCACTCCCATTGACTCGTAAGAAACTTCTCCCACAAGTCCGCCGAGGGTGTTCCTTGCTTTTCCTTTGGCTTTACGCTTATCTGTTGCCTGAATCCGACCAAAAAGGCCGTAAAAAGCTCAACCGAAGAGAATAAAGATAATAAAGCCAAGTTTGAGGCGTAAGGATTGCCTGTTTCCATCGTGTCTGCCTCATAGAAGTCATAAATCTCCTTCCACTTAGCTCTCTCCCTTAAGGAATTGCTGTCGTAATAATCAAATTCCTGCGTGAATTGGTCTATTTTATTTGAATTTGTTTTTAATTGTTGTTCTTTTTTTTCTTTTTCCTTTGCCATAATATTTATTCTTCAAAATGAAAAGGATTTCTTTCGCTCTCCTTGCCGGGAGCCATCTCTTTATAAAGTTGCTCCATCGTAGTCGGCTTTGAAGCTAACTCCCACCTTTTCTTTGGTTCTTTTTTAATTATTTCTTCTTTATTAAAATTATAAACTGCTAAAGCCAATGCCATCACCCTGTCATCATGGTCGACTTGACTGATCAACTTCAGACTTGAACCTGTAAAATAATGCTGAAATCCCTTTAACTCATCTTTCAGCGCTTCCTCATCTGACAAATAAATCTGCTTTGTTTCTATCAAAATAGCAAGGTTCTTCAATAAATCCTCTCTTGAACTCTGATTGAAAACAAAAGGTTCAATGTTTATGCCCTGCGAAGATAACCTGTCAAAAATAGGATCTCCCAACCCTGTGCTGTCTATTCTTAAAATGTAGTTTTTAAAGTTTTTTAAGTCGGCTAATATCTTTGTTTCCTGATAAGTCCAATCCAATTGATTAAATCTATTTATTTCCTTTGTTTGTCCTGTTGCCACATCCAAAGCATAAAGAACCGTAAAATCTTGATATTTCCCCAAGTCCAATCCTAATTGATAAAACTTCTCTTCTTTTATTTCAAAAGAAATTGGATTGTATAAAACCTTATTTATACCCGTAAAGAACGAAGAAGCGTCTTCAAGAAACTCGCAAAGCAACTCTTGTCTAAAATAGGCATCCGGCATCTCTTTTCTCATCTTTTTTATCTGTTCTCTCGTAAATATCCCGCTTTCAAAGATATTCAGAAAAAAGGACTTCCATTCCTTTTCTCCCGCCTTTCCCTTCTGATATAGCTGGTAAAAGTGGGTTATTCCCTCAGGAGTGCCTATAAACCAACCTTCCCCTTGATTTGCTTCTATCACCGGCCTGACTATCTTCTCCCACACTTTATCCTTCCACCTAAGGGCTATTTTCTGGTATTCGTCAAA
>Ga0210051_1005618_pt1 | contig 11963 bp, 8 predicted proteins | sample CryGey092014_all_FD_185464 | JGI IMG/M metagenome (GOLD analysis project Ga0210051, IMG submission 185464) | Groundwater microbial communities from aquifer - Crystal Geyser CG23_combo_of_CG06-09_8/20/14_all (SPAdes) (version 2) | ecosystem: Environmental > Aquatic > Deep subsurface > Groundwater ...
ATTTTTCAAAAGAATTTATTGGCAAAATTAAATCTGAAATTCCAGAGCTTCCTACTCAAAGAAGAGAGCGTTTTAAAAAAGAGTATGGTTTATTGGATAAAGACGCTGAAATTTTCGTTTACAATAAAGATTTGGGAGAATATTTTGAAAAGGTGGTTTCTGAGTTTGAGTCGAATCTTTCCCGAGAAAAACTTTCGGGTTTAATTAAATTAGCCACAAATTATTTAATTACTGATTTGCAGGGGTTATTAAAAGGCGCCTCGGTTACTGAAGAAGATTTTCTTATCACACCAGAAAATTTCGCTGAATTTATTTCTTTAATTTACGAAGATAAGATATCAAGTAAGATGGCCAAAATGGTGCTTTTGGAGATGTTTAAAACCGGAGCCGATCCTTCAAATATCATTGAAGAAAAAGGGTTGGTTCAGATTACTGACGAAGCAGAAATTGAAAAAATTGTTAAAGATATTGTTTCCAATAACCCAAAGGTAATAGAGGATTATAAAAAAGGAAAAACCAACGCTTTTCAATATTTGATTGGCGAAATTATGATAAAAACTCGCGGCAAAGCCAATCCTCAATTAGTAAATAAACTCTTAAAACAGCTCTTGACAAAACAAAAATAAAGTAGTATTTTATTAGATTATTACAAACTCGCTCGTAAAAAAGGAGGTAAACTGATGTTCGGATTGATAAGGGAAGGAAGGTGGGAGGTTGAAGTGGATGAAAAAGGCAGGTTTCCATTACCTGCCAAAATAAGAGATGAATTCGAAGGGGAAGTCACTTGGGCAAGGGAGACAAAAGGTTTGATTGTCTTATACCCTACAAGAACTTGGAGACAGAAAGCAGTAAGTGCGAAAAACCCTCAAAAATTCCGGGAGACTTGGGAGCCATTCGATATGGAACTCGATAGCCAAGGACGGATAACCATCCCGCCCCATTTTAGAGAAGAATTGGGGCGTAAGGTACTTCTAAGGTCAATAAGAGGGTATCTTAAAGTTCGGGGGCTAAACGGAAAGAAAGAGCCAACTGAGAAAAAACAGCTACTAAATCCCAGAGAATTGAAACCTTTCCAGAGTTTTTTGAGGCAAAAGATTACCGGGACAAATGTAAGAAAGTCATTTATCTAGGTTCTGGAGGGAGAAAGGTAGCTGGGAGGTTTAAACCCGATGGCTTCTTTGATTTCACTGGCCAAGATGAGCATGGGATAATTGTCCCAATAGTAGCATCTTACGACAAGTTTTATCCCGGCGAGTAGGTATTGTTCATTAAGAAGAGGTAGACGAGGGGAAAAATCCTAAGTATTATTCCCCTCGTTTTTATTTTTCTAATTTGATTACTTACTCTTGACAAAAACAAAATAAGTAGTATACTAAGTTTTAGTAAGGAGGTGAAAACCATGCAAAAGATGCCTAAAAAGGGCGATATGGTGACGTTTCGCCGTCCGTTGAAAGATCCACAGGTCCGTATGGGAGAAGTAATCGAGACAGGTTTCAATGCGGTTGCTGTGGCAACGGGGATTAAGGGAACGACGGAAGAAACCAATCTTTTCATCCCTCTTAACCGGGTTTTCCAGGTTCGGTAAATAGACCGGACAATCAGGGGGCCAAGTAAAGAGAAATCAAAACTTGGCCCTTACTGTTTATCCAGAAAGTTTTTTACTAATTTTTCAGCTTCTTTGTGATTTTTTACCCAACAGATTCTTTTGTCTTTTTTAAACCAGGTCATTTGGCGTTTAGCATAATTTTGAAGTTCTTTTAAAGAATTTTCAATCATTTTTTTGTAATTTATTTTATCCTGTAAATATTGAGCTATTACTCGGTAATGAATTCCAAAATCTTCAATTTTTTTCCAGGATAATCCTAGTTTCTTTAATTTTTTTACTTCTTTAATTAATCCTTGTTTTAGCCATTTAAAAAATCTTTTTTTTATTAATTTTTTCAATTCTTCTTTTTCTTTTTTAATCCCAATCATTAAAACGGGATAGGGGAGAGGATTTTTTTTCAAAGCCGGCACCGGCCTTTTTGTTTTAATGACAACTTCTAAAGCCCTAATTAATCTCCTCCTGTTATTTCTATCAATTGTTTTGGCTCTTTGAGGGTCTAATTTTTTTAATTTTTTGAAAAGTTCTTCCGTTGCAATTAGTTCCAATTGTTTTCTTAATTTCCAATCGGGTTTAACTTCGGGGATTATAATTCCATCTACCACTGCCTGAATATAAAAGCCGGTGCCGCCGCATAAAATCGGAATTTTTCCCTTCTTGAAAATTTTATTGATTGATTTCAAAGCTAATTTTTTATATTGGACAACAGAAAATCTTCTTTTTGGACTGGCAATGTCTAAAAGATAATGGGGAATACCCCGCATTTCTTTTTTGGTTATTTTTCCAGTTCCGATATCCATTCCCTTATAAACCTGTCTTGAATCGGCCGAAATAACCTCGCCGTTGAATTTTTCCGCCAACTTAACCGCTAATTCCGATTTCCCCGAAGCAGTAGGCCCCAAAATAACGATTAATTTTTTCTTTTCGTTATTTCTTCTTTCCTTTATGTTTTTGACAATGAATTGATTTAAGATCCTCCATCTTTTTTCTTTTTCTCGATGCGGAACCGTATCTTTCATTTTTGCCGCTGCCGTCTCAGGCCTCGGCGAGAATTCTGAAATGTAGGCCATATCGAAATTGATTTCTTTGAAAAGCTTTACCGTGTTTTCAAATTGTGGTTTGCTTTCTCCCGGGAAGCCGACGATAATGTCGGTCGATAGGAAAATATCAGGAATCTTTTCCCTGATTTTTTTAACCAAAGTTTTGTATTGTTGAACGGTATAGGGTCGGTTCATCCTCTTTAAAATTTCATTATCCCCGGATTGAACGGGCAGATTAAGATAATGAGCAATTTTTTCAGACTCTGCCATAATGTTGATTAATTCATCGGAAAAGTTTTTTGGATTGGGGGAGGTGAATTTCAATCGGAAATCGCCGGGAATATCATTAATCATTTTTAGAAGTTTTGGGAAATTAATGGATTTTTTTGTGGTAGAGTTATAATCATTAACATTTTGGCCCAAAAGCCAAATTTCCTTAACACCTTCTTTTACCGCGTTTTTTACTTCTTTGATAATTTCTTTATGATTTCGGCAGACGAGGGGACCTCGGGTAAAAGGGACGACACAATAAGTGCAAAAGTTATTGCAGCCGTTAGAGATTGGGATATAAGCTACTGATGCCGTCTGGCATTTCGGCAGAATATTAATGTAATTTCTATTGCTCCAGATTTCGTCAAAAGTTTCTTTAAATTTTTCTTTATCTTTTTTTAAAATGCAGCCCGTGAGAATAATTTTTAATTTGGGATTCTCTTTTTTTAATCTGGTAAAATCTTTAATTTTACCGTAGATTCTATCTACCGCCGACTGTCTTACAGAGCACATATTAACCACGATTAAATCCGCCTTATTGATATTCGAAGCCGCTTTGTATCCTTTTTTCTCTAATGAAGCCGCAATTCTCTCTGAATCACTTTTATTCATTTGGCAGCCGAAAGTAATAATAAAATATTTCATAATGAAATGATTTTACAACAAAAAAACAGCCCCGTAAAGAAGCTGTTTTTTTATTCTCTGTCGCTATTTATTCCTCGGTTTCTTCAGAAGTTGCTTTTACTGCGCAAATGCCCGTTTCTATCCCCAGGGGTTCAAATAAACAGTAGTCCGATTCACAATCAGAAGCTTTCCAACAGCGTGTTCCTATAGGAGATAACTCTTTACACTCTCCTTCATAATCAACTTCTATACCTGCCAATCGTGCAAAACAACTATTGCTGTAAGTTTTGCCATTTACGCCGCAGACAGGATCCCATAGGGTAATACAGGCATTAGTAGTAGTTCCTTCAGTATTTCTTTCCTGTATTTTTTCCATAATTCTGTCTTGAATCTGGATAATTGTTTCTTTAGTTGAAGTACTCACTTTTTCTAATGTCGACGTACTTACTTTTTCCAGATTTTGTTCAAGTCTTTCCTGAATTTTCTCTTTATTAGCTTCAAGTTTATTCATCACTTCACCAAATCTTTCAAGATGCTGTTCTCTGGCTTCTTGTATTTTTTCAAAAGTTGTTGTCGATACCTGAGTTTGCAATTTTTCAAGAATTTGTTGGTGAAGAGTCTGCTGCTGGACGAATTTATCCAAAAACTTACCAACTTCAACATTTTCTTCGGCTTTTTCCTTTATTTTATCAGTGACCGTTTTAATTTCTTCTACACCCTTTTTATAATTCTCAATTCCTTTTTCGATAATTTTTTGGCTTTTCTTTTCCTCAACTAATTTCTTCAGTTCAATTAATTTCTCGTTACTAAATTTCTCTTTTAGCTTGGCTTTAGCAACCGCATTGAAGGTAAAAGTACTTTGAATGGTTCTGGCCCATTCTTTTAAGAAATAAAAGGGATTGCCGGGAAGAAGGCGAGGCTCCGAAATTCCCAAATCTTGAGCCGTAATTTCTTCGTCGGTGGTAGCATTATTAGTCCCTTCATTTTCTTGGGCCAGAGCAATTCCAATAAAGAGAACCAAAGATAATGCCGCAAGAATTACGAATAAGTTAGTTTTTAGCATATTTTTATTTAAAATATCCTTACTCGGCCTTTAATGAATTTCTTCTTTTTTCTCTTTCAAAAAATATCTCCATTGCTCCAGAAATTCGACGAAGATGGTAAATGGCATGTCAATCAAAGCGTTAAAGAAGGCGGCTACGGCGTTATATTGCTTCCACTTATTGGACAACCAGCGGCCCGTGCTGACAACCGGTAAAAACAGCACGTCAAAGAAAAATCCCAAGACATTACCGGGTTTTTCCTCTACTGTCAGTTCTTTTGACCTTTCTCTTACTGCCGTGCCGGCAAAGGCAATCAATGCCACTAACATAAGATTGATGAGAACCGAAGTTGGAGGAAATTTAGCCAACTCAAACACCCAAATCACAACTCCGAATGAAAGACTCGCTCCCAAAATATATATCAAGGCAATCAGCGTTTTTGTTATCGCCCCTCTTTTTTTGGGAACCTTTATTTCGTATGTGTCATTTTTTTCTCTTTGATAAATTATTTTCATTGTTTCCATAATTACGACATCCAAATTGCTTTTCGGGGGAAGACTGATGGTTAAAACCAAAATAAGCATTAAGAAAGTGGGGCCCAAGATGTCGACGACAATGGTTAGGGGGCCCATATACATTTTCAGTAGATATTGTGCCACCGGCCACTCTAAAATTATGATGGAAAAAACATTGGTTAAGAAAATGGAAAGGGTGGAATAAAAAGCCGCACGGTAAAGCCGTTTTTTTAAGGTGGTGTATCTTTTTGTATAGGCCTCTCTAACGAGGCCTTCCACCGTTTCGGGTGAAGCGATTTTCTTTTCAATCTCAAGAGGGTTTTCCTTGGATAGGATATCGCCTAAGAGTAAATAAGGGGTATCGTATCTTTCGCAGATTCTGTAAAATTTATCCCCTAAGCGGCAATTCATCTCTTTTGCCAAATCGTCGGAAATTATGTAGATATTATCAGTTATTTCCTGAAGTTGGCTTGGGGATAAATTAAACCATTCAGGATATCGTCTTTTTAAAAGATGATAGCAGATTATCGCCGAATCCAGTTTAAATAAAGCCCGCTGAACGGCAATATAGATTTGGGTATTTTTTTCTTCTTCATTCATTCCTCCTATTACCAGAACTCCCTGATTCAGTTTTATTCTCTCTTGCATTAAATCCGTCATATATTCCATTAACGCCCGCTCCCGCTGAAGGGGAGAAACAATTTCCTCGATCTCGCAGGCAGCTACGTCCATCAACCAGTTATATGTCTGCATTTTTCTTCTTTCTGAAACATTGATAGGCCTGTTCTCGGAAATATAAAGATATTTTTCTATTGATTTTTGGACAACTCCGATTTTGGATTCTTCAATCCTGTCATTGGGAAAATGGCCGCCCCTTATTAATTCCAAAATCAGAGGTTCGGTAACTGTTTTGCTGTCTTTTGTTAAAACCAATCTTCGTTTTAACATTCTGCTGATGGCGCCTCGACGCATCAAATGTTCTTCTCTCCAATCGACGACTCCTCTTATTTTTTCGTAAAAAGCAGCGACTTTAGACGCCACCTCGTCAACGTGGATAGTAGTCGTGCCTTCCGGCGCTTGCTGGGACTGGTGCCAGCTTTGATATTTTTGAATTAATTTTTGAGTTGCTTGAGAAATTACGGGCATAGATTATTTTATTTTAGCTAAAAATTTATTTAATTGCATTAAACCAATGTCGCCTTTATTTCTTTCCCTTACCCTAACTTGTTTTGTTTTCATTTCTTCGTCGCCAACCACCAAAAAATAGGGGATTTTTTGGATTTCTCCGTTTCTCACTTTCTTTGAAACGGTTTCATTTTCATTTTTAACCTCTACCCTAAAACCGGCAGTGGAGAGTTCTTTTCCGACTTGATTTGCGTATTTTTCATGTTTTTTTCCAATGGGGATTATCCAAATCTGAACCGGAGCCAGCCAGAAAGGAAAGGATCCCGAATAATGTTCAATTAGTACTCCGATAAACCTTTCAAGAGAGCCCAAGAGAGCGCGATGAATCATAAAGGGTCTTTGTCTTTTACCTTTTTCATTAATATAAGTCAAATCAAACCTTTCCGGTAGATTGAAATCAACTTGAACGGTTGTGCACTGCCAGGGTCTTCCCAGAGAATCCTTGATTTTAATATCAATTTTAGGACCGTAGAATACTCCGCCACCCGGATCAACTTGCCATTTTAATTTTAGTTTTTGAAGCACATATTTTAAAACATTAGTGGCTTTTCCCCATTCCTTTAAATTACCTGCATATTTTTCCGGCATGGTAGAAAGATAAATTTCGTAATCTTTAAAACCAAAGGTTTTAAGCATTTTAAAACCGGCTTTTAAAAGATTGGTTATCTCTTGAGAAAGTTGTTCTGGAGTGCAAAAAATATGAGCATCGTCTTGGGTAAAACCCCGAACCCTGGTTAACCCATGCAAAACTCCCGATTTCTCATAACGATAAACTGTCCCCAGTTCAGCATATTTTAGAGGTAAATCTTTGTAAGAACGAATTTTTGATTGATAGATCTTGACATGAAAAGGGCAATTCATTGGTTTCAATAAATATTTCTCTCCTTCAATATCGATAGGAGAGTATATATTTTCTCGGTACAATTCCCAATGGCCAGAAGTTTGCCAGAGTGATATTTTTCCAATATGGGGAGTGGTGACCCATTGGTATCCTTGAGAAAGCAATTCTTCGTATAAATAATTTTCAATAATTTTCCTCAAAATCGTTCCTTTTGGTTGCCAGATTGGCAGACCCGCGCCAACTTCTTCATCAAACAGAAAGAGGTTTAATTTTTCTCCCAAAACCCGATGATCTCTTTTTTCTGCTTCCGATTCTTTAAAAAGATGGTCTTGCAATTCTTTTTTAGTTTTGAAAGCGATGCCATAAATCCTGGTCAGCATTGCGTTTTTTTCAGAGCCCTTCCAATAAGCGCCGGCAATTTTAGTCAACTCAAAAGCATCAGGGTTAATTTCTTTAGTAGATTTCACATGCGGTCCTTTGCATAAATCAATAAATTTCCCACTTTCATAAATGGTCGCCTTTACGCCAGGTAATTCATTAATTAGTTCCAATTTATAAAGTTGATTTTTGAATATCCTTTTTGCTTCCGACTGGGTAATAATTTTCTTTTTAAAGACAATGTTTTGTTTTATAATTTCCTTCATTTTCTTTTCAATTTTTGGCAAGTTTTCCGGAGTAAAGGTTTTTGGCAGTTCAAAATCGTAGTAAAACCCGTTTTCAATCGCAGGTCCAATACCAAATTTGGTTCCGGGATATAATTCCTGAACCGCAACAGCTAAAATATGAGCCAAAGAATGACGAATAGTGTCGATTTGCATAATCTTAATTTTAAATGCTAAATGATAAATTTAAAATTGGAAATTCGTTACGATTCTACTATTTCTTCAATTTCCTCACAGATTATTTTAGGCACGCCGTCCCTGGAATCCAACCTGCCGGAAACCATAACGATTTTATTTTCTTGAAAAATGGCAGGATTTTTTTCAATAACGCCGGGGAAAACAATCACTTCAATTTTACTGCTTAAATCTTCAACGTTAATAAAGAGCATTGGTTGGCCGGTCCTCGTAATTATTTTTTTGATATTAGAGATAATCCCGCCAATTTTAACTTTAATATTTCGTTTAAAGTTGCCATTTGGAATTTTTGATATAGAGATAACTTTTTTTGCCAAAACTTTTTCAAAACCATTTAACGGATGAGAACTGACAAACAGCCCTAACAGTTCTTTTTCCCAAGTCAACCTTTCTTTTTCTGAGGCCGGAGTAGCGGCAGTTAAATTAATTTTATTGTTAAAACCCATTCCGTCAAACAGTCCTTCTTGGCCGTTGGTTTTTGTTTTTTGGTTTTCTCTGGAATATTCTAAAAGCTTCTCTAAATTGGATAATAACTGGTTTCTCTCCGCCATTTTATCAAAAACACCGGCCCTGATTAGACTCTCTAAGGATTTCTTATTAAGGTCTCTGGAATTAATTCTGGAAATAAAATTCTCAATTGAATCATAGGGGCCCTTTGCTTTTCTTTCATTAACTATTACTTCCACAATATTAGAACCCACGTTTTTAATTGCCGATAAGCCGAAACGGATTTGGTTCTTTTCGGGAACTACGCTGAAAAAGGTAAAGCTTTCGTTTATGTCGGGCGGCAAAACGACAAGACCCATCTTTTTACATTCTTCGATCAGGATGGCAATTCTTTCCACGTCGTTTCTTTCTGAAGTCAGAAGGGACGACATAAATTCTGCAGTGTAGTGGGCTTTCAAGTAGGCTGTCTGATAGGCAATCATAGCATAGGCTGTAGCATGCGACCTGTTAAAAGAATAACTGGCAAAAGGTTCAATCCAATACCAGATTTGCTGGGCGATATCTTCTCTTATTTCATTTTTTTTCATTCCTTTAATGAATTTTTCCTTCTGGGACATCAAAAGTTTTCTTATTTTTTTGCCGATTGCTTTTCTTAAGACGTCGGCTTCAGCCAGAGTAAATCCTGCCATATCTTTGGCAATCTGCATAATTTGTTCTTGGTAGACGGGAATTCCGTAAGTTTTTTCTAAAATCGGCTTTAGTTTTGGATGAAAATATTCAACTCTTTGCTTTTTATTTTTTCTGGCAATGTAATCAGGAATCAATTGGATGGGACCGGGTCGATAAAGAGCAACCATGGCAATAATATCTTCAAATTCGGTTGGTTTTAATTGTTTTAAATATCGTTGCATTCCCCCTGATTCCAATTGGAACACGCCTACCGTTTCTCCCTTTTGTAAAAGCCTATAAACCCTTTTGTCGTCAGAGGGAATATCTTCAATATTAATATTAGTTCCATAAATTGCATAAATTCGAGACAGAGTATCCTCAATAATGGTTAAATTCTTTAATCCTAAAAAGTCCATTTTTAAAAGACCCAAGTCTTCAATTGAATGCATTTCATACTGGGTGACAATAGCTTGGTCGTCTTGGGTCGGATGTTGGAGAGGAACCACTTCGTCCAGGGGAGTGTCGGAAATTACCACGCCGCAGGCATGAGTTGAAGCATGCCTGGCTACTCCTTCTAATTTTTTGGCGGCGTCAATTAATTTGCGCGCCTGCTGGTCCGATTCGTATAAAGAACGAAATTCTGTCACCCGTTTCATGGTTTCGTCCAAAGTCATACCAAAAGGAATCATTTTAGCCACTCGGTCGCAATAGGCATAAGCATATTCCATGGCCCTTCCCACATCTCTGACTGCGGCTCTGGCAGCCATGGTGCCGAAAGTAATAATTTGGGCTACTCTATCTTTGCCATATTTTTGGGCGACATAATGAATAACTTCATCTCTTCTTCTATCGGTGAAATCAAGGTCAATATCAGGAAGCGAGGCTCCCCGTCCAGGGTTCAAAAATCTCTCGAAAAGTAAATTATATTTTAAAGGGTCGACATTGGTAATATTTAGCAAATAAGCCACCAAAGACCCTCCGACCGAGCCCCTGCCTGGGCCAACAACAATTCGATTGCTTTTCGCCCAATTGACAAAATCCTGGACAATCAAAAAATAAGAAGCAAACCCGGTTTGTTTAATTACGGAGAGCTCATATTTTAATCTATCAAGAGTTTCTTTGTTTGGTTTTTCTCCAAATTTCGCCTCTAATCCTTTTTGGCAAAGTTTTTCTAAATATTCTTCCGGCGTTTCTCCGCTTGGCACGGCAAATTGGGGAAGTTTAATCTTGCCCAGCTCAAATTGAAAATTGCAAAGATCTGCGATTTTTTGGGTATTCTCAATTGCCTCTGGCAGGTCTTTAAAATCTTCAATCATTTTTTCTTTGCTCCTCATTGAAAAGTCATCGGCTTTTAAAGTTAATCTTTCAGGATCATTGGGGTCAGAGCCCGTATTAATCAGCATTAAAATATCTTGAGCTTCGGCATCCTCAGATTTTAAATAATGAACGTCGTTGGTGGCAACCAGGGGGATGTCTAATTTTTTGGAAATTGATATTAGTCCTTTGTTTGCGGTTTTCTGCTCGCTGGAATTCGGATGGTACTGGATCTCTAAATAAAAATTATCCTTCCCGAAAATTTCTTGATATTTCCAAGCTGTTTTTTCAGCCTCATCCATTTTTTTTGCCAGGATTAATTTGGGAATTTTTCCTGACAAGCAGCCAGAAAATCCGATAAGCCCTTTTGAATGTTGGGCTAACAATTCTTCATCAATTCTCGGTTTATAATAAAAGCCCTCTAATTGGGCCCTTGTTATAAGTTTGACCAGGTTTTTGTAACCTTCATCGTTTTTAACGAGCAAAAGCAAGTGGTATCTTTTGTCATCAATATTGGGCCTTTTGTCAAGCATCTTTTCAAGAGCCATATAAAGCTCCGCGCCAAAAATCGGTTTTATGCCTCTTTCTACCGCTTTTTTATAAAACTCCACGGCTCCGTAAATATTTCCGTGGTCGGTTAGAGCAACAGCATCCATCCCCAGTTCTTTTACATAATCTAAAAGTTCATCGATTTTTGGTAAGCCATCGAGCAATGAATAATGAGAGTGGACATGTAAATGGGTGAATTTCATGAAATTTTTTCTTTACATCTCAATCCCTCCAATTTGACTTCTCCTTTAATGACGGCGTCTTTTAAAACCAAAAAATCATTAATATCGGTATTTGTCAGATTGAGAAATCCTCCGATAGTCGCTTTCTGAAAACTTATTAAACCATCAATATATGCTTCCTCAAAGTCAACCGATTCTTTCACTTTCGTTTCTTGGAAATAGACATCGCCCCTGATAATTCCCGTTGTGCTTTTTGAGTCTTGAATTACTATTTTTTTAGAGTTTACGTTGCCTTTAATATCCGCTTTATTTAAACTCAGAAAACCCTTTATTTTTGCTTCTTCCAAGTTGACATTTTTTTCTACAATGATTCCTATTAAATTTAAAACCTCTCCTATTGATGCTCCGCGGCAGTTTAGTTCTCCCTTAATAGTTCCTTCGCCCAAATACAGGGAAGTATTAATTGTTGCTCCTTCAAAATTTAAATTTCCGTTGATAACCGCCCTGCTAAAATAAGCCGGACCCAAAATCTTCGCCCCTGCAAAGGTAAGACCGGTATTTATAGTTCTATCGGAGAGATTAATTTCCTGAATTATTTTATTGCTAAAATTTGCTTCTCTGTTTTCTTCAGAAGCTGTTTCCAGTTCTTTTTCAATGTCTTTTGAGGTCAATATTTCTTCTGAGATATTAGGCATAGATATAAGAAAGTTTAATAATTATTATACACCCGAGCCGCAGCGAAGGGTGAAGAAGAGGACGAAGTCCTCTTCGCCTGCTACCATTACCTCATTATATAAGAAGTCTCTAGAAAAGGGAAGATATAG
>Ga0210051_1005620_pt1 | contig 11960 bp, 15 predicted proteins | sample CryGey092014_all_FD_185464 | JGI IMG/M metagenome (GOLD analysis project Ga0210051, IMG submission 185464) | Groundwater microbial communities from aquifer - Crystal Geyser CG23_combo_of_CG06-09_8/20/14_all (SPAdes) (version 2) | ecosystem: Environmental > Aquatic > Deep subsurface > Groundwater...
ATTTAACTCTTCAGAATGAAAAATCTCTGGGATTTTTTCCCTTACTTTCATTTGGGCAATTTTCTGGAGCTCTTCGTATTCTTTCTTTAATTTTTTCAGCCCTTCTTCAGTTAAATAAAATTTTTCAGTAGGAGATGGCATATAATTTGTTTGAGCAAGGCTATTTGCCTGCCACTATTCTATTCTAGCTTTTCGAAATAGTTTGTCAAGAGTGGTTAGAAATTTAAACAAAATTTTTTATTTAGTTTGTTTTCTAAAGACTTTTTCCTTAACAGTTTAGTTTATTACTTTCAGATAGGTTGTCAAGATAGTTTAATTTTGTAAAATTTTGATTTAAAATGAATTAAGATGAAAACTTTTATTATTCTGACTTCTCAGGTTGAGTATCTGGCAAAAAGAATTAAAAGAAAATTAAAGGATTTTGAAATTATTTTCCCTGATTTAAGTAGGGATGGAAAAAGATATTTTCCTGATGGAGAGGTTTACATGAAAATTTTAAAAGCTGGAAAATTAAAAAATGAAAGAGTGATTGTTTTGCATTCAGGGGCGCCGAAACCAAATGAGGGATTAATAGAATTGGAAATGATTTTACAAATTTTAAAAGACAATCAGATAAGACCTGAGGTCTTTTTCACTTATTTCCCTTATGGAATGCAAGATGAAATTTTTGAAAAAGGTGAGACAAATGTTGCTGAAAATTTAATTAAAAAGCTGATAAATTATTACAAAGTTAAAAAAATTTATCTAATCGATCCTCATTTCGGAGGAAGAAAATGGGTAGAAAAATATCCCATAATTTCTATCTCAGCAGTTCCTATTTTAATTGAAAAAGCCAAAGAGGATTTTGGTAAAAATATTTTGTTTCTTTCGCCAGATATTGGTGGTCAAAGACGAACTAAAATTTCGGGAGTGAAAAAAGAAAGATTAAATTCTTATCGAGTAAAAATGATTTCTCCAAAATTAAATTTAAAAGGGAAAATAATTGGGATAATAGATGATATAATTAAAACTGGCGGTACTCTTTTGAAATTTCGGGAAATTGCTAAAAAATCTGGAGCTAAAAAGGTTATTGCTTTAATTACTCACGGAGTAATGCCAGTTGGTATTTCAAAAATCAAGAGAAAATATTCAAAACTCTATTTAACGAATACAATAGAGCAAAGAGACTACAACCCGCCCACCGCATCCTCCCGCTCGCGAAGCGAGCGGGCCCCTACAAATATTGATATAACTAATTTAATTTTAAATACTATTTCTAAATATGGTTGAAATTGATGGAGCTTTCGGCTCCGGCGGGGGCCAAATATTAAGGACAGCTACAGCTTTGGCAGTAGTAACTAAGAAGCCTTGCCACGTATTTAACATAAGAGCTAAGCGTCCTAAACCAGGTTTAATGCCTCAACACCTTTTGGGGATTCAAGCCTTAGCCAAACTTTGTAATGGTTCCTTAGAAGGAGATGATTTAGGTTCTAAAGAAATTAAATTCTATCCTGAGGAGACTTACAGAGATCGGATCTCTGTTAATATTCCAACAGCTGGGAGTATTACCTTAGTTCTCCAAACTTTAATCCCACCGGCTTTGTTTGCGCCGGAACCTGTAAAAATCACTTTTGATGGCGGAGCAACTGATACTTTTTTCTCGCCAAGCATCGATCACTTTCGATATGTTTTTCTAAAAATTTTAGAAATGATGGGCGCCAAAGTTGAAATTAATATTTTAAGACGGGGTTATTATCCAGAAGGTGGAGCAAAAGTAGAAGTTACAATTTCCCCTTCAAAATTAAAAAACCTCAATTTAACTGAAAGAGGTTCATTGAAAAGTATTACGGTAATTTCTGGAGCTTCAAATTTTTTAAAAGAAAAAAAAGTAGCTGAACGACAAATTGCTGGAGTGAGAGAAATTTTGGGGAAATTAAAATTGCCAACAGAAGAAAAAGTAGAATACTATGATACCTGCTGTCCGGGAAGTCAAATTTGTTTAATTGCTGAGTTCGAAAATACAATGATTGGGGCTGACAACCTTGGGAAATTAGGGAAAAGAGCTGAAGATGTCGGAAAAGAGGCAGCTTTAGAATTATTAAAAGAACAAAAATCTGAAACTTGTTTAGACAAACATTTAGCTGACCAAATACTTCCATTTTTTGCCATGGCAAAAAATTGTAGTCGAGTAACCGTATCCGAAATCACCAATCATTGCAAAACCAACATCTGGGTAATTGAGAAATTTATTGAAGGGAAGTTTGAAATAAAAGGAAACTTGATTAGCTGGCACTCTTATTCACGATAAAGCCGTTGAAGGCCGACTTTTTTAGCAAGAGAAATTGCTTCTTGATATTCTCCTTCAGTAATTCTCCTCGAAAGTTCAGGATATTCAAAAGCCTTCCAAGTACTAAAACCCCCTCTTCACCAAAATGAGGATGGTAAGCTGAAACCATCGGTAATTCGCCGAGTTGGCAAAAACCTTGCTCCCCTTTTAATCGATTAACCTGGCATTTTCTGGGACAAATTTCACAATTAGGGGCCCGTTCGCGAAGCGAACGGGAGGACGCGGTGGGCGGGTTGTAGTCTAAAATCCTAAAGAGTTTTTTAATCCTTTTTTCTAAATCCTCTTTTTTAAAATTAAGATAGCTCGGGTACATCTTCTTTTATACCAAAACCGCCCCATAGGGGGCGGTTTTGGATTCGTCCAATTAGATTATCTTTGGAATTGACTTCTCCTTTTTGACCAGCAATCTCGGCAATAAATTGGTCTATCAGGAGAGGGCTCAAATGGAAGTTCGGTGATTTTTGTTCCGCAATCAGCACATGCCCAATCTCCTTGAATCATCTGACGAGGAGGAAAATCTCCTTTAGGACGATCAAATTTTTTGAAGGCCATACTAAATCTACGAATTACGAATTTTTACGAATATACGAATGGGATAATTTATTCTTTTATTAGTATTGGTTAGTAATTCGTAGAAAAATAATAAAAAGCGACCTTTTCTCCGAAGCCGCTGTACGAATCTACGAATTTACGGCTTCGGCTACGAATCTAAGTCGCTGTACTTAATTTGGCCCTCGGTTTTTATTTCTAAAAACGAAAGTTCAATTTAAGATAATACGACTTATTCGGCTAATCCTATTATATACCTATCCCAATTAACATGTCAAGTGGAAAAGGCCGATGACTTTTTTACCTCGATTTTTGGCATCATTAAAAGTTTCAACTGCCTTTCCGGTTTTCTCAATTATTAATTCAATCCCTTGCGATAAAATCTCTTCTTTTGTTTTCTCTAAAACTTCAGCAATGCCTGCCTCACCAGTACCAATAACAATAGTTTCGGGATTTTGATCAATTGCTCGCTTAATATCTTCAACATCAATTACATGGCTTTCTCCTCTCCACCAAGACAAAACTTCCAACCCAGAAGGGCTAGGCTCGCCTCTGGCGGCACCGCTCCAGCGAACCTCAACATCGTGATTATAAGTTTTCCCCGAAATTGTGATGGAACCAAAATGATATTTCTCAATCATACCGAAACCGGCGTACGAATTTACGAATCTATGGTTTCGGCTACGAATTATTTTATTCGTAATTCGTTTAGATTCGTAATTCGTAGGGTTATTTTATAAATTCAATGGCTTCAGCCCTTGAAACCCGGGGCGGAGCCGAGGGTTTTTCAGCCGGGTAGCCAACTGGCATAATTACAATTGATCGCAAATTTTCTGGTAAATCTAAAATTTTTGAAACTTCTTTTTCTTCAAAAGCGCCCACCCAGCAACTACCAAGGCCTTCATTATGGGCTACTAACATTAGATTTTGAATAGAAGCCGAAACGTCACAAATCGAGTAAAGATTTTTTCCTCTTTCTCTGTATTTGAAAGCAATTTTATCGTCTGTACAACCGATAATTACTAAAGGGGCTTTTGCAATAAAATTTTGTCCAAAAGCCGCTTCAGCTAATTTTTCTTTAATTTTCTGATTAAAAACAAAATTAAACTTTCTGGCCTGCAAATTTCCTGCTGAGGGCGCCCAAATTAAGGCTTCAATCAATTTATCAACAATTTCCTCGGGAATTTCTTTTTTCTGAAATTCCCGAATACTCCGCCGATTTTTAATGATTTCTAAGATGCTCATAGTATGGTGTGTAATTCAATGAGTGTTTTACGCAGATTAACGCTGATCCGCTCGCTTCACTCGCGGGGCGGCTGGAAGGATTTTTAAAATTAGTTGGCTTTATTGAAGTCGCCTAACGCTGATTTACGCTGAAATATAAATAAGCTAGAATAGGGTTTTTTGACGAGAAACAACTTTTTGTTCGCCTTTAGAGAAAATCCTGATTTTTCCGTAAACTCCGTCAAAACCTGGCTCAATGTTAACTTTTCCTTCCCTGACTCGGGTTATACCTTCGGCAATTTCTGGCAAGGTGACTTTTTCTAAATCTTCTCTTGAGACATTCAAGAGAATATTAAATTCTGAATCGAATTTTTCAATTAAATTTTTGTATTCTTCTTCAACTTGTTTTGTTCCTACCATTACTCCTAAGGCATCAGCAATGATTTCTGCTAAAGGAACTAAGCTTTTGAAAGGAATAGCATAGGTGCCTTTTAGGAGGGTGGTGGGCGGGTTGTAGTCTGGTTTAAAGCCTTCTGGTCTATCAGAGAGCTGTTCAACTCTATTTAAAACCCCGATGGTTAAGGGTCTTCCGCAATTTGGACAAATTCCATTGTATTTTTTTGATTCTGTCGGACTTAAAGAAATTTCACAAAGGCGATGACCATCGTAATGATACTTTCCTTCTTCTGGAAAGAATTCAATTGTATATAAAAATTTTTGTGGGTCTTTTGATTTTATGGCTTCTATTATCGCCGGGTAACTGATTTCCGTATCAAAAACATTTGCCTCCCGGCCAATGTGCCTCGCTGAATGGGCATCGCTGTTGCTTATTAAAGTTATTTTTCGACCATCGGGCATTCGCCAGAGCATTTTAGGATCCGCCGATAATCCTGTTTCGCCGGCAAAAATGTATTTAGAATATTCTTCAAAACACTCTTCAACAGAATCAAAACCGGATTTAGAACCGAATAAAGAAAACCAGGGGGTCATCAAATGCGCGGGGACCACCAAACAATCTTCCGAAACACTTAAAACAATTTTGGCCAATTCTTTAGCGTCTAAGCCCAAAATCGGCCTGCCATCGGATTTTAAATTCCCAATCCAACTTAAATGGGTGTTAATTTTTTCAACAATTTCGAAAGAAGGAGCGAAAATTATAATATGGATTTTTCTGACTTTTCCTCCTTTTGAATAAATACAACTAATTTCAGCAGTTAAAATAAACCTTGTTTCACTATTTAAATTTTTTAATTTAAAAAGCCCGGTCTCTGCCGGCTCTAATTTCTCTTTTAAATTTTCCAACCATTCGGGGTGGGTAAAATCTCCTGTACCCAAAATTTTAATTCCTTTAATTTTTGCCCATTTATCAAGATTTTCGAGATCCATGTCTTTGGAAGTCGCCCGGGAATATTTCGAATGAATATGAAAATCAGCAATGAATTGCATACTATCTTTTTTATAACATTTAGTTTTTAAAAAGAAAATAAGAGGCTAGTTGTTATAACCAGCCTCTTGAAATTTGGTGCTGTTTATTTATCGCGTTTTAGTTACTCTCTCACAATGAAGACAAGGAATTTCTAATTTGGGTTCTTTTTTCTTCCAGTATCCCATAATCCGCGGCCAACAAAATAACACTCCACACAACTGGCAGACATTAAAGGAAACACCATTATTAATCGCCCTCCTTAATGAATCGAGGGCTGGTCTAATCTTTTTGAGAACATCTTCGGCCGATTTAATTCTGCCTTTTATATTATTCTCTTCCGGAGGTATGTCTCCTTTATCCCATCCTTCTTTCGACGGCATGGGCATTTCTTTTAGTCGCATCAATTCTTGAGAAGTTTCCTCTTCGCGAGTAGTAAGAACGGCTACGGCAATTACCATTAAGTTAGAATTTTGAACTGTCGTCGCTATTGTTGACGTGCTCTCCATTTCTCTCCTTTCTTTTTAAAATTTTAGTTTGAAGAACAAGAAAGAGCTATAAATATTAAAAATTATATAATCACCTCTTTTCTAAAAAGATTTTGATTATTTAATTTAGCAAATTTTCCCCTTCAAGTCAACTCTGACAAATAGGGTTTTCCACAATAGGGTTTTAGATACTTTTGATAAATAAATAAAAGGTTTCAAATAAAATTCCTAAAATGAAGAGAATACAAAAAGAATAAATCAAGGGGTTAAATTTTTTCTCTTTGAATTTAAGGAAATTCCGATATATAAAGACGATAATTATTCCTTCAATTCCCAGCATGATTGCTCCGATAAAACCAATAACTTGAATATATTCCCTGAGGCCAGTAAAAAATAAAGACAAAGGTAAAAAACAGGAGATTCCCCAAGAAATATTTTTTGATAAACCAAAATCATACCATAGGGTCTTCTTGAGGGCTAATCCCAGAGTGATAAAGGAGGTAAAGGTGGTAATAAATCCAAAAATAAATCCTAATTTTAAAATATTATCTCCGACTGCCTGAATAAAACCAGAGATTGCCTCTTTAGAAGTTAGGGGTCCTGAAACTCCTAAAATAATAAAAATAAAAAATAAGTAAGTAAGGGTAGATAAACTAATTCCAGTAATAATGACTTTCTTTAATAGTTTTATATTTGGGAAAAGCATTTCTTTAATTTCTGGAATCACTGTTGAGCCCCATAAAGAAAATAAAATTACTCCGTAAGGAAAAGTAAAAAATTTCCAATCTAAATTAGAAAGATAATTTAAGTTAATAAAGGGGAGGGCTTTAACAAGAAAGATAATTAAAATTGCAAAAAATATTAAAAGTAAAGTTAACTCAATTTGAGAGATAGTTCTTATCCCCTTGAAAATTAAAAAAGCCCCGAAGCTAAAAAAAATCAGGGTCCAGAAAATTGGACCCCCGCCAAAAAAATTTGAGAAATAAAGTTGTAAAAACTTGCCACCAACAATTAAATAAGCCAAGAGGGCCCCCGAGATCGCCAAGCCTAAAATAAAAAGGGAGATTTTTCCCCATTTTGGCCCTAGGTACTCAGCAGCATAACCAGGCAGACGATGAAGCCCTTTAGTGCCGGCCGCAATTTCTCCAAAAAAAAGATGAATAAAAATTACAGCCGAAGTTATTAAAATAAAATAACCTAAAACAACAAAAAAACCGGCCTTTGAAGCAACATAGGGTAAGCCAAAAATTCCTACCCCAATGATTGTGCCTACAAAAACCGCCAGGGCTTTTGAAAACTTGAAAAAATCCTTCATATCTAAATCTCAGTATCTGTTGGTGGTGATTTTTGAATGGCTTTTTCTTCTAATATTCTCAAACCAGCTAAAATTCCCAAAGCCAAAAAAGTAGCAAAAATTGCCGGTAAATATAGTTTAGTTCCCACTGCTACTCCAATTGCTGCCACCACCCAGAGACCAGCTGCGGTAGTTAATCCTTCAACCCGAAATTGGCGGAAAATTATTAAACCTGCTCCAATAAAACCAATTCCTAAAACTATCTGTCCAACTATTCGGCCGGGATCAAAAGTTACTCCGGGTTTTCCAAGCCAACTAGTGAAAGCTTCAAGGGAAATTATGGTAAAAAGAGCTGCTCCCAGACAAACCAGAGAATGAGTTCTTAAACCAGCTGCTCTTTTCTTATATTCTCTTTCTAATCCAATTAAAGCTCCTAAAAGAGCGGCCAGAACCAACTGACCGATGATTTGAATCTCCATAAAAAATATAATCCGAATATCATCCGAATATCATCCGAATATCATCCGAATTGTATCCGAATGATCCGAATAATTTATTCAATAAATAAACTCTACTCCATTCGTAAATTCGGGTTTCATTCGTAGGTTCGGATTATTTATAGTTTATAAACTGAGTAGCCCTCTCTTATTTTTTCATTAACTTTTAAACCAATCGATTCTCCAGCTTTAGCTTCTTGAACCTTCTGGTGTTCAACCTCCATTGAATCAACTGTTTGGGTAAAATCAGTTGCCCCACCAACAATTCGAATAGTATCACCCACTTTTAAAGTATCAGAAAGTTCAATAACCGCTACTCCGATTTTGCCAAAATAATGGGTGATTTTTCCAATTAATTTTCCTTCTTGAATTTCTTCGGCCATATTTTTTATTTAAAAATTAATTTAATTTTTAATAGATTCGACCTTTAGGGGCCCATTCGCCTTCGGTGAATGGGAGGACGAGGTGGGCGGGTTGTAGTCTTTTTTATTAATTTGATTAATTTTTCAACCAACTTTTTAGGATCTTTTTCATAAACAATTTTCTTTACTCCTCGGTAGGGACCGGTGGCAATCTTCTTTATTTTATCTGCTGTTCCCCCTGACCCTTCTAAAACCCCAATTGGTTTTTGAATTTCAAAAGCAGTGGCAAATTCGTGCAAGGTTCCCATTCTACCACAAATAATAATTACTCCATCTACTGATTTTGTCATAATAACATTTCTACCAACATAATCAGCTCCGGTATACACCATAATGTCAAAGGGGTCTAATGGAAGTTTGTAGGTTTTCAAATGGGCAGCTTCAGAGGTTGCTGGAGAAAAACCAACCGAAAATCCATTGGCTTCTTTGCAACCTAAGGCGGAAAAATAAGGAATTCCGGTTGTTGCTCCAGTAACCAAAATACATTTTTGGCGAGCAATCTCTTTGCCAACTTCTTTAGCTAATTTTGCCGCATTTTTGGCACAGTGGCCAATTTGAGCAGCACCAGAAACGGCAATTTTGTACTTCATGAGTTTATTTTAGCAAATTGAAATTATTTTGACTATTGGTGTCCCCAGTAGGAATTGAACCTACACTTTTTGGCTCCGGAGGCCAATGTTTTATCCATTAAACTATGGGGACATATTTATTTTCTGGCAATAAGAAAAATATTAGTATGATATCTTGAAGTTCCCTTGGTAGTTCCAAGTTCTTGGATTTTAAAACCTACTTCTTCCACTAAATTTTTAAGTTCCCTTTTTGTAAAACAATGTAAATATCTTTGACAAATTTTTCTCCAGGGATAAAAAATATCTTTAAAATCTAATGTCGATTTACCAAGTATTTTTAAAATGGTATACTTTATCATCTTCCATAAAATATCTCTCCTCCATAAATTCCAAACAAGAATTATTAAAAGTCCTCCTGGTTTTAAAACTCTTTTTACTTCTTTTAAAAATCTTATACGAAATTCTTCTGAGGGCATATGGTGAAATACAGCAATGCTATAAACCTTATCAAAATAATTATTAGGAAATGGCAAATTTAAGGCATTAGCTATATGAAATTTCGCTTGGGGATACTTTTCTTTAGCAATCTTAATTAATTCTGCAGAATTGTCTATTCCAAAATAATCAACCTCCTTTTCTTCAAAAAGAGGAAAATATCGACCATTACCGCAACCTAAATCTAAAACTTTTTCTCCAAAAATTAAATAATCGTCGAATAAAAATCTTGTTTCCCCCCATATTTCTTCTCTCTTGTTTGAAAATTCTCTGGCAATAAGGTTATAATCTTGGCGAGTCTTCTCTAATAAATATTCAGCATATTTTCTATCCATGAATATAAACGAAATTTTAATTCAAGATTTAATCAAAAGCCGGGTAAAAACCCAGGTGGATTTAGCTTCTTTTAAGAGAAAAGTGTCCAAAAAATACAAAATTCCTTGTCCTTCAAATGTTCTTCTACTAAAAACTTATCACGAAATGGTTAGAAAGAAAACCCTCCACCGCCCCGCCTTCACTAAAGTTTCGGCGGGCAAGCAAGGCTTCGGAGGGCGAGGGAATAAAATATTCGGGATTTTGGAAAAACTACTTAGGACTCGGCCCATTCGTTCTCTCTCAGGAATTGTTAATATTTCTGTTTTAACTAAACCTTATCCTTGCCCGGGAAAATGTCTTTATTGTCCATTAGAAAAAGGTATTCCCAAAAGCTATGTTTCTGGAGAACCGGCAGTAGAAAGAGCCAAGGCACTCAATTATAAGCCCTATTTACAAGTTAAAAAAAGAATCGAAATGTTAGAAAATCAAGGTCATCCTACTGATAAAATTGAATTAAGAATAGTTGGCGGAACTTGGAGTTTTTATCCTAAGAAATATCAAACCTGGTTTATTACACGTTGCTTTGCAGCGTGTAACGCGGGACAAACGCGAAACAAAAACGCGAAACTGACGCGAAAAATTAAATCCTTGAAAGAAGAACAAAAAATAAATGAAAAAGTAAAACACAGAATTGTGGGTTTATCAATTGAAACAAGGCCTGATTTTATAGATTCTGCCGAAATTAAAAGATTAAGAGAATTGGGGGCAACAATGGTTGAACTGGGAGTTCAATCAATTTATGATGATGTTTTAAAAATAAATTTACGGGGTCACGGAGTGAAAGAGACAATTTTTGCTACTCGACTTTTAAAAGATGCCGGATTTAAAGTTTTGTATCAAATGATGCCTAATTTACCAGGTTCTAATCTCAAAAGAGATGAAAAAATGTTCAAAGAGTTATTTAAAAATCCTGATTTCCAACCAGATTTACTAAAAATTTATCCCTGCGCCTTATTAAAAGAAACTCCTTTATACAAATTATGGAAAAAGAAAAAATATCAGCCCTATACGAAATCGCAACTGATAAATCTTATTGAAAAAATCAAAAAGAAAATCCCCTATTACATCAGAATTCAAAGAATCACCAGAGATATACCATCTCAGAGGATTGTTAAAGGAGGGGCGAAAATTTCGAATTTGCGTCAGATTTTAGCTGAAAAAATAGAAAGGGAGAATTGGAAGTGTAAATGTATTAGATGTCGGGAAGTAATGGGAAATTATAATCCAAGGGAAAAATTATATTTATTCCGCCAAGATTATAATGCATCTGATGGAAAAGAAGTATTTTTAAGTTTTTGCACCCGGGGTGCATCCGCCTCGGAAGAAGAAAACCCCGAAAAATTATATAGTTTATTGCGGCTTAGGATAACTTCAACGGGAGAGGCAATAATTCGGGAAGTCCATACCTATGGACCACTTGTCTCAATTGCTGAAAAAAAACTTGCGCCTCAACATCGTGGTCTTGGTAAAAAATTAATTAAAGAAGCAGAAAAAATAACCAAAAAAGAATTTGGCTTAAATAAAATCGCTGTGATTTCAGGTATAGGAGCGAGAAGCTACTTTTCAAAGCTCGGATATAAATTAAAAGATACTTATATGGTAGAGAATTTAAAAGCTGCCCACTAAAAGGCGGGCAGCTTACTTTTGACCCCCTTTTTTACCACCAGACCTCTTTGGTAATTACTTTTAGTGTCGAGAAGACGGCTCGTGTTAAAATTCGAGAATTTACCTCATCAATTAAAGTGCAAAGGAAAATATCATCGGTTCTTTTGCTTAATTCATCGATTCTTTGCCAGGCCTCCTTAGCTTTCTCTTGAGAATCATAAAATTTAGCTTTAATTAACCAGTATAAACCAAGATATGTCTCAATTAGATAATAAAGCTCCACGTTTCTTAAACACGGGGGATTTCTCTTAAATTTTTGCTCCTTAAAGTTAAGAGCAAGTAGTTCTTCATTTTGGGAAAGTGGTTCTTCAAAAGCTTTCAAGCATTCTTCCCAAGAAGGATAATTTTGAGCTCCAATGACTAAGTCGGGTAAATCAGGACCGGTAGGAAACACGCCACTGATTATCCGAACTAAAGTAAAATCGCTCTCTATGACAATTTCGCCTTCCTCATAAAGATGAATATTTTTTCCGGCAAATGGCTCATCCAGTTTAACTTCGCAGATTTTCCTATAGGAAATTAGTTCTCCTGGACCATCTCGAGTAATCACTCTCAACCTTGGCTTCAGCCATTCTTTTTTAAAGGACATCTTTCACCTCCTAAAATTTTTTGCTTTTAAACTCTATCATATTT